>UMJJ01074654.1_pt1 | contig 11478 bp, 9 predicted proteins | sample 1966051 | NCBI WGS metagenome assembly UMJJ01 (sample SAMEA4836147, study PRJEB28245) | human gut metagenome | biome: gut microbiome; material: fecal sample | place: Denmark | collected 2008
TTTTGGTTCAGTTGATTTGGTTGAGTACATAAAGAGTATAGACGAAAAAGAAAAAATTGAAAGTATCGAATTTATTGGAATCTGTACGGATATTTGTGTAGTTACAAATGTTATGATGATAAAGGGACATTTTCCTGAAATTGAGTTAATCGTTGACAGCAAGGCTTGTTCCGGAGTCAGTCCACAAAGCCATAATAGTGCTTTAGAAACAATGAAAATCTGTCAAGTTAAGATTGTATAGGTAGTAAAAATGCAACAACATGATATTCAATAACATACTATTGCATATCGGAAATAAAACTGCTATTGCGAAACATTATTCTATATTTTTTAATGCTTGTGCAATTGATATTTTTGCGATTTTTCTATTTAGCATAAAGTATATGATTACATAACTTATGATATACTATAATAAAGGTGTGATTTGTATGAAAAGAAAGTATTTGTTACTAATTGGCTTGCTGTTGCTTTCATCTTGCTCAAAAAGTGAGGATAAAAGTAAAGTGAAAACAGAATTTGTCGAAACTAAAAGTACGGATAAAATTAGATTTGAAAATTTTAATGTAGATGGTAAAAATATAGAATTTGAAATAGTAAATGAAATAGATAAAAATTTATTATATACAGATGAAATAAAATTGTATAAAAATGGGGAACAATTAATTCCAAAACTTGAAGAAAAGGCAATTACGCAAAAAATGGAGCCGAACAAAAAGATAAAATTTAAAATGAATTTGGAACATTATTTTAAAAATATAAAAAGTGGAAAATATATTTTGATTAAAACTGTTTGGATTGAAAATGAAAATTCTGTTGAGCTTGTTAAAAAATTTGAAATAAAATAATATAAAACAAAAAGGTGCTTATGCACCTTTTTGAATTCAAACTATTTTAAATCTTCTCTAAATAGTGGCATACTCATACATCTTGGGCCACCACGTCCTCTTGATAATTCTCCTGAATCTATCTTGTGAAGTTTTACCCCTTTTTCTTCAAGAAGTTCGTTTGTAATGGTATTTCTATCATAAACGATGGCCTCTCTTGGAGCGATAGCTAATGTGTTATATCCGTCAGACCATTGTTCTCTATGTGTGTCTAAAAGTCCACCTTTTCCTTCACGAATAAAGTCGATTTTATCTAAATGTAAATATTTTTTTAATACAACTTCTATATCAGTTGATTCAGCCTCAACTTTAACTTTTCCATCAACTAATTTTAATGAATAGATTTCTAGTGTCTTTTCAATTTCAGGGTGTAGAGTGAATAAATCTCTATCAACTGAAGTTAAAACGGTATCTAAATGCATAAAAGCTCTATTGTTTGGAATTACCATTGCAAGTACAGTTTTTACGCCGTTTTCATCTTCAAGAAGTCTTTTTGCAATAGTTTCAATAGAGATTGCAGTTGAACGTTGAGAAATACCGATAGCAACTACATCTTTAGATAAAACTAAAATATCTCCACCTTCGATTGAAGGTACATCTGTTCTGTCATACCATTTGTGAATACCTTTAAATTCTTTGTGATGATTAAAGATATATTTTCCAAAAAGAGTTTCCCTTCTTCTTGTAACAGACCACATTGTATGCAAACTTACCCCATTTTTAATAAATGCAAAAGGGTCTCTTGTGAAATATAAATTAGGAAGTGGTTTTGAAATGAAGAAATCATTCTTTGAAACAAGTTCGCTCAAAGTTGAAGGCTCTCTCAAATCAACTTCATTCTTTCTAATACCTTCCATCATTTTTAAAACTAACTCTTTGTTATCTTTGATAGAAAATAAATATTCTCTTAAAATTCTTTTTTCATTTTCTACGGCTACATCTGCATTATCTAAAAATTCTTCAATAAAAGCAGTTCTAATACCGTCGTCATAAAGACTTTCAGCACACAAATCTTCAAGATAGAAAACTTCACAACCATTTTGCCTAAAAATGTTTGCAAACATATCGTGTTCTTTTTGTGCGTTATCCAAAAATGGAATTTCATCAAAAAGAAGTTCATCAAGTAAATAAGGTGTTAAATTTAAAAGTTCTTTATGAGGTCTGTGTAGCAAAACGGATTTTAATTTTCCGATTTCAGAATTTACATTAATTCTCATAACTCCCTCCTTAAAACTCATTAAAATAATTATAACAGATAAAATAATTAAAGACAATATACAAATTACTATGTAGTAGTAAACAAAAATTTGAATGATACACTAAAAAACTGACTACAATGTAGCCAGTTTTGATTCGTGTATGTGATTTTTATTTATTAATTTTTAAAAATTTTATCTGTATGTTTTTTTGATTCTTATAACCAAAACTAAAATTGCAACAAATGTAATACCCATTTGAATTAAATTTGGTACACTTCTTGAAATTACATAGTACCAAAAGCCTTTGCCTCTTGTTATAGAAAGCCAGAAGCTGTCTAAAAAGATTGTAACTAAAAAAGAAGTAATTGATATAAGAGCAACTCTTAAAGTTAAAAATAATTTGTTATCTCTATTAGTATCTTTTCTAATTATAAGTCCCGGGAAAAATCCCATAACCATATTTGTAAGCATATAGCCCGGAAAGTACATTCCAGGAGAACCTAAAGTTAAAAAATAAATTAAAGGGTCTGATGCTCCACCAACTATGGTTCCTATTGTTGGTCCTAATAATATACTTGAAAATATCATTGGGATAAATCTAAGTGTTATTCTTCCACTTCTAGGTGGGAATAAATAAATATTTTGATAAGACAAAATAACTGTTATAGCTATCATTAAGCCTGCAATAGCTAATTGTGTTGTAGTAAACCTATTCTTTTTCATTTTTCTCCTTTCAAAAATCAATGCCAACAGTGGATGCGAAAACTAACCACGAGAAAATCCCTTCGTTTACAAGCAACATCCCATCTTGTAACACTTAATGCAAGTTTCCTACTCTGCCTAAAAAATAGGCTACTATTGGTATTACACGAATACAACTTAATTGTATAAAAATTTATTTATAAAGTCAATAGTTTTTTGTTTTCTTAAGAAATAAAGAATGAGATTTTTAAACTTATATTCAAATATTTTATGGTTGTAAAAATTTATTGTGAAAATTTGTAAATTTTGTGTATTTGTGGTAAAATATTAATCGTGAGAAAATATATATTTTAATAGAGGTGAGTTATGGGATTTTTTAGCGATTTTTTTAATTCTTCTGTAAAAAGAGTTAAAAAAATAAATCCAATCGTAGATAAAATAATGTCTTACGATGAAAAATATTCAAAATTAACAGATGAGGAACTTAGAAATAATACTGAGATATTTAAAACTAGATTAGCAAATGGTGAAACTTTAGACGATATTTTACCTGAGGCTTTTGCGACAGTTAGGGAGGCTGCGTACAGAGTTTTAGGAATGAAACATTATAGAGTACAATTAATCGGTGGTATTGTTCTTCATGAAGGAAGAATTGCAGAAATGAAAACAGGTGAAGGTAAAACTTTAGTTGCAACTTTACCATCATATTTGAATGCACTTACAGGTAAAGGTGTTCATATCGTAACAGTTAACGACTACCTTGCAAAGAGAGATAAGGAGTGGATGGGTAAAGTTCACGAATTTTTAGGCTTAAAGGTAGGTTGTATTTTACATGGTCTTACAAATGATGAAAGACGTGAAAACTATAATTGTGATATAACTTATGGAACAAACTCAGAATTTGGTTTCGACTACCTTAGAGATAATATGGTTGTTTATAAAGAAGAACTTGTTCAAAGAGGACTTAACTTTGCCATCGTAGATGAGGTTGACTCTATCTTAATTGACGAGGCTAGAACTCCACTTATTATATCAGGAGAAGGCGACCAATCAACTGACTTATATGCTCTTGCAGATAGATTTGTAAAGAGTTTAAAAGGTAGAATTGCAGACCCAAGTGAAGAAAATGAAGATTTTTACAATAGAGAGCTTAGAGAAGAAACTGTTGATTTTGTAGTTAATGAAAAACATAAGACTGCAAACTTAACTGAAATAGGTACTGGGAAAGCTGAAGACTTTTTCGGGCTTGTAAATCTTTCTGATCCTGTTAATATGGAAGTTGCACATCATATCAACCAAGCGTTAAAAGCTAATAATACGATGCAAAGAGATGTTGATTATGTTGTTAGTGAAGACGGCGAGATTTTAATTGTTGATGAATTTACCGGACGTATTATGGAAGGTAGAAGATATAGTGAAGGTTTACACCAAGCCATCGAGGCTAAAGAAGGTGTTGAAATCAAATCAGAATCTAAGACTCTTGCAACAATAACATATCAAAATTATTTCAGAATGTATGATAAACTTTCAGGTATGACAGGAACTGCAAAGACAGAAGAAAATGAATTTAACGAAATTTATCATATGGACGTTATTGAAATTCCAACAAATAAACCTGTTATAAGAAAAGATCATCACGATAGAGTTTATTTAACAGAAGAGGCTAAATTTAAAGCTATCGTTGAAGAAATTGAAAGAATTCACGCAACTGGACAACCGGTGCTTGTTGGTACAATTTCAATTGAAATTTCAGAATTGTTAAGTGCAATGCTTAAGAAAAAAAGAATAGAACACGATGTATTGAATGCGAAGTTCCATGCAAGAGAGGCTGAAATAGTTGCTCAAGCAGGTATTTATGGAAAAGTTACTATCGCAACAAATATGGCAGGTCGTGGTACCGATATTCTTTTAGGTGGTAATCCGGACTTTATGGCAAAACATGAAATGAAGAAAAACGGAACACCTCAATATGTTTTAGATAATTTAGATGCTTTCTGGGAAACTGATGATGAAGAAATTTTAGAGGCTAGAAAAGTATTTAGTAGATTATATGAAAAATATAAGGCGCAAACAGATGAAAATGCTAAAAAAGTTCTTGAAGTTGGTGGACTTTTCATAATTGGTACTGAAAGACACGAATCAAGACGTATCGACAATCAGTTAAGAGGACGTTCAGGACGTCAAGGAGACCCTGGAGAATCAAGATTCTTTGTTTCACTTACAGATAACTTAATGCGTCTATTTGGTGGAGAGGCTATTCAAAAATTTGCTATGAATAGAAATTATGACCCTGATGAAGTGTTAGAGTTTAGATCTGTTACAAGAGCTATTGAACGTTCTCAAGAAAGAGTTGAGGCTAATAACTTCGGTATCAGAAAGAATGTATTAAAATATGATGACGTTATGAATGTTCAAAGAAATGTTATTTATAAAGAAAGACGTGCAGTTCTTGACGGTGAAGATATGAGTAAAAATATCTTAGAAATGTTAAAAGATTTAATAGACCAAACAGTTGAACAATATTCAGAAGGCAACAAAGTTGATTTAGCCGGTTTAAAACTTGCTTTGGAAAATGAATATCTTCCAACAGGACTTTTAAACTTGGAAGAAATTAAAAATCTTGACAAAGAAAGAATCAAAGTATATATCAGAACACTTTCTGAAAATTTCTATGCCGAAAAAGAAAAAATGATTGGCGAAGAACAAATGAGAGAAGTTGAAAGAGTTATTATGCTTATGGTTGTAGATAGAAAATGGATGGACCATATTGATGCAATGGACCAATTAAGACAAGGTATAGGCATAAGATCTTATGGACAACAAGACCCTGTTAGAGCTTATGGAGCTGAAGGCTTTGAAATGTTCAACGAAATGAACGAATCAATCAGAGCTGACGTTTTAAGAGGACTTTTCAATATCCAACCTGCAGGAGCTGAAATCGAAAGAGAACAAGCTGTTAAGGAAATTTCAACAAATGTTCCTGACGAACAAACTACATTTGTTAAAGGAAAAGAAATCGGAAGAAATGACCCATGCCCATGTGGAAGTGGGAAAAAATATAAAAAATGTTGTGGAAGAAACAAATAGAAAATTTTAAAGAAAAGAGTGAATATATTTCACTCTTTTCTTCTAATAGAAAGGTAATATATGGGAAGAAGAAAGAAGAAAATTATAGAGGGAAAAATTGAAAAAGTTAATTTTCCAAATATGTCCGAATTTACTTTTGAAGATAAGAAAGTAAATTTTAAAGGCGGAATCGAAGGACAAAAAATTTCTGTCGTTGTTGGAAGAAAAAGAGCGAATCACATGGAGGCAAAACTTCTTGAAACTTTAGAAAAAAGTGAGCTTGAAACAAATAAAACATGTCCGAATTACCTTGAATGTGGTGGTTGTAGCTATCAAAGTGTTTCTTATGAGTATGAATTGAATTTAAAACAAAGACAGATTAAAGAGCTTTTTGAGGATATTTATTCAGAAGAAGTGGAAATTTTTGAAAGTCCTTTAAAAAGTGCTTATAGAAATAAAATGGAATATACTTTTGCAGACATGTATAAAGATAGTCCGATTATGCTTGGAATGCATAAGAAAAATAGATTTTATGAAGTTGTAGATACAAAAGAATGTAATTTAGTACATAGAGATTTTGAAGTAATAAGAAATGCAATCGTCGATTTTGCCAGAGAAAAAGAATTACCCTTTGTGAAAAAGAGAAATCACGAGGGTTTGTTAAGACATTTAATTATCCGTTATGCTCTAACAACCGGTGAAATAATGGTAAATATCGTAACTACGACACAAAGTAAATTTGATTCAAAAAGTTTTGTAGATATGATTTTAGACTTGAAACTTGAAGGAAAGATAAAATCTATTGTTCATACAGAAAATGATTCACTTGCAGATGCAGTGGTGCCTGAAAAAGTAAATATTATTTTTGGAGATGATTATATAACAGAAAAAATATTTGATTTAGAATTTAAAGTAACACCATTTTCATTTTTTCAACCAAATGTATTTGGAGCAATAAACCTTTATTCAAAAGCGATTGAACTTTGTGGAGATATTGAAAACAAAGTAGTTTTCGACTTATACTCAGGAACCGGAACAATCGGACAAATCGTAGCCAGAAAAGCAAAAGAAGTTTATGGAATAGAAATCGTAGAAGAAGCGGTCGAAAGTGCAAACAAATCTGCAAAAGAAAACGGACTTACAAATTGCACCTTCATTGCAGGGGACGTATTAGTAGAAATTGAAAACAGAAAAGAAATAGTTGACGTAATTGTCGTAGATCCACCAAGAGATGGAATAAACCAAACAGCTTTAGAAAAAATAATTTCTTGTGGAGCAAAAACAATCGTCTATATCTCTTGCAATCCAAAAACTCAAAAACGAGATGCAAAAATTCTAATAGAAAACGGATATAAACTAAAAACATTAAAAGTTTTTAACCAGTTCCCAAGAACAGTTCATGTGGAGAGTGTCGCGTTGCTGTCAAGAGAGTAGGGTATTAAAGTCTTTGAAAGGCTTGAAATCAATAGGTTTATGAATTTTGGATTAGATAATTATATGATTATTTTTTTAAAATTAGTGTTCAAAAATATCTCTCAAATAATTAGTCGTAGCACCAAGTAGGTAAGCATTTTCAATAATTTCCTCTTCGCTTTGCTTGTGGAAATTAGAAAATTGCTTAACACTATAAATATTATGAAAGGGTTGTGTCAACACTTTAGATATTTTGATAGGTCGTGTCAACAGTATAGATGGATAAAAATGATAAGATAGATTTGAATTTATAAATTTTATTAGAAACAAATAATCTCAAAGGAGCTCTTCCCGATGCTTCATTTAACAATCCAGATGAAGTTGGCAAGGGAAAAGAACTTGTTGATAAAGTTTCAGGCCTCATAACTATATTTCAAAATCCAGCAATAGATTTTAAGACAACAGAGCACGCGGAGTGTGTAGTATTGAAGTCAAGAGAGTAGTCCGAAGCAATAAATAATGCAACAATTTTTAGAGGTGGATATATGAAACTAAAATTAATTAAACTAACTAAAGAGTACGAAGTAAAACTTGGTGAGATGATTGATGAATGGAAGCTTGACCAAGAAATTAATAATACAAATCATTCTCCATGGTCTATATTTAAAAATGATTACCATGATTTTGACTATTATCTAAATAATTTAGAAAGAAAATACGAAACTGAGGATAGGGTTCCTGATTCAGTTTTCTTTCTTCTAGATGAAGAAAGAAATAGGCTTTTGGGAGCTGTAAATATTCGTCACTATTTGAATGAGTCGCTTTTGAAAGAAGGCGGTCATATTGGTGATGGGATAAGGCCAAGTGAGAGAAGAAAAGGCTATGCAACTGAAATGGTTAGACTAGCTTTGATAGAGTGTAAAAAGCTAGGAATTGAAAGAGTACTCATGACATGTTACAAAAATAATATAAGATCTGCTAAGTCTATTATAAAAAATGGAGGAGTACTTGAAAATGAGTTTGTAAATTCAGAGGGTGAAATAGAACAAAGATATTGGATAGATAATAGAGAATTTGAAAGGTAATAGAAATTAATAGGTTAAATTATGATAATAGATAGCTACGATAAAGACTCAGAGCCGATTATAAGTCTAAAAGATTTTTATGGTGAAAAGAAATATCTGACAGAAAAATGCTTAATAATATTTTCGAAAAGAATATTCGAATATTTACTTGATAACTTTGATTGTCAAGAAATAGGCCAGATTGGCTCTGTAAATGGGACAAGTCCAGTATATAAAAGCCACTTTGAAGGTCAAGAATTTGCTTTCTACCTCACAATGATTGGCTCAGCCCTTGCTTCAACACATTGTGTAGAAGTAAACTGGATTACAGGTGCGGAAAAGTTTATTATGTTCGGCTCATGTGGAAGTCTTGATAAGGAAAAGACATTTGGAAAATATATTATACCGACCGAAGTTTATAGAGGAGAGGGGGCATCTTATTATTATGCAGCTCCTTCAGACTATCTTACAATTAAAAATCATGAAAAAGTTGAAGATTTTTTTATCAGGGAAAATGCTCCCTATACTAAGGGAAAAGTTTGGACTACAGATGTTATGATTCGTGAGACTCGTGGACTTGTCTCAAAGAGAAAGTCTGAGGGATGTATAGCGGTAGAAATGGAGCTTGCAGGTGTACAAGCAGCTTGTGATTTTTATGGACTTGAACTTTATAACTTTCTTGAGTCTGGGGATATATTAAATGAGAATTCTTATGAAGTTAAGGGACTTCATAGTGCCAACCATGACCTTGGAAAGTTGTATTTGGCTTTGAATTTTTTGAAAGAAATATAATAGAAACAAATATGGATGTAATGACAATGTTGAGGCAACATTTGATACTGGTAAGGAAAGTGTTAACGATCAACCCACAAATATTGATGATTATATTATCGTTAAATTTCATCATAAAAATGAAGAAGGAAGTTCAAGTATTGTGTATTTATATAAAGACAAAAACAGTCGTTATGTTGAGTAGCCATATTCAGGTATTTGGTAACATTTCGGTTTTATACAAATTGGATAATTTTGACAGCGGGTAGATAAATAATTCCCCTAGTAGTATATATCCGGCAAAGTGGTAGATATTAAATGACTAGTGATGATTGTGGCTTCCTTTTATCGTATTTAATATCATGCTTAAAAACTATGTTAATTGGGTATAGTTCAAGAGAGGAGGTTTTTATATGTTAAAATTTATGAAAAAAATTCCCGGTGGTATGCTTTTAATTCCTATGCTAATCAGCGCTTTATTTGCAACGTTTTTGCCGGACATTTTTAAGATAGGTGGGATGACGGAAGCATTCTTTACAACTAAAGGTATTAACTACATAGTTGCCCTGGTTTGCTTTTGTTCGTCAGCAGCCTTAGATTTTGAAAAAATCAAAAAAGTTTTAAAGAAGCAGGGTTCGATTTTGCTTGTAAAAATTATCATTTGTTTTGCTTTTTCAATTCTGTTCTTCCGATTCTTTGGAATGGAAGGCATTTTAGGAATTTCAGCAATTGCTTTTACTACAACTATTTGTTCACTAAATCCATCCCTATACCTTGCTCTTGTTAGCGACTACGGAAGTGAAAGCGATGAAGCGGCATTTGGACTTACCGGTCTATTATGTGTGCCAGCTTTCCCAATATTGGTGTACAGCGTGTCCAAAGCATCGAATGTTGATTGGACGCCGGTTATTTCAGCATTAATTCCAATTTTAGCGGGAGTAATAATTGGCAACTTAGACAAAGACCTGAGTAAATTTTTCTCAGGAGCTGTTCCAATTCTAACCCCATTTATGGGATGGGCATTCGGTGCCGGAATTAATTTGATTTCAGCTTTTAAATCCGGATTTCAGGGAATCATTTTAACTGTCATTTTCTACGTTGTTTCTTTTCCGCTAATTTGGCTTTTCGAAACAAGGGTTTTAAGAGAAGATGGAATTACAACCTTTGGAATCACATCTATCGCAGGTTTGTCAGTTTCTGTGCCTACGATAATCGCCGCAGCTGACCCGAGTGTATCTGAAATTGCAAGGGTTGCGGTTGCACAAATTGCATTTGGCGTGGTGCTAACGAGCATTATTACTCCAATATTAACTGGAAAATATGCAAGGAAACGCAAGATGCAAAAGAGAAGTTTAAACATGTAAGGAGGAATTATGACTAATTATTTTAAAGAAGCTTTAGAATACAAAGACGAGCTAATTGAAAAAAGAAGAGCCTTGCACCAAATTCCGGAAGTTGGACTGGATTTACCAAAAACAAAGGCATATGTAAAGGGTGAGCTCGAAGGACTTGGCCTTGAAGTAAAAGAATATGGTACATCCGGTTTATCTACCATTATTCAAGGTGAAAAAGGTGAAGGAAAATGCATTATGATTAGGGCAGACATGGATGCCCTTCCAATGAATGAAGAAAGTGGTTTGCCTTTTGCTTCAACTGGAAATACTGCCCACACTTGTGGCCACGATCTCCACTCTTCTATTGCCCTAACTGCTGCAAAAGTTCTATTAAAAGAAAAGGCAAATTTCAAAGGTACAGTGAAAATTATGTTCCAACCGGCTGAAGAAATTTTTGCAGGATCTAAAATGATGATTGAGAACGGAATATTAGAAAATCCTCAGGTGGATAGGGCTCTTGCACTTCACACAGCTCTTGATAGAGAAACAGGTTCAATTTGTTACAATGAAGGCTATTTTGCTACAAGCTCAGATAACTTTAAAATTACAATTAAAGGTAAAGGCGGCCATGGCGCATATCCTCACACTACAATTGATCCGATATATGTAGCTGTCAATATTTACACAAATTTCTTAGAGCTAATCGCCCGCGAATGTCCACCTCAAGAAACGAGCACATTGACCTTTGGAATGCTAAGTGCCGGTTCAAACTCAAATATTATTCCGGATCTTGCAGAAATGCAAGGAACACTTCGTGCATATAATCCGGAGGTTAGAAATAAATTAAAATCAAGAATGCTGGAAATTATTGAAGGATTAAAGATTTCAACAAAAGCTGAAATCAATCTTGACTTCTTCACCGGAGTTCCAAGCCTTTATTCAGACCCTGAATTCACAAGAGAAATTGTGGACTATATAAAAAATAGTGATTTTGATGGCGAATTCATTCCGGACACAAAAATAATGGCAAGCGAAGATATGGCTC
>UMJJ01043846.1_pt1 | contig 11459 bp, 8 predicted proteins | sample 1966051 | NCBI WGS metagenome assembly UMJJ01 (sample SAMEA4836147, study PRJEB28245) | human gut metagenome | biome: gut microbiome; material: fecal sample | place: Denmark | collected 2008
TTCCCGTTAATCCTTTTTTCATGTTCATTATCCTCCGTCTGTTTCAGATAGTTTTTATGACTTCACTATAAATACGACTGGCCACGGAGAATCCATTCACAGTTTTTTACTCAAACTTCACACTTGAATAAGTGCCTGTGCACCTTAAAAATTCAATAAATTCTGGCAATAAAATAGCATGAAACCGTCTGGCTTGGTATAATTGAATTGACAAAAAACAATTACAACCGGAGGCTCATACCATAAGTAACAGTATAACACAAGCCAGCCAAAATGATAAGCAGATTTCAAAATCTATTAAGGGGTTCCACAAGGTTCTTGATATTTTTGCCAGATGCTACTGTCCTGTTCCGAAATCTCCCGGACTCGGTTATACATGGGCTGTCCAGCAGATTGAATGCGCAACCGACATTATGTTCCACAAGCAGGAATATCTAGAACCGTTTTATGATGAGATCATTCACACTGCAATCTTCACTGTGAAACCAGACAATATCGCCACTTTTCCTAGACAGCGTATTACTTATAACTGCCTTATAACTGCACCAAAGAGATTGGTACGAATTATAATCAGCGCATTCTCGGCACGAGGATCAAACACCATATGGGTGATGTATCAGTCGAAATGTATGACAGGTTTGGCCGCGTCTTACGGATTGAAAGCACCTGTAATGCTATCAGTACGTTCCACATGGAACGGGAAGCCCAACACAAAGATGGAACATCTGATATCCGGAAAGCTCCTTTGAAAAAGAGTCTCTACAGTCTCTACCCACTGTTCACGATCCTGAAATCAGTGAACCATCGTTACCTTGAGTTCATTTCATCTTTTTATGACCACAGTAGCAGCAGAAAAAAACTGGATGATATCAGTCACTCTCAGAAAGAAAAGGAACGTTCTTACCGAGGGTTCAACTTTTTCGATTTCCGTGACCTGTCCTTGCTGAAAGCAATCAGCAGGGGAAAATATATGACTTTCGGGATGCAGGGAAATATATCCGTGAACATCTTTCGGAAATCACGCCGTCTGCAATAACAAGGATCTTTAAACGGCTGAAAATTCATGGCTAATTGAGAAAATTCCAAGTTCCTATAAATATCTGGTCACTGCTCTCGCTAAAGAAATCATAGCTGCCGGTTTAACTATAAAAACCTTATCCTTGTTCCTGCACTTACATCTTGAATTGCTTTATCCAAAATTTTGTCGTTTTGCGTAGAAAATCATTTATAAGCAGCCTAATCAGTTCAGCTTAGCATATCCGGACATAGTCTATAACACAAAAAATGGAATTTTATCTAAAAATCTATGTAAATGCTGCAGATAAGCGATTTCCTGCATAACATTTTACAAACACTTGCATAGCAGGTAACCCTATAATTCCAAGGGCAAGTGCAACACAAATAAGTTACATCTGCCCTTGATTGAAATTATCTATTCCTCAGCAATCCAATCTTTAATCATTGTAGGAAAAATTTTTATGAAAATAAGAAGACAACTTTATTCTTCACCTGTAAAATAGAATCTGACATCACAAAGCGACTTATTACCTGTTCCGACCGTGTCATCCATCAGGATTTCATCAGTTATATAATACTTATGGATAAAGGTCAGCCTTCCTTTCCTGATCATGTTATCTTCTACAACAACATCAGCACCTACCGTATTATCCTTCGCATAGACATGTCCATAAACATGGGCTGCGGCAATAATGAGAAACATTTCAAATCCACTGGCATAATTCCCTCGGATCGCAATTTTATCAATGCTGTTCCTCTCAGCCAGAGTGCTATATTCCATATCCGGATCATCCACAAAGGCAACGCCCCCCAGAGAATCATAACGCCCCTCCGCATTAGCGGCAAAAACCTTCACGGGAAACCTGCAATCGTAGAATTTATTATTTTCAATTGACACGTTCCTTGTGCTGCTGTCTGCAATGACAGCAGGCTGCGGAGCATCCAGAAGAGCATGCATCGCTTCTACCACAATACCGCCATCCGTTCCGTGAATTTCATTATTTCTGATAATAACATTGCAGACATGATTGTCATAAATCTTTGCCGACTTCCACTCGATCCGCGAACTGTTTACGCCTATAGCGTTAATCGGTTCTCTCTTATCAAACTCAGCTGCATAGATCTGGTTATCCTCTATTACAGCATTGCGGAATATATTGCCATGACATTCTCCGCCCCACATCAGGTCAGCACATCCTACACCCATAGCACCAAGGCATTGCCGGATAATATTATGCCGGATAACTACATTTTCCATAATGCAGTTTACACCTGGGGAAGCTGTACAGAAACCAAGCGCGCAATCGCCCACCTGATAAAAAAGACTATCCAAAACCTGGACATCTCTTACCGCACAGTTCTGAATGATGCCGTGGCTTTCATAGTCAGCCAACAGGTTCAAAGAACCATTATACATATTACTCATATCCGCTGCACAGTAAACACACAGACCTTCCCCCTGATCCTCTCCATTTCTTCCAACAATTCGGTTATTCTGAAAAAGGACATGCTCCAGAAGACAATTTTCCAGATTTTTTCCGCCTTCCAGATCAAAGCAGGCGCTGAAAACAACTGGTATCATCGCCCGGGGATAAAAATCACAGTTAACAATCCGGATATCCTGCATTCTGGAATTGCTTTCTATGGCTCCGGCAAGGACGTCATACAGGCGGTCATTCTGGAAAGTACATCCGTCAATCCCAACATCAGATAGATCCTTCTCTGATGCAAGGAAAATAGCTATTTTAAAATTTCTGAAATGGACATTTTGAAAAGTTACATTGCTGCTCTTTACTAAAAAACCATCATTATCTGCTTCTCCTGTTATCGTATGACCATTCCCGTCTATCATCACCGAAACTCCTGACGGGCAATCATGGATCGTCAGTTTCTCCGCGAGGGTTGTATTCTGGCAGAGAAGAATGTGATACTTATCCTGCTCTTCATCCTCATCAATCTGCTGTAGCTGCATCGGTGTCAGTTCTTCTTTTTTCAGCTTTCCCTCCACATACGCAACCGCTTCGCGCAGGGAAATACTGTTGTTTTCCTTCCTGTCATAAGAGTTATTTACTTTGATTATTCCCATATTAATCTCCATTCTGAATCGTTAACAATCGGGTGAAGAGGAATCACAAATGAAATTTCTCTTCACCCATCAGAGCTATTTGTGACACTCCGGCATAAATAGCTCTGTAAGAATAAGCCATCAGGCCTATTATCAAACCAGTCCCCTTTGTTTCAATTATTCCATGCTGTCCAGATATGCCTGATAAGCCTGTGTCTGCAGCTCAACATATCTATCAAGCTGCATATCTTCTAGTTGCTGTAAATAAGCGTCCCACTCTTCTTCGATGCCACCGTCAACTACCCAGTGTGCATATTGCATTTCCGCATAATTGGTGAGATTCGACTGGATGCCGGCAAGTTCATCAGCCTCTTCTTCGGTATATTTTAAAGTGGGGAAGTTATCGTGCACATGCTGCTCATTTAGGCTATCCTCTGCAAGCTTCTTTCCGGTATCTGTGCTGACAGGGATAGCTACCTTGCTTTCAAAAGCCTTTGTCATATAACCGGGGCACCAGCCTTTAAAAGAATGTTTCCAGGCTGAATCATCAAGAGAAGATCCATCTTCAGGCAGAAGTACATCATAAGTACCATCCCCATTATCTTCTACACACTCTGGAATAGGACCAAAATAAGTCTCCAGAGTAATCACATCCGTATAAAAATCATCTACCCACTGCAAAAGTTTTTCAGGATTTTCACAATTTTTTGTTATATAAAACGCTCCGCTATGCATACTGCTGCTGGGATCGTAATCTGCATATCTGTCTCCGTCAGGGCCTTCAACAGCCTCTACCGGTACAAAATCTTCTCCCGGTGCATACCATGTCCACACACAGCCAGCATTTTTTGCAGAATTCATAGAAGCATTTGCAGTAAACCATTCCTGATCCAGAACCCCGTCCTTATACAGATTATGCATCCAGATTACTGCATCCTTATATTTTTCCAGTGAAGGAACAAATACGGGGGTTCCGTCTTCCAGTCCCATATAGTTTATGGAACGGCTCATCTGCAGACCGAAACAGGAAAGTATTCCTCTGCTATCAAGATAAAGATCCATCGCTCCCTGGCCAAAACCGGTAACTACAGTTTCATTATCAGGATCCCCATCTCCGTCCGCGTCCTGTTCCTTAAATGCCCTCATAACGTTTTCCAATTCCTGATAGGTCTGGGGCATTTCCAGATTAAGATTATCCAGCCAGCGCTGATTGATATAAAGAGTAATCTCAGAATCCGGAGCAAAAGGTTCCCTGCTTGGCAGCCCATATATTCTCCCATCTCTGTTCTTTGCCAGAGCCATCATCTCCTCGTCTTCCTGCATGATTTTTGAGAAGTTTGGCATATTTTCCGGAATGAGGTCTGTCAGGTCTACAAATAGTTCCGGATTTTTCTCCACATCTGTATCCATTTGGCAGCTGTGTCCGAAAAACGCATCCGGAAGTTCCCCTCCTGCCAGCAACAGGGATTTCTGTTCAGACCAGTCGGTATTATAATAAACATCCCATTCAATATCGACATTGTACTTTTCCTCCAACTCCTGCAACACGCTCGTTTCCAGGAAATCCAGTGAGCCTTCGCTGGGCCTTACCAGAACAACCTTATATGAAGTCCTTTCTTCTCCCGATTCCTGCGATTCCACAGATTTGTTTTGAGTCTGTCCGTTTGATGACTGACTGCCGCCTGTACATGCTGCAAGCATTGACGTCATCAAAACTACTGAAAGAATGATGCTTGTAATTTTCTTCTTCATTTTTTATCCTCCTTGCTATTATATTACTGCAAATGCAGTTTCTAAACGTTATCCTTTCACAGATCCGACTGTGACTCCCTGATTAAAATACTTCTGCAAAAACGGGTATAAACAGAGGATCGGGGCTGAAGCCACTACAATCGTACAGTATTTCAATAGCTCTGTCTTCCGTAGAGCCTCCTCAGCCGTCGCACTTCCTGCCGTCACACTCCCCATTCCCTGGCTGTTAATCAGAATATTTCTCAGTACTATCTGAAGCGGCTGAAGGTCGGGATTGCGCAAGTATACCAATGCATTAAAATAAGAATTCCACATACCAACTGCAGACCAAAGTCCTATTACAGCAATAACAGCTTTGGATAAGGGCAGCACCACTTTAAAAAAGTAGTAAGTATAACTGCAGCCATCCAGCTGTGCCGCCTCCCATAGTTCATTTGGCAGATTCTGCTGAAAAAAAGTCCTTGCCACGATCACATAGTAGGTTACGACCGCGGTCGGGATAAGCATTACCCAGACTGTATCCAGCATATTAAGGTCAGCGATTAATAAGTAAGTAGGAATCAACCCGCCACTGAAAAACATCGGGATAATGAAAAGTACCATAATCCAGCTTTTTCCAGGCAGTTCTTTTCTGGATAAAGCATAAGCGGCAGGCAAATTGACAGCCAGAACGATAAGTGTTCCAAACAACGTATAAAAAATGGTATTTCGATAGCTCAGCCATATCCGATCATATTGAAACAGTTCTTTATATCCCTCCAAATTAATTCCTTTTGGCAACAGTATAACTTCCCCTCCTGCCACTGCCGATGGTGAACTGAACGATGCTATTACGACGAAATATATTGGATAAAAACATATGATGATCAGTAAGATCGCCAGTCCATACATAATGATATTAAAAATCAGATCAGAATTCCGCTTCATAGCATTTCCTCCCTTTACTACAGTAATGCCGTATCACTTAATTTTCCGGATATATAATTCACAGTCAGAAGCAGAATCAGATTAATAATGCTGTTGAACATGTTAACCGCCGCTGACATACTGTACTGTCCTCCTATAAGACCTATCTTATATACATAAGTAGATAGTATCTCACTTTGGGAAAGGTTCATACTGTTCTGCAGCAGATAAACTTTTTCAAAGCCTATTGACATTAGGCTTCCTGCTCTCATGATTAACATGATTGTCGCCGTAGGAAGAATCAATCTGAAATCAATATAGATCATTTTTTGCCATTTGCTTGCTCCATCCATTGTCGCTGCTTCGTACAACGAAGGATCAATTGCAGAAAGAGCTGCAACATATACAATGCTGTCAAATCCCATATGCTGCCAAACTTCCGTCCACACATAGATACTTGAAAAGGCATCTGCACTCCCAAGAACATTGGGCATTTCAATTCCAAATACTCCTAACAGCTTGGAAATGACTCCAACACTGGGAGAGAGAAACAACAGTATCATTCCGCAAACAACCACTGTAGAAATGAAATGAGGCAAATATGAAACTACTTGGAAAACCTTTTTAAATCTTTTAGCTCTCATCTGATTACAAAGCAGTGCGAGAATGATAGGGAATGGGAATGTCACGCCCATACAATACAGGCTCAAAATTAAGGTATTTTTGAATGTACTCTTAAACTGGTAGGCCTGTATGAATTGCTTAAAGTATTTCAGGCCAACCCATTGACTCCCCCATATACCTTTTGCTGGTGAGAAATCCCTGAAAGCAATCTGCACACCATACATTGGAATATATGTAAATATAATCAACAAAACAACCGCCGGCAGAAGAAAAAAATAGAGCTGATAACATTTTCTGATCTGCTTGAAAGTCCCTTTCGGTGTTCGATTACTTTTTCGTATTGTATTTTTCATATGCATTACCTCACCCATCTTTTTCTTGATATTAACATAGTTACCAATCTACAACTACCAAATCCAGGTTGAAACAATAGTAAAAAAAAGTGCCTTTCAATACCGAAAATCGGTTTAAAAGGCATTCTTTTTCTTCTTTTGTGCTTTTTTTTGTTAGTTGACCTTGTTTTTACTATCTTTCTGTTCCCTGTTGTATCTGAACCGATATTCATTTGGTGTATATCCGGCATAATCTTTAAACATTTTACTAAAATAGGAAAAATTATTAATACCAACCGTCATGGCAATCTGGCTGACCGGCCTTGCTGTCTGTTCCAATTCTCTTTTCGCTGTTTTCATCCTCTGTTCCGCCACGTATTCGGAAATACTTTTGCCAGTGACAGCGATAAAAGTCTTTCCAACATAATCTTCTGACACATACAGCATATCCGCTATTCTCTTTCTGGACAATTCTTCAGACAGATGTTCTTTTACATAAGCCATGACCGATTCGGCCAATATTTCCTTTTTGCTGCAGCTCATCCTGTTTGCATTTAATCTCGTAAATAGCCAGTCAGTAAAGTCTTTCATATAATCTACAGATAATAGGGATCTTTCGTAACAGGAATCATATTCTGCAGTGTTAAATATCTGAAAAAAATCCAGATGACGTTGTTCCAATACCTGCATCATCAACATTACCAACCTTTTCCTGTATTCATGAAGCCATTTGAAAGTGAGGAAAAATTCAGTGCCGCATTCTGTAAGGAAATTTTTCATTTGCCTGATGACGTTGTCCTGATCTTCAGACGTAAAAAAATTTTGTTTCCATTCCTCCCACGGTGGCGTGGGTTCTGCAGCATTTTTATTCTTCAGATCAGCCACATACAAAATGTCCTTTGGGCCCGCTAAATATTTCATGGAAACGGCATCCAGTTCTTCCCTGTTCGTTATGATATCCCGTAAGGCAAAGGGACGACTGACATACATAACTGTCTTTTTCCGAATTTTTTCATTAAAGTCCAAGATCATTTCATCCAGAATATTTCTGTTGACAAAATGATCCTTGATTATTATATACCAGTCTGAATTGATATTCTGTACAATCGCTTCCGGAGCAATTCCCTTCTGCCCCAGTATCTCCTGAATTACATTTCTTACCACAAAATCCAGGATTTCATTTTCCCGTATTTTATTTGTGGATGATGTCTGTATGGACATAATCCGGAGCACACTCAAAATGACATATTCGCTCCTTTTGTTAATGATATTCCCTTCCTTCCCCCATTTAAACACCCTTTCCCGGCTGCTCGGCTCCATTAATATTTTACTGTAAAACTTATATTTTAAATCTTCTTTTTCTACGGGAATCGTTTCCGCAACTTTTTTAATAGTTTCTTCGAGCGCCTTAAATTTCACAGGCTTCAGCAGATACTCGCTTACATCCAGCTCAATAGCCTTCTGTGCATAGGAAAACTTGGCATAACTTGATAAAACAATACATTTTAGCAGCAAGTTCTGCTCCCGTATCCATTCCATCAGTTCAAGCCCACTTCCCTGCACCATCTCAATATCTGTCAATAATATCTGAACAGAATAAGCCAACAGAACAGTCTTGGCTTGTTTTACACTATTGGCTGTAAACGTCATATCTATTCCGATTTTTTTCCATGCAATGCTTTCTACGATACTATCTACAAACCGTATATCATCATCAACGATCAAAAGATTCATTTACTCCGCCTCCTGCTGGAAGATAAATCTCCACTACAGCCCCATAATTATCTGCCATATTTGACAGTTTGATTTCTGCTTCATCCTGATATATCACCCTAAGTCTCTGGATCGCGTTACGGATTCCAATATGCTCTCTGCCATCATATATTACAGGTTCTCCATTGGCGACTGCATTCAATACAGACTGTTTAAAACCTTTTCCGGTATCAGAAATACAGACATAAAGCATGTTTTTTTCAGAATGCCATTCTAATGTTGCATAGAGGGATATCGAAATTCTTTCTTCCATTGACAGCGCATGTTTTATCGAATTTTCCACAAAAGTCTGGAGCAGCAAGGCTGGAATCTTTTCTTTTTTCGCCTCTTCATCAACCAGGCATTCGAATTCAAATATATCCCCATATCTGAGATGGCAGATTTCAATATATTTTTCAACGTGATCTGTTTCTTCCTCCACATATCTTAATGCCCGGGAATCCTTGAACATATACTGAATATAATTGGAAAGTACACTCACCGTATAAGCAATCTGAGTATTTGATGCCTGCTCTGCCATGCTGTGAATCAAATTCAGGCAATTCATAAAAAAATGCGGTCGTATCTGTTCTTTCAGATATTCTGTTTCCATTCTCTGTTCGGCAATTTTCTTCTGATATAAAATATTCTGCAGATTCTGGAGCTTTCTTATGCTGAACATGATCAAAAGGACGGTACAAAACAGACCTATCAATATAACAGACTGCATTCTCCATAATTGCGCATTCAAGCTATTATCCGGCTGGATCGTAAGCTGAAGTTCTCCAAGCCGTGCAATATCATACGAATACACCTGATCATTTGTAAACAATCCCTTTGTTTCTGCATTTTCTAACGATATGGTTCTTTCGTTGGTAAAAAGACACGGAACAATTTTATACCCGCTGTTCTTTAATGAAATCGTTTCAAGAAAGCTCTGTATATTTAATACATAACCTATAACGGTTCCATCATATTCATACGAACTGAACACATAGTCTACATTATCCGCCTCAAAATAATCCCACTCATTTTTATCTGGATTATACTGTTTATTAATCAAAGCTTCAGCCATCTCTGATTTGCCCGCCGTGTCTTTGAAATAAATATAGTCATTAAGTATCAGCAGTCCGGATTCTTTATCGTATACATAAAAACTGTATTTGGATCCATATCGAAGTTTCATATTTTGATTGATATCAACAATGGAATTCAGCAAAGGATACCATTGAGCTTCGGTTGCTTCTATTTCGCCCGGCAGTGACTGAATATTTCTATTTTGCAGAAGTGTATAGAAGAGCTCAACATTAATGCTTTCCATTTCCTGATCAATTTGTTCAATATACATCTCAGAAAACTCATGCATTTGCTGGATTATTATTTTTTCAGTTGCATTTGAAATATGAAGAAACAGAATCGTCAATACCATATATGCGACTATTGTATATATAATAGATTTTTTAAGTACCCTATTCAGATTATCCTCTTTTTTTATGCTCTTAATCATTCCTCATCCATACCCACAGATTGAAATGCTTTCCTACATATCCATCAATCCAGTCTTTTTCTAAACTGAAAAGATTCAAGTTCACGCCAACAATAAAAGGCGGAATTGACAGTAAAAACTCTCATTTTCCCTCTCAACCTCTCGATAAGAATATCTTCTCAAAAATCATCATACTCCTTCTTACTGCTTTTTTCCATAACTGATTTTCACACTTTAATATGACTGTGACTAATCCGAGATAATCTGTCCGGATTTTTTCAGGAGCAGCAACTCTGCATACAAAGTTTTTTAATCATAGAGATTTCCTTCCGCATCGTTCCGTCCTTCAGTCTGATGGCATCCGGATGTTCCGCCACCCGGACAAATCCCAGCTTTTCATAAAGCCTTTTGCCACGCTCATTTCCATCTATATAATCCAGCTCAAGCTGAAGAATCTCTTTTTCCCTGGCTATCCTCTCCAGTTCCGTGAACATGGCCGTTCCTATCCCCAGCCCCCAGTATTCCTTCAGGATTCCAACAGCAAGCGTCGCCCGGTGCCTGGTCTTGATTCTGTTTGAAAAACTGATCTGGCAGTTCCCGGCAATCTTCCCATCCACCGTACAGACGATCATCAGGCTGGTCTGCGACTGATTCATCCCCTCCAGAAATTCCGCTTCCTGCTCCGCCGTCTCCGTGCATTCCTCCGGATAGCGGAGAATAAACTCGGTTTCCAAAGAAAGGGTTTTCAGAAATTCCATCATCTGCGCGCCTTCCGATTTGCACGGACTTCTTAAAACTGCCTCCTGTCCGTTTTTCAGAGCTATTATTTTCGTTTCATAACGCATTCCTTCCTGCCTCCTTTAAGTCCTTTCAAATATTTGAATATTCTCCCTCTTCCGCATCAAGTATAACACAAAAAGCATGACGGGACCATCGCTTCAAAATGGTCCTGCCATGCTCTCTGCCGTTTTAAAAGCTCATATTTTCAGTCCGCCGTTCTGCGGAGGTTATTAAACCAGCTTCACCTTAAACACCACAGGCTTATCGGTTTTCACGCCGTCCACCTTCACATGAAGGCCGCTCTCATCCCGCGTCCATTCGCAGGGGGAATCAAAGCCGAGTACGGATACATCTTTGATGATTCCGGCGAAATTGGGCTTGCTGGATGCATCCTGCTTTCCGAGGGACGGGAAGGTGTAGCTTCCGTCCTGCGCACAGCGCATCACGATCGCGTACAGCCTGTCTCCGTTCATGGTATAACGGATGTCGTCAGAGGTGAATTCCTTCTTGATCTTATCGGAGAACTGACCTTCCACCACCTGCGTAGGGCCTTCTCCGTACTTTCTCCACAGATGGCTGTCATAGATGGCCTCTCCGTTCACCTTCAGCCATGCACCGATCTCCCGCAGGATCGCCGCATCCTCCTCCGGAATGGTTCCATCCGCCCTGGGGCCGACGTTCAGAAGCAGGTTTCCGTTCTTGCTGACGATGTCCACCAGGTCACAGATGATGTCTGCGGCAGGGC
>UMJJ01044862.1_pt1 | contig 11348 bp, 6 predicted proteins | sample 1966051 | NCBI WGS metagenome assembly UMJJ01 (sample SAMEA4836147, study PRJEB28245) | human gut metagenome | biome: gut microbiome; material: fecal sample | place: Denmark | collected 2008
TATTCTCATTGATATTCTGAATCCGGAGATGATTGTAATTGGAAGTATCTATGCCAGACAGAAAAGCGTTCTGGATAAGAATATGAAGAAGGCTATCGAAAAGGAAGCGCTGGGAGTATCCGGAAGGGCATGCAGAATTGTACCTGCCTCTTTAGGAGAGAGGATTGGAGATTATGCTGCCGTTTCCGTCGGAATGAAGGCGTATGAGGATCTTTACATACAGAAAATAGTAGTGTGACGGCGGCACACTGCTGGAAAATGGAGGTTATTATGAAGCTGTTGAATGGAATCTGGCAGGTGGGAGGACCGGGACTGACTCACTTTTTTGACGCAACGGTTTATCTGCTGGAGGGAAAGGATGAGTATATCCTGATCGACTGCGGAACTCCGGAGGGATATGAGCAGATCAGGGAAAATGTAAGAAAAGCGGGCGTAGATCCTGCCAGAATCACTAAAATATTCGGAACACACGGACATTATGATCATGTGGGTGCGGCATATCTGTGGAGGAAGGAATTCGGAACCAGACTTTACCTGCATGAGCTGGATAAAGCACAGGTGGAAAACGGGGATTCTGAGAAAACCTCCGCAAGCATATTGTATGGAAAGGATTTCACCCCCTGTGAAGTGGATGGTATTCTACGGGAGGGAGATCTGTATGAAACGGACAGCCTGCGGATAGAGGTCATGCATACGCCCGGCCATACCATGGGTTCTGTAAGCTTTGATGTGACAAAGGATAGTTATCGTCTTCTTATTGCCGGCGATGCAGTGTGGGGGGGTTTCAGCGAGAAAATAGGTTCGGAAGAGAAAGCCTGGAGGCAGACGCTGGATAAAATTACAGCGCGGCATTACGATTTTTATACCTTCGGACATGTGAACCCTCAGCTTATTGCTGATGCAGATGCCAGACTGAAGGAAGCGAAGATGGCTTTTGCCAATTATTACAATCCATGGTTCAAGACCTTTTATGAAACCTATCGCTATTAAGGAAAAGGAGTAGCCGATATGAAAAATAAGGTGATGCTGATTACATATGCCGACAGCTTCGGAAAAAATCTGAAGGAACTGAAGGGAGTGCTGGATCGATATTTTAAGCGGGAGGTAAATGCTGTACACGTACTGCCCTTTTACCCCTCCTCCGGAGACAGGGGTTTTGCTCCAATCAATTACCGTAAGGTAGCGGAGGAGTTCGGGGACTGGGAGGATATTCATGCGCTGGCAGGAGAATATGAACTGATGTTTGATTTTATGATTAACCATCTTTCAAGAAGATCTCCTGAATTTCGTGATTTTCTGGAAAAGCATGATGCCTCGGAATATGCGGATATGTTTCTGCGGTTTAAAAAATTCTGGCCGGGCGGGGAACCCACTCAGAAGCAGGTGGATATGCTGAATAAGAGAAAGCCCTTCGCGCCCTGTGAGGAGATTGCATTCGCGGATGGAACGACAGAAAAAATCTGGTGTACCTTTGACGATGAACAGATGGATCTGAATCTGGAATCAGAGGTAACATGGAAATATATTGAGAATACGCTTCGTTTTCTGATGGAACAGGGGGCGGCAATGATCCGCCTCGACGCCTTTGCGTTTGCCACGAAGAAAGTGGATACCTCCTGCTTTTTCCTGGAACCGGAAATCTGGGAGATGATGGGAAGAGTTCAAAAGATTCTGGATGAAAAGAAGATTCCCATGCTGCCGGAAATTCATGACCATTATACGGTTCAGCTGAAAATCGCAGATCATGGATATACGGTCTATGATTTTGTACTGCCCGTCATGGTTCTTCATACACTGTATACCGGAAGCGGAAAGCGGCTGAAACACTGGCTGGAAATCTGTCCGAGAAAGCAGCAGACTACTCTGGATACCCACGACGGACTGGGAACTGTGGATGTGGTTGATCTGCTTTCCGAGGATGAGCTGAATGCAGTCATCGATCGGACGGAAAAATACGGGGCCAATTTCAAATGGGATTACAGTGGAAGTTCTACCGGGAAAAAGGTAGTCTATCAGATTAACTGTTCTTATTATTCCGCAGTGGGAGAAGATGATGACAGCTATCTGCTCGCCAGGGCGATTCAGTTTTTTACTCCGGGTGTCCCTCAGGTTTATTATATGGGGCTGCTGGCCGGGGAAAATGATTATGAACTGATGGAACGTACTCATTATGACAGAAATATCAGCCGGCATAATTATACGGTGGAGGAAATTGACCGGCTGGTAAAGAAGCCGGTGGTTCAGAAGCTTTGTCATCTGATGCAGTTCAGAAATGAATATCCGGTATTTGATGGAGACATGAAGGTGTATGACACAGAGGATTCCATTTTGAAGGTGGAATGGAAGGACGGAGCGCTGTGCGCCTGCCTGAATGCGGATTTGAAGCAGAAAACCTTTGAAATTACCTATACTGAAACGGATGGAAATATCCAGAGGTTTGATCCGGAAAGGGATTTCGTATGGAACGGACAGGAACGGTAATCATTGCGGAAACAGAAGAAATGATTATTGGAGAAGGTCGGGATGCGCTGAAAATGGCAGCAGAACTGGCTGGGCAGGGTAGACAGGTGCTTCTGGCAGCCAGAGGCACCTGTCTGGCGGATGATATATGTGGCACGAACCGTTACAGAAGTCCGGAAGTGGAAGAAGCAGCTGTAAAGGAACCGGGATTTACGCCGGACCAGTATGCGCTTTCGCTGGAGGAAAGTTGTGAAAATCTGGGGATAGATATTCTTTATTTTGTCCGGTATGTTGACAGGACTGCTGTAGACGGCAGGCTTTTGATCCGATTTGCAGCGAAAGGTGGATTGTTCGGTATCTTCTGTCAGAGATGTCTGGATCTTCGGACGGAGCAGGAGGATGAGAATTACATTGCGCTGATAACGGAGGAGGGAAAACCAGGCTTTTCGCTGCTGGAGGTAGAAAATCCTGTGTCCGGCTCTGACCCCGGAAGATGGAAGGTAATGGATACGGCAGAGAGGCTGTATACCTGCCGGAAGGAATTGATTCATGCCTTTATTCAGAAAAAGGCGGAAAATCCGAAGCTTTGCCTGGGACGTTTTGCGCGTAGGGGCTTCAGGAAAGAGAAAAACGGACAACCGGGGAAGGAGGCGGCATCAGAAAACAGAAGGGATATCGAATGCGAAACGGTTCTGATGCGGGTAATTCCAAAGGGACAGAATCGTTTCGGACGTTATACTTTTCTGGAACAGAGGCAGGAAGAAGCGGCCGTTTCTGTGGAAACGGAAAGTTGGGATCTGGTAGTGGCCGGAGGAGGAACTTCCGGGGTAATGGCTGCGATTCATGCGGCCCGGGGCGGTCTGAAAACGGTGCTGATCGAGCCGAACTACGATTTGGGAGGAACCCAGACAGCCGGCGGTGTGAGCACCTACTGGTTTGGACATCGCTTTTCCGATGTGAGAGAGATGGACGGGCTGGTGGAAGATTTGTGCATGCGCTGCGGCGTCCGTAAACGGCAGGGAATCTGGAGCGATAGAGATGATTTTCATGCGGGAATCCGCAGTTTTGTCTACCTGCAGTGCTGTTTGGAGGCAGGTGTAAAAGTTGTTTTCGGACAGATCGCTTATGATGCCTTTCGTCAGAGTGCAGAGGATGGAAGCGGAATCGGCGTGGTGACCGCCGGGGATGCGGGAAACCGGGTTTATTTCGGAAAAGCTGTCATTGACGCTACGGGAGACGGAGATCTGGCTGTGGCGCTCGGAGCAGACGGCTGCTATGGAAGCAAAACGGATCTGATTACTTATTGGGCTTCTCTGGCGCAGTATACTTCTCCGGATACTTACCGGAACAATTTTTCCTCCATGCTCTTTTCGGAGGATCCGAAGGACTATACACGTTTTATTCGTCTGGGCAGGAAGCGCGGAGAAGAAAAGTTCGACCATGGAAGCTATGTAAGCATGCGGGAGAGCAGGCATATCCGCGGTATGCAGACAGTATCCCTGAAGGACCTGATTTCATACCGCACCTGGGAGGATGCCCTGTATACCTGTTTTTCCAACTATGATCCGAAGGGAAAGCTGGATTCAGATATGGTGTACTGCGGCGTGCTTCCGCCTCAGGTCAGCGTACAGATCCCGTTATCCGCTCTGCTTCCCGTAGACAGGGAAGGGAAACGGATTGAGGGGCTTTATGTGGCGGGAAAGGCGATTTCCGCCACCCACAATGTGTTCCCGAGCATCCGGATGCAGCCGGATCTGATGCATCAGGGAGCGGTGATGGGAAATCTGCTGGCAAGGGCCCTGAACAACGGTGTCTGGCCTGAGCAGATGGATGCCCGGGAACGGCGCAGATTTCTGCTTTCCTGTTCGGACGATCCTCTTATTCTTCCTGAAAACCGGATGAAGGCCAGAGAATGTGCGGAAAAAATATCTGTAAACAGCCGGAATCAGTGGGTGGATGTCCCTTTCGTGTATGAGGAAACAGAAAGCTTTGCTTCTCTGGGACTGATGGCAGCAGAGCAGGATGCAGTTCGGCCAACGCTGAAAAAGAGGTTGGAACGGGAAACGGACAGGGAAACCAGAGAGCTTTTAATAGGATATGCGCTCTGGCACGGCATGGATGACTGGACGCCAGAACTGTGCGATTCGATCTGTTCAAAGCTGCAGAAGGTGGATGGACTGCCGGAAAGGAAGGGTTCTACCATGTGTGCACAGCTTCTTCCGGATCACGGGGTAATGCCGGAAATTGTGTATCAGCTGAATCAGCTTGGATGGAGCAGAAGAGAAGAAATTCTGAGACCATTCTCCATTGTGCTGGACAAGCTGGAAAAAGGAGAGCGGGATTATCAGACGATACAAAAGGGAATCTATCATTATGTAGAATCCTTCGCCTATGCAGCAGTACATAATCCGCAGAAGGGATTTATCCCCATGTTGAAGCGTCTGTTGAAGCTGCCGGAGCTGGAGCAGGCAGTGGAAAAGCAAGACAGCGTGGAACTCCTGACAGAGCGGTATCAGATTCTCGTCTTTATTCTGAACAGGGCACTGGCCTTTCTGGGAGACCAGGACGGACTGGATGGACTGGAACGGCTTGCTTTTCTGGAAAATATGGCAATCCGGGGAAGCGCCTGCATGGCGCTGGACTGGCTGAGGTCTGTAGGAAGAAAGAGTTTCCCGACAGAAGGGATCAGAGAAAAGGTTTGGTGAACATGGAAAAGAAAGTGCTTTATATGATCGGAAATTCCCATATCGATCCGGTTTGGTTCTGGAATTGGGAAGAAGGGATGCAGGAGGTAAAGGCGACTTATGCATCGGCGCTGGAGCGGATGAAGGAATTTGATGACTTTAAATTTACTTCTACATCCACTGCGTTTTTTGAATGGATCGAAAGACTGCTTCCGGAGATGTTTGAGGAAATCCGGCAGAGGGTGGAGGAAGGACGCTGGGAGATTACGGGCGGATGGTTTATCGAGCCTGACTGTATCCTTCCCTGTGGTGAGGCATTTGTCAGACAGGGGCTGTATTCTCAGAGATATCTGAAGAAAAAATTCGGGAAAATATGCAGAATCGGACATAATCATGTTCTGCCTCAGATCCTGAAAAAAAGCGGAATGGATTCCTACGTTTTCATGCGTCCCAGACTGGATACGCCGGTTTTTAAATGGGAAAGCGAGGATGGGAGCAGGGTCAATGCGATCAGCCTTCCTGCGGAATATACTTCCTGGTTCCATGGCCCTACGGTGAAAAATATTCAGGATACGCTGGATAGAACGGAGGGTTATAAAAGAATGGTCTGCTGCTATGGCGTGGGAAATCACGGAGGAGGGCCGACCATTGAAAATATCCGGAGCATTCATGCGCTGCATGACAACTGGGACGGTGTGGAGCTGCGCCTTTCCGGTTTTACGGAATTCCTTGAAGATCTGAATACGGAAGATCTGCCGGTTATCAAAGGAGCCTTTGAGAAGGTAAATGAAGGATGCTATTCCAATGATTCCATCTTTAGAAGAATGAATCGTCTTGCGGAGCAGCGGCTGCTGGATGCTGACAGGCTGATGAGCATGTCGCGCATTTTTACAAAAAAATTCCCGGAACAGACAAAGGAAATGGAAAACCTGTGGAAGGGCGTGTTTTTCAATGAATTTCATGATACGATGGGCGGAACCACCATTCGGTCAGCCAGGGATGAGGCGGTGATGCAGCTTTCCGGAGTCTGTGCAAAAGCGGGAGAGATCAAGGCGGTTGCCATTCAGAATATTGTAAATCAGATCGATACGAGAGGAGAAGGCTTTCCGCTGTTTCTGTTTCATACGGGAAGCCAGCCCTATGAGGATTATGTGGAGGTGGAACTGGAGTGGTTTTGTCAGAGTCCGCTGAAGCTGCTGAATCCGCAGGGAGAGGAGATCCCTTATCAGAGAATCCATACGGATGCCAAGGTACGGCATACCACGTTGGGAGGACGCCGGAGATTTGTATTCAGAGCCGCTATCCCGCCCTGCGGCTTTGCCTGTTACCGGGTGTTGAAGGCGGAGCCTTCCCTGGTTATGACGCCTCATATGGAAATTGAGAATCCGGATCCCTGCCGTCTGGAGAATTCATGGATTCTGGCGAAATTTGATAAAAAAACAGGGCAGCTCATTTCTCTGATCGATAAGGAAAACGGTTATGATGCGCTGAGGGATGCCGTTTCTCCGCGGCTTTATCTGGATGAGAGAGATGCCTGGGGAGGGCTGCAGGGAAGAAGGTACGAGGACAGGAATGTGAACTTCCGGCTGGAATCCATAGAGAAGGTGGAAAGCGGGAAGCTGAGAGAGGTCATTCGCGTGCGTCTGGCTTATGAGGATACCAGACTGGAGCAGCTTTATTATCTGGGAGCGCAGGAACGGGAACTACGGGTAGAAAACAGACTCCGCTTCAATCATACCTGGAGCCTTCTGAAACTGGCGTTTCCAGTCGGTGAAGACAGCCGCTTTACCAGGGCCGAAACCGCATACGGAGTCTGGAACCGGGAGATTGCGGACAACAGCGAATATTATATGCAGCGCTTTATGGACTGCGCTGACGCGCAGGGAAGAGGCCTGGCAATTTCCAACGATGGAAAATACGCCTTTAATATGCAGGACGGAAGGATGCAGATAACTGTAGCAAGAAGCGCCATTTATGCGCAGGGAAACAGTCCTGACTGGTACAATGAGCAGGAGAGTTATCAGTATATGGATATCGGAACTCAGATCTTCTGGCTGGCTTTGAAGCCTCACGGAGACATCCTGCCAAACAGAGAGCTATATCGTATGGCAGAAAAGATGAACGGTGCCTGGGAATATCTGGCGGACAGCGCTCATCCGGGAAGAATCGGCCGAAAGGATGCAGCTGTGTTCAGTCTGGCATCCACGGAGGACGGAAATGTGGCTGTAACAGATATAAAAAAGGCGGAGGATGATGATGATTTTGTGATACGGCTTCTGGAAACGGAGGGAAGGGATACGGAAACCGGTCTGATTTTCTGTGGGAAGCGTTATCCGATCCGGATTGGACACAATGAAATTGCTACCTGGAAGCTTTCTCTGGATGGGACGGAAATGAAACAGGTGAACCTGATTGAATGGTGACAGAAAGGAAAAGGAACATGCAGAAGGATAAGACGTTATACATGATCGGCAACGCGCATATTGATCCGGTCTGGCTCTGGCAGTGGCAGGAAGGGTATCAGGAAGTAAAGGCGACCTTCCGTTCTGTTTTGGACCGGATGAAGGAATATGACGATTTTATTTTTACGGGAAGCTCCGCTGTATATTACAAGTGGATTGAGGAGAGCGAGCCGGAGATGTTTGAAGAAATCCGACAGAGAGTCCGGGAGGGACGCTGGGTTCTGGTCGGAGGCTGGTGGATTCAGCCGGACTGTAACGCGCCTGGAGGAGAATCCTATGTGCGGCAGGCGCTTTATGGACAACGCTATTTTCAGGAAAAATTCGGATGTATGGCCAGAACGGGATACAACGTGGACAGCTTTGGACACAACGGAATGCTGCCTCAGCTGCTTCGGAAGGCCGGAATGGAGAACTATGTCTTCATGCGTCCCGGAAGGCATGAGAAAGGGCTGGAGGCTGAAACCTTTCAGTGGCAGTCTGAAGACGGTTCCTGCGTCACCGCATCCAGAATTCCATTTGAATATTGTACCTGGCCGGATGAAATACGCAGCCATGTACTCCGCTGCGCGGGAGAAATCAAGGATGAGGGAGGCAGCCTGATGTGTTTCTATGGCGTGGGAAATCACGGCGGCGGGCCCACGAAGAAGAATCTTGACAGTATTCATGAAATGAATCAGGAAGAGGATATGCCGGAGCTTATTCTGGCAGGTCCGGACCGATTTTTTGATGATGTGAAAAAAAGCGGGCGGAAGCTTCCTGTAGTAACAGGGGAGCTGTTTCATCATTCCAGCGGCTGTTACAGCGTTAATTCCGAGGTAAAGAGATTGAACCGTATGGCCGAAAACCGTCTTGAGGCCGCGGAAAAGCTTTCCGTTGTAGCAGCACTGATGTCCAATGGAAAATATCCGAAGGAAAAATACACGGAAGCATGGCAGAATGTGCTGTTCAATCAGTTCCATGATATCATGGCGGGCACCAGCATCCAGCCGGCGTATGATGACGCGCGGGAGAGCTACGGAGCGGCTTTGCATACCGCATCAGAGGGGCTGAATGCGGCCGTTCAGGCGATTTCATGGCATATTGATATACCGATGGAGGAGGGGATGAAGCCCCTTGTCGTGTTTAACCCGAATGCCTTTGCACGAAAATATGAGGTGGAAATGGAAAGCGCCGGTTTGAAGGAAGGAACGGTGCTCCTGGATGAGGAGGATCATGAGATTCCATTCCAGCCGGTACAGTCTTTGGCTTCCTGTAACGGTAGAGTCCGGATATGCTTTATCGCAGATCTGCCTGCCCTTGGATGGAGAACTTATCGACTGGCGGTCAGAAGCAGCCAGCAGGTATTTTCCCCGGTGGTTTCTGATGAAAACAGTGCGGAGAATCAGTGGCTGAAGCTTACTATTGATCCGGAGACGGGATATATCCGTTCTCTGATAAAAAAGAATGATGGAACGGAGTATTTTTCTGCTCCGGCGGCCGTACCGGTGGTTATTGAGGATAAAAGCGATACCTGGTCGCACGCTGTCCGCATTTTTGATAAGGAGATCGGAAAATTCCGTGCCGTCAGTGTCAGGAGAATTGCCTGCGGGCCGGTAAAGGCTGTGATTCGGGTAATCAGCGAGTATGGCGGATCGAGGCTTGTTCAGGACTTCTCCGTTTATCAGGAGCTGGAATATATTTCCGTAAAAACTACGGTGGACTGGCATGAAAAGTGGTCCATGCTGAAACTTCAGTTCCCCATGAATATGAATTACCTGCGCTGCAGCTATGAAATTCCTTACGGGATATCGGTCAGGGAGCCGGATGGTGAGGAGTACCCGGTACAGACTTTTATGGATCTGGAGGGAGCAAATCCGGGAATGACAACACAGATCAATGGGCTTTCCATTCTGAATGATGGAAAATTCAGCGCCAGCACTGCCGGAAAGACAGCGGCTCTTACTGTACTGAGAAGTCCGATTTACGCGCACCATGAGCCTTATGTGCCGGATGACAGGCTGGAATACGTCTACATGGATCAGGGCGTCCAGACATTTACATGGGCGCTTTATCCCCATGATGGAAGCTGGGAAAGGGCGGAAACGGTCGAAAATGCCATTGCGCTGAATCAAAGACCCGTAGCGCTGTTTGAAACCTATCATAAGGGACATCTGAAGCAGAAGGACTCATTCCTGCAGGTATCCGCGGATCATGTGGTCCTTTCCGTGGTGAAGCTCGCAGAAGATGGAAGCGGAGACCTGATTTTACGTCTTTATGAAACGGCGGGCCGTCATACGTCTGCGGAGGTTGAACTTTCCGCGATGAACCGGAGATTGTCTCTACAGTTTACTCCGTTTGAAATTAAAACGGTACGTATTCCAAAGGACGGCAGCCAGACGGTACGGGAAACGGATTTACTGGAATTCTGAAAGGAAAAGAAGACGATCATGAAAAAGCTGGCAATTCTTCATACAACACCTGTAACCATTTCTTCCATGAAGGAGCTGGTAAGAGAGAGAACGGATCAAGTGGAGGTCATCAATCTGTTAGACGACAGTATGCTGCCCGAAATCAACCGGGCAGGAAAAATGACGGAGGAGGTCAAAGAACGGATCGATCTGATGATCCGTCTGGCAGAAAAGGCTGGAGCGGACGCGTTTTTATCTGCCTGCTCCTCCATAGGAGGAGCTGTGGAGGAAGCGGCGGCGCATACCCCGCTTCCAGTGTACCGGATCGACATGCCGATGGCGCGTCAGGCAGCCGGCTATGAAAAAATCGGTGTCGCTGCAACGTTGCGTTCCACCATTGAGCCAACCTCCGCACTGATTGAGCGTCTGGCACGTCAGGCAGGCAGGTCTCCGAAGGTGGAAAGCGTCGTGATAGAAGGCGCGGGAGATCTGCTGAATGAGGGAAGGACGGAGGAGTATGATCGTGTGGTGAGAGCTGCGCTGGAAAAACTGGCAGAAAAGAATGACATCGTAGTTCTGGCACAGGCATCCATGGCAAGGGCTGTAGCCGGCCTGTCGGAGGAAGAAAGAACCAGATACCTGACCAGCCCTGTCAGCGGTGTGGAAGCGGTCCTTTCTGAGGTATGCGGAAAATGCGGATGGAAGAAAAAAGAAGCTGCTCCGGAGGTATGAGCACCGGAGAAAGGAAGAGTGCCATTGGGCTGGATATTGGAACAACTCATATCAAGGCATGTCTGACGGATGAAAACGGAATAGTACTGGCCGTAAGCGAAACGGATAATGAGATGAAGGAGACGGCCGGATTCGGAAAATGCTTTGTGCCGGAGGAACTGTTTGACAAAGCGGTCTCCTGTATCCGGCAGGTGGCAAAATCCGGGGTCTGCGCCATCGGAATTACCAGTATGGCGGAGGCAGGGGTATTTCTGGATGAAACCGGAAGACCTGTCCTTCCTGTCATTCCATGGAACGGAGACGGAGGGGAATGCCTGCTGCCGGAAGACCTGCGCGGAGAAGCATTATACAACAGAACCGGTCTGATCTGGCATCCCAAATATACGGTGAACCGGATACTGGATCTGAGAAGGAAGCGGCCGGAACTGTACCGGAAAATCTGTTGTTTCCTTTCTGTATCTGATTATATCCTCGACCGCCTGACCGGGGTGATGGCGACTGATGAATCGCTGGCGTGCAGAACTGGAATGTATGATATTCAGTACCGGGAATACTGGAAGGAAATGCTGGAATTTTCGGGAATGGAAGGAAAACTGCCGCAGGTTATCCGGGAAAGGAAGGCC
>UMJJ01034477.1_pt1 | contig 11336 bp, 10 predicted proteins | sample 1966051 | NCBI WGS metagenome assembly UMJJ01 (sample SAMEA4836147, study PRJEB28245) | human gut metagenome | biome: gut microbiome; material: fecal sample | place: Denmark | collected 2008
GGGAACATGGAAGTGGAGCCGCTGATCGTCATTCCTGTGTTCATCCACGACTTTCTCTGTATCCACCCTTTCAACGACGGAAACGGCAGAATGAGCCGTTTGCTGACCACACTGCTGCTCTACCGCAGCGGGTTCTATGTGGGCAAGTATATCTCGCTGGAGGCCAAGATCGCCAAAAATAAGGACCTCTATTATGATGTCTTGCGCCAGACGCAAATTGGGTGGCACGAAGGCACCGAAGATGTGGTTCCGTTCATCAAGTATCTGCTGGGGACCATTCTTTCCGCCTACAAGGATTTCGAAGATCGCTTTGCTCTGGTGGAGACTAAACTTCCTGCCCTGGAGACTGTGCGCCGGGCGACCATGGAGAAAATCGGCCGGTTTACGAAGCAGGACATCCGGGAACTCTGCCCTTCGCTCAGCATCAGTTCCATCGAAGGGGCACTGCGGAAATTGGTGGCATCCGGTGAACTGAAACGGGAGGGCTCTGGGAAGAATATTTGCTATTACAGATTAAAATGATTCCCTTCATCAGTCGTGCACTGCTATCCTGGAGACAGCTGTGCGATGTACCTGGCACATGTCTGTTCATTCAAAGCGGAGCTGATGCTGTCCGTGCCCTCCTTGCAGATTTTGGACAGCCCCCTTGGTAGTGTATTCCAGTCCTCCGGCAAGGACAACATCATGGAGAGTAGCCTTTTGGATTTCAGCGACAGCCCCGCGTTGCGCAGGTGGTGGTTGGACATCACCGTGTAGTCGTGGGTTTTCTCAATGCGAAATATCGCCATATTAGCACCTCCTTTCGGCGTTCTTGAAAAGTGTTGACCACATAAGTATACATTAAATAGGTGACAAATGAGAGATTGATCTGGGCATACAAAAAGCCATGGGCATGAAACCTATGGCTGAAGTAAAATTATATAATATAGGGCAAGAAGGGTGTTGTTGTCAATGAAACCAAATGGTATAATAACTTTAATATTCAATTTGTGAAGGTGCACAAATCAATTATAGCGGATGCTTTAATACCAACATCTCTTGTGGAATTAGCGAGGTTAGTACTATGGATCACAGTCTTTTTTTCTGTAATGTGGAAAAAAACGAGTTTAACTCTAATTTAATCGAATTGCTTTCACAATTTTCCGAGGAAAAATCTGTCCAGACTTATGTTATTAATGCACCACTAGGAATAGATGCATCTGCACAGTATGAGTTTAATGATGCTGTTGTCATCTTGATGCCAAAGCAAAAAATATGCTTTGTAAATCTAAAGGAAGATCAAGACTCGTTTGAGGAGTTTTGTGAGGATTTTATAGAAGATTTAGGATATTTATCCGAAAAATTTGAATATCGAGAGCAGTTAGGGCGTCCAAGAGCCTGGAAAAAAGCTCTTACCGCATATATGCAAATTTCTGATATTTCCTGTGTTGAGGATATTTTGGATAAATGCAAACTAAATAGTACAGTTGAGCAACGCAATGCGGAATTTCTGCTTTCATTGCTCATTGGAAGTATAAATGATATTAGCAGAATCGGAGGAGAAAGTCCGTCAACTATATTAGATCAAGTTAAAAAGAAAATTATTCTATTTGATGGTGACCAAAGCAGATTCATATATTCTCAACCGTCTGCTCAAAAAAGAATAACCATTCAAGGTTTAGCTGGTACAGGAAAAACAGAATTGCTACTGCATAAGTTGAAAGACTTATATACAAAAAACAAATCCTCCAAAATTGTGTTTACCTGCTTTAATAAAGTCCTTGCGAAAAGCATGAAGATCCGAATTCCAGACTTTTTTAACTTTATGAAGGTTGATGAACAGATTAAATGGGATGAGCGCCTTTGGGTCATGTCCAGCTGGGGATCTAGAGGACAACCCAATACTGGAGTTTACAGTTATATCTGTTCAAACTATAAACTGGAGTTTCATTCTTATTCTTATCAATGGCAGTTTGATGCAGTCTGTAATCTTGCAATTCAAGAACTACAAGCAATACAAGACTTTGAGCCCTGCTTTGATTATGTATTAATTGATGAAAGCCAGGATTTTCCTCAAAGCTTTTTCGAACTATGTGAGTTAGTTACTAAATATACAGTTTATCTGGCGGGGGATATATTCCAAGATATTTATGATCGAACGATTAATCAGTCAGTTCAAAGTGATTATCTTCTAAATAAATGTTATCGGACAGATCCCAAAACACTGATGTTTGCACATGCCGTAGGAATGGGACTTTATGAATCCCCCGTAATCCGTTGGCTTGATGATGATGAATGGATTTCTTGTGGCTATAAAATTAAGCGAGAGAAATCGAATTTTATCCTGTCACGAATTCCTCTAAGAAGATTTGAGGATTTGGATACTTCGAATATTAATAATATTGAAGTTGTAAGTAGTGACGGTGAAAATGAGAGGATGGAAGATGCTATAATAAATATTATTGATTCCATTCGGAGTAATCACCCCACAGTTCATGCAGGAGACATTGCAATTGTATTTTTAGAAGGAGGACTTAAATCTAACTATACCCTCGCAGATTCTCTTGCAATAACAATCCACAAGAAATATTCATGGAAAGCAGTTAAAGGCTACGAAACTAAGGACAGCACAAGAGATGCAGTTTTTATTAGCAATCGAAATAATATTAAAGGATTGGAATTTCCATTTGTAATCTGTCTTGTGCGTGGCCAAATTACAGATAATGTTTTTGCTCGAAATACAATCTATATGATATTAACGCGCTCTTTTATAACATCATATTTTCTTATCAATAACATGGATTCTAATGCTGATTTTATTTCTATTTATAAGGCTGCGGCCAAATCTATAAGCGATAGCGGAGTTATGTGCTTGCATGAACCTCCTGAAGAAGAGAAGAAAATGCAAAATCAAAAAGTTAGTATTGCGGTCACTAAGAATCAACGGCCTCTCAGGGAAGTGATTGAAGAAGTTTTTGTCAAGTATCCAGAGTTAACTACAAAAAGTAAACGGCGTATTGTAGACGCAATGCTAGAGCTTATTGGCGAAGAAGGTTCAATGACTGAAGTTGAGATTCAGGATCGTACGAGTAAAATGATTTCTGCTTATTTATAATAGCGGTGAAATATAGTATGAAAAAATTTGAATTTGAGCTTTCTGATTTGCTATATGACAAGGCAATGTCGCCAATTCGCACAAAAGGCGATTTGTTAAGGTTATTAGCTCATACCGTAAAATTTTTAATTCTTAATCCTGCCGCAGATACAACTAAGATTGTAGAAGATAAAAAGCTAATTTTGTATATTGATAAAATGAGTCGTCTGTTCTTTTGCGTCAAAGACAAAATATTTTCGTTTCGCTTTCCCTTTTATGTGGGCGTAAATCCGGAAGACAATTCAATATCTATTAGTTTTAAAGATTACTTTGAATTTGATAGTATTACGAGTTCATTACTATTAGCTATCTTGGAGCAAGAAGATCTTTTTAATGGAACACTAGAAAATGTTAATGAAAAGATGCTACAGGAGATTATAGAAAACGAATGGGAAAACATTGATTTAGAAGGTGTATGTGAACTTGTAAAACATCTTATGTTGTTTGAGCCCGGATATTTGCGATATGATCACGATGTGGAGCATAAAAATGGAGCAATGCATCCTGAACACCATTTGGATATATTTTTTTCTTCAAATGGCACTATGAAATTGGGGCTAAAACATAGTGTAGAAAGTGAGTGGTTCATAGATTTAGTAAATATACTTACAGAATGCAAATATGTTGTCTAGGAATGTATAATATGGTGAATATTTTCCCTGCTTACCTACTATCAAAGAATCCCATGGTTTTGAAACCTATGGCGTTTCTACCAGTTATTTAGTTTCTTCGTCCAGCCCCTTCATCTTCAGCCAATCCTCAAAGGGCTTCCTGGAGACACGGATCGTCTTGAACAATCCGAAGTTGGCGAGTTTATAGGCCGAAGTGCGGCCGATGCCGAGAACATTCTATTTATCATACCTAGGATGCCTGCGATGTCATTCATAGGGAGCCATAGCAATTTATTTGGCAAGCAACAGATACTAAAGGACCGTCATAGTTTTAAACCTACGGCGGCCCTTTGGATATTTGCTGATTAATCTTATAGCTCCAGCTCCTCCAACCATTCGTCAAACGACTTCTTGGAAATGCGTATTGCTGTGCCGATCCGCACGGTCTTAAAGTGGCCTTCCTTTACCAGGGTATAGGCTGATGTGCGCCCAATGTTGAGCATGGCCGCAATATCTTCCACAGTATAAGTGCGTGCCTCCGGCAACGGACGCTTTTCATGATTTTCCATTATGTGACCTCCATGATTTGCTCAGTGACAAGGTGATAGAGTGTGATGAAAAGACGTTGTGGGCAAGGCGATTCCTGCTAAGAGTTTGCTAATTGGCCGTCTTAAAAAGCGCGGCAGTACACGGCATTTTGTGCAAATTGCACCACAAAAACCTTGTACCTCAAAATATATCACGAACGAGGAATCACCGTAAATTATGTCCGTTCCGTACGGCATTGGTCACACCAAACTCCTAAGGTTGCGTTACAACGCTCACCTGGGGGATTTTACAATCAGGATTGAAGTTCGACTTTCGTCGTGCTAGCATAGGTAATCTCAGCAGGAGCATAGAACTTGCTAAACTTTTCTGAAAACACAGCGTTATACAAACCGCCTATAACCACTGCACCGGCCAGCATCATATAACCACTCATCTTGCTTCCAATACGGAAATCGGGTGCAAACGGCACGCCAATAAGTAGACCACTAAAAGAGATCGCTATGGCACACAATATTTTGCCGGATGGTCTCTTCCTGTATATCAGCCATTCTTCCAGCATAATTACCAACGGAATCATGGAAATAAAGATTGAGCTTTCTGATGATGTGGTCAGATTAATACCTCCTGTTTCCAGCAAAGAATAGGCACAAGGCTGCAATAGCACGGCCACCAACAGCATTTTTATCGGCTTACCACGAAAGTTAATTCAAACACTCTTGCATAGCAATAGTAAAGAAAAGGTAAGACATGCCAATGCCCAGCGCACAGCCATGATTTCCAGCGGCTCTAATGTTTCCAACAGAATTTTAGTGCCCAAAAAGGATAATCCCCAAAGGAGAGACAAAACGATTACTAACAAATGACTCATTATGTGCTCCCCTCCCATAAGGTGAAGTAGATAGGCGAGGCAATGCCCCGCTATCACGAAACAGCGGGGCATTGTCTGCTATTGGGGAGGATACGTCTAATAGAGAGGGTTAATAGCAAAATTACTTGGCAGCTTCCTCTTCCACCTTGAAGATAAAAATATTTGCATAGCCGTATACAACGGCGATGATGGGAGAAAGCAGCGCCAGAAAGGCGTAGGGAAAATATTCCATCGTTGCAACACCCAGCGTGGTAGCAAAGTATACACCACACATATTCCACGGAACCAGAGGGGAGGTAACAGTACCGCAGTCCTCACAAGTTCTGGAGGCAACATAGCGCTGGATCTTCAGTTTGTCATAAGCAGGAGCAAACAGTTTTCCTGGGATCATAATGGACAGGTACTGGCTGGCAGTAAACACATTGATGAAAATGCAGGAGAGTACGTGGGTCAAAATTAGGTTGCCCTGCTTCTTGGTCAAAGCTGCCATCTTCTCCAGAATAACATCCAGAACGCCGGTAGACTCCAGCAGGCCACCCAGACCCAGGCCAAAATACCCCAACGAAACGGTGTACATCATTCCCTGGAGACCACCGCGGTTTAGTAGGTTGTTGACATCGGCATTACCGGCATCGATTACAAAGCCAAAATTCATATAGCTCATCATCTCCAGAATGCCATACCGATTGATAACGATCGCAATCAGAGAGGCAACCAGAGCAGCAGATACCATGGTAGCAAGAACGTTTATTTTCTTAAAAGACATCAACAAGATCATTGCAAAAGGAATCAGACCCAAAATCAGGCCAAAGCCTTTGACATTGAAGTTGGCAGCAATACTATCCAGGATTGCAGTCATAGAGGCATTGTCAATGGTGTCAGCACTATACTTAGCGCCCAAAATACCAAACAGGATCAGCGAAATTATCATGGCGGGAACAGTTGTATACAGCATGCTCTTGATATGAGCAAACAGGCTGGTACCTGTTACGGCGGGTGCCAGATTGGTGGTATCGGACAGAGGGGACAGTTTATCGCCGAATACGGAGCCAGAGATAACGGCACCAGCAGTCAGCGGGGCAGGAATGCCCAGACCAATTCCAATACCCATAGCAGCCACACCAAAGGTGGCAGCGGAGGTCCAGGAACTACCGGTTGCTAGCGAAGCGATGGCGCAGGCAATGGCTACTGTGGGCAGGAAAATCTTTGGCGAGATTAGATGCAACCCCAGTAAATCAGGTTGGGGATCGAGCCGCTAGCCATCAAGGTGGGGATCAAAATACCCACCAGCATCAGAATCAGCATAGCCAGGGTTGCATCTTTACAACCTTGAACGATACCGTCTTCAATCCGTTTCCATCTGATGCCGTTGATCAGCAACACGATGGCACCGAATGCAATAGTCAACAGGAAGGTGATATGCGCATCAGAGGAACCTTTGATCACCACCTGGGCTACCAGTGTTACGATCAAGAATACAAAGATTAGCAGAGATGCCAACAGGGATGGTCTTTCGACTTCTTTTCTTTTAAACATAACGCCCTTCCTCTCTCCACAAATTTTATTGATATGAATCCAATTAGTTTACTTTCTTGCCGCCCAAATAGACCCCCAATACCTGAATGTCGCGGACATGCTCAGGATCTATTTTTGTAAAATCGTCGGAAAGGATCACGAAGTCGGCAAATTTTCCTTCTTCAATAGACCCTTTCTTATCTTCCTCATAGGAGGTATAGGCGGGAATAATGGTAAAACCACGCAGTACCTGCTCAGGGTCAAAGCGTTCCTCCGGATACCAGCCGCCCTCAGGCTGACCCTGTAGGTTCTTGCGGGTGGTAGCCACATAAACGGAATCAAAGATATTTACAGAATCCACCGGCCAGTCAGAGGTAAAGGGGGTGATGATACCGTAATCGTACATAGTTCTGTAGCGGTAAGCGTACTTCATTCTCTCACTGCCCACACGAGACTCTGCACACTGCATGTCGGTTCCAGCATTAATCGGCTGAATAAATGCCATCACCTTGTCATCTCGCATCTTATCAAAGATTTCCTGATCAGCAATCTGGACATGTACCAGACCACAACGCGGATCATCCACTGGCTTTATTTCCAACATCTGGTCGAAGGCACGCAAACACATCTTGGCTGCTCCATCACCGATGGTATGGCACAGGATCTGCATACCGCCCTTGTGGGCTGTAATGATCAGATCATCCATCACCTCTTCCTCAAATTCAGCCATACCGCAGGTTTCCGGATGGTCGGAATAGGGAGCCTGCAGCAATGCGGTGGCAGAGCCAATTGTGCCGTCACTGACCACCTTCAATGGACCAATCTTAAACATGTCGCTGCCCCAGCCAGTCTTATATCCAGCATCCAGAAACTCCAGCAGCTGCGGTTTGGTAATCAGCAGACATTGCTCCGTGATGCGCACCTTTAGCTTACCTTCCTCCTCCAATTCCTTATAGGCCTGCAAAATATATTTCCAGTTTTTAGATGAAAAGGTCTCGAAGTCATCGGTGGACACAGAGGTAATACCAAGCTTGGAGATATGGTCCATAACGTTGATGAGCAGTTTTTTAATTTGCTTTACGTCAGCATCAGGCAACAAAGCATAGGCCATATAGCGGGCATTTTCTTGCAATAAACCAGTAGCCTTTCCGTTTTCGTCACGTTGAATGTGCCCACCAGCAGGATTGGGCGTCTTATCAGTAATTCCGATTCGCTCCAGACCAAGGGAGTTTACAGCTACGACATGCTCGTCAATGCGGGTGAGAACGATAGGATGTACAGTGGAAATGCGGTCCAAGTCCGCATAGTTGATACAGCGCTTCTCCGCATAATTATTCTCGTTCCAGCCGCGTCCTACAACCCATTTTCCCTTGGGAATGTTTTTTTCCTGAATATACTCTCTGACCTTTTCGATTAGCTCCTCGATGGAAGTGACGCCCTCCAGATCAATCTTGGCGCGGTCTTCGCCGTGGTAAGAAGCCCAATTAAGTATGTGCAGATGGGCATCATTGAATCCCGGCATCACGGTCTTCCCACCAAGATCGACTACCGCGGAATCCGCCGTCTTTAGGGCAAGAATCTCCTCATTGGTTCCTGTTTTGATGAACTTGCCGTCTTCAACAGCAAATGCTTCTACATAAGACATTTTGCTGTCAACGGTGGCTACAGAGCCATTGATGTACAACTCCCGCATGATTTTCTTCCTCCTAAAACAAATTCTGTCTGCCCAACTATTTTTGAATCAGTAAATGGAACGTTCCATTTACTGATTCAAATTATACACGAACAAAAGTTAAATGCAAGTATCTTTTTAAATTTTATCTAAATTGACGAATAGAACGTTTCATATTATAATATTTAAAATACCGTGAAAGTGAGGTTCAAGCTTTGGTAACGATTAAAGACGTGGCAAAATATGCAGGCGTCTCCCACGGTACAGTTTCCAATGTGCTTAACGGCGCGCGTAGTGTTAGCTTGGAAAATATTAAAAAAGTGGAAGAGGCTATTCGTGTTCTTGGGTACCAGCCCAATATATCTGCACGCAATCTTAAGTCCAATCATGATCGGGATGTAGCGGTGATCCTCCCTAATATTTCCGACTCTCTTTTTTCATCTTTATATATGACATTAGACGAGCTTTTTGTGCAAAATGAAATGTCTGTACGCATGTACCTGACAAACGACATTGCAAAAAAGGAGCTTCTTGTTTTCGACGAACTGCGCCGCCAACAGATCCGCAGTGCAGTGGTAGTTACATGTCAGCCGGAGAATACAGCTTTTTTTTCCGAACTGTTGGAAAGTGGAATGCGTCTGATCTTTGTAGAGCGTGAACCGCTGGATTTAGACTGCAATTTTATCTCATTCCAAAATGACAAAAGTATATACAGCGCCGTCAACACACTCTTGGCTCGTGGGGTAAAGAAAATTGCGCTGATTACCTCGTTACAGTCCTTTTCCTGTGAACAGCTGTGTGTTGAGGGGTACAAACGGGCCATATCCGAAAACAGCCTGCCCCTGCTGCCCGACTATATCCGTATGACCGTAGGTACCCGGGAAGACGGCTTCAAGGCGGCGATAGATCTGATTACACATTTTCCCGAGATTGAGGCCATTATCTGCTCCAGCACACTGCTTCTTCACGGTGTAATACGGGCAGCCCATCTCACCCACCATGGGCATATTGTCCGTGTTGCTGCGCTGGGCGATGACTCTTGGAATAAAGAAATGTATCCCTATACTTTACTGTTTTCCAGGCCGTATTTTCAAATGGCATCAAAAATCGTAGACCTTCTACTAGATAATATGGAAAACCCAGCATTTTTTGAGTATAAGCAGATATCTCTCACTCCGCCACGTCTGTCTCCGGTTGAAAAAGGATCTCTTCCTTCGGATGCTGCACCTCAGCGATTGAGGGTTGCCATTGTAGATGGAGAAATGGCGCACTCCATTAAATGTATTTTGCCCGATCTCCAGAGAAAGTTTAATATTGAAGTATCCCTGGATGTACTGCCCTACGAAAAACTCTACGCCAATATTTCCGACGATTATCTGCGTACCCAGTACGATCTTTTTACTCTGGATACAATTTGGCTGCAGGAATTTGTATCCAAAGGCTATTTGGCAGATATCACTGATCGCATCAATGATGAGTTTCGTGAAACAGTAGATATATCTGTGTCTCTGTGGAATGGATTCTCCCGGATAAACGATCGCTACTTCACTGTCCCTTATCACTACTGTAACCAGCTGATCTTCTATCGTCGCGATCTGTTTGAAGACTCCGTCAACAAGCGAATGTTTTTTGAGCAGTACCACACGGAGCTTCGGTGTCCACGCACATGGCTTGAATATAACGCTGTAGCTCGCTTTTTTACCAGAGAATATAACCCTGCTTCCCAGACTGTTTATGGAACAACGCTGGGCGGCGATTACCCTAACGCCGCAGCCTATGACTTTCTACCCCGTTTTTGGGCTTATGGAGGGGAATTGTTCGACAAGCACGGCAATACAGCTGTCAACAGCAAGAATGCATTAAAGGCGCTGGAAAATTATTGTGAAAGCTATAAATATGCCTCACCCGCCTCATCCGGAAACTGGCTGTACGGACAAGTGGAGGAATTCATTTCGGGTCAGGCAGCAATGATGATATTAAGTTCTGCCTATGCATCAGCCATTTCTGATCCCCGTCTGTCCAAAGTCTCCGGCAAAGTAGGTTTTGAAAAGATCCCCGGTGGCAATCCTATTCACTGGATCTGGGCATTTGCCATAAATGACGAGTGTGCTAATAAAGACGCAGCCTTTTCCTTCATCCGCTGGATCTGTGACAAAGATTTGGCCGTAGCGACAACCTTACTTGGAAATATTTCGGCCTGCGCCGGAATTACGACCAACGCTGAACTGTATACCCGTTATCCATGGATAGCCAAGTCACTCAGCATAGAACCAGAAGGCTTTTTGAAGTACCTGCCACACCCCAAATCAATCATCAGTCCTCACCATATTATTGATGCAATAGCCCAATTGGTCCATGTGTGTGTGTCAGGTAATCTCTCCGCCAGCAAGACACTGGAGGAGATGGAGATAGTACTATCCGATATAATAAAAAATTGAATGGTTCCATCTTCGTATTCCTCGTCCTCGAACTCATAATTGTCCGTGTCGGTGCTGACCTTTGCGCCCTGCTTGGGCTTGATGAACTTGATGTAGGCGAAGGCTCCACCACCGCCCAGGGCCGTCAGCATCAGAATCAGCACCAGGGCGCCGCCGCTGCCGGACCCCTTTTCCGGCTCCAGCTCAACCTCCGGCGCTTTCCAGGCGCACTCGCTCATATCCACCGCGCAGACCAGACAGGCGGTATTCACTGCACCGGCCTGGCATTTCTCAGCGCAGGTACAAACCGCGGGATTTTCCTCCGTCTGCTCGTCCTCCAACAGCCCAATCAGGTCTGCTTCGTCCACCTGGTCCAAGAAGTGAACAGCGGTCTCCTTGTCCTCGTTGGCCCGGTCAATCAGGGATGTAAAAATAGTTGCCCGCTTTCGTGGTCACGGTAATAAGCTGCTTGTCGCCGTAATAGTCGCCCACCAGCGTGGTATTGCCCTCCGGGGTAAGAGGCTGGCCCTTCGGCTCCATGCCCCCGGTGGCGGGTTCTTCAGTAGGTTCC
>UMJJ01007665.1_pt1 | contig 11315 bp, 9 predicted proteins | sample 1966051 | NCBI WGS metagenome assembly UMJJ01 (sample SAMEA4836147, study PRJEB28245) | human gut metagenome | biome: gut microbiome; material: fecal sample | place: Denmark | collected 2008
ACACTTCTATTACTTCTTTATCACACATCAGTAAAAGATTATTTCTTGAAGCTTGAGGACGTTGAAAAGCACAATTCCTTTATCGGCCGCAAGCCGAACATGGCGGATTTGCCTGACTTTGAGAGCAACAAAAGCAAGCTCCCCGAGCCTGTCTGGGACGGTCACGCCGATTCAATCGAAGCCTACTACAAGGCGTGGAAAATCGCATTCTCGAATCTCGGCAAGCCGACCGAGGAGAACGGCTTTGTTTCACCATACATTGACGCCGCATTTAACGGCGACATCTTTCTTTGGGACAGTTGCTTCATGCTGATGTTCGGCAAATACGGCGACGGCGTGTTCAAATTCCAAGGCACGCTCGATGATTTCTATTGCAAGCAGGAATCCGACGGATTCATCGGACGACAGTACCATGAAACAAACGGCTTTTCAAAATTTCACCGCCTTGACCCCGTAAGTACAGGTCCGGAAATTCTTGCATGGTGCGAGTGGCAGTACTATCAGAACTACGGCGACAAAAAGCGCCTTGCCGATGTTTATTATCCGCTTCTCTGCTACCACAGATGGATGCGTAACTACCATCGCTGGCAGGACGGTTCCTATTGGTCGAGCGGCTGGGGCTGCGGAATGGACAATCAGCCGAGAACCGACCTTGAAGCCGTTCCCGGAGTTGAGGATTGGCAGGTTGAAACCTTCCATCACGGCTTTATGTCCTGGATCGACGCAAACTTCCAGGCTCTTCTAAGCTGCAAGGAGCTTCTGAAAATGGCAAGGGAGCTTGACATAACAGACGGCGTTGACGAGCTTCAAAAAGAGGCTGAATACCTTACAAAATTCATTAACGAAAAGATGTGGTCGGAGGAAGATAAATACTATTTTGACCGCAGAGGCAACGGTGAGCTGCTCAAGGTCAAGAGTATTGCAAGCTACTGGGGTTTGCTTGCCGACGGTGTACCCGAGGAGAGAAAAGCCGATTTCATAGCTCATCTTGAAAATGAAAAGGAATTCAAGCGTCCGCACCGTGTGCCCGCTCTTTCGGCAGATCACCCCGATTATTCGGACGACGGCGCATACTGGAACGGCGGCGTTTGGGCACCCACCAATTACATGGTAATAAGGGGTCTTTCCGAGTGCGGCAGGGAAAAGCTCGCTCATGAAATCGCCCTCAACCACTACGAAAACATGATGGAGGTTTACCGCAAGACAGGCACATTCTTTGAAAACTATGCCCCCGAATCGGCTAACCCCGGCAACCCGGCGAAGGGCGATTTCGTCGGTTGGGCAGGAATCATTCCGATAACCGTTCTTATTGAATATGTTCTCGGAATTCAGGTTCATGCCGAGAAAGATGAAATAATATGGTATGTAAACAATCTTGAGCGCCACGGAATAAAGCGTATTCCCGTCGGCAGAGACGCATACGCTGACCTCATTTGCGAAGCAAGAAGCGATGCAAACGAGAAACCGAATATAACAGTTAAGTCAGACAAAAAAATAAAGATTACAGTTATTTACGGCGACAATGAATTTGTGTTTGGAGAATGATTATGAAGCTCGGATTTACTCTTTATAACTTTCATTCGGTAATAGACTCTCTTGAGGATCTCGATAATGTGCTTGCGAAGCTTGAGAATATGGGCGTTGATACCGTTCAGGTATCGGGCATAGGCTACCTCAATAACTATGACGTTGCGAAGCTTTGCAAAAAGCACGGCATGGAGGTTTGCTTAACCCACCTTTCGTTCGACAGAATCGTTAACGATACCGATGCGGTTATCGAGGAGCACAAGGCTCTCGGCTGCAAGAATGTCGGAATCGGCTGGATCGAAGAAAAGTACCGCGGCGAGGACGGCGTCAAGAAGCTTGTTGAGGAGCTTACCCCTGCTGTCAAAAAGCTTCATGCGGCAGGCATGACCTTCTCTTATCATAACCATCAGTTTGAATTTATGAGATATCCCAACGGTAAAACGGGATATCAGATGCTCACGGAGCTTGATCCCGAACTGATAAGCTTCATTTTCGACACACATTGGGCACAGACGGGCGGAGTTGACCCGGCATCATATATCAGAAAGCTCGGCAAGCGTATCAGCGTGTGTCACTTCAAGGATTATCGCATTATTAAGGATGCCGAGGGAAATTATGTGCGTGATTTTGCCGAGATCGGAACGGGAAATCTTGACCTTGACGAGTGCTACAGAGCATGCCGCGACTCGGGAATCGAATATATAATTATAGAACAGGATTCGACTCCGCTTGATGTTTTTGACTCGGCAGAAATCAGCTGGAAAAATCTCAAAAAAATCGCTGAAAGAAACTGAAAAAAACGAACCTCCTGCCAAATGACAGGAGGTAAATTTTTGTTATTTCTTATAATCTCTGAGAATCTTGAGCGTAGTCGTTTTCGGGAATTCGTTGTCTCTCGTCTTAATTCTTGTTACCTGTTTGTAAGAGGGCATCTTTCTGTTAATCTCATTAACGTCTGCCTTGATTCTGCCCTTTGCGTCCGGTGTTTCAACGGTGTCAAGGAAGAACTCGGCTGTTATATAGCCATTTTCCTCATATACAACAACTTCCTTAACATAGTCGATTGTCGAAAGCTTGTCCTCAATCTCCTCAGGAGAAACGTTCTTGCCGTTTGAAAGGATAATAAGGTTCTTCTTTCTGCCCTTGAAGAAGAGGAATCCGTCCTCATCTATATAGCCGTAGTCACCTGTCAGGAACCAATCGCCGTCAAAGACCTCCGCCGTAGCTTCGGGATCATTGTAGTAGCCCACCATGACGTTCTTGCCCTTAACACAGATTTCACCGATTCCGTCCTCGTCGGGATCTTTGATCTTTATCTCGTTGCACGGGAGCGGAATTCCGACACTTCCAACCTTGTAAGCGTCGAGTCTGTTGCAGGTAACTGCCGGCGAGCACTCCGTGATACCGTAGCCGTTGATGATCTTGATTCCGAAGGCTTCCATACCCTTTTCGTACTGCTCATCAAGATATGCGCCGCCGCAAACGATCATTTCAAGGTTGCCGCCGAGATTGTTGAGGATCTCGGAGAAGATTTTTCTTCTCTTATCAATTCCGAGTTTTAAAAGGAAATTACTGATTTTAAGGCCTTTTTTGAGCATTTCCTCTCTGCCGGATTTCTTCGCCGTGAACCAAATCTTTTTATAAATAGTCTCAACCGCAAGGGGAACCGCCGAAAAATTCTGCGGATGATATGTATTCATATCTTTTTGAATATCTTTAAGGCTGCGGCAGATAAATCCCCATTCAGTCAGCAAATTGCCCGAGAAAAGAGCACCGACCCATGAAAAAGCATGATGAAGCGGGAGAAATCCGATTGCCGGTCCGCCCGTCATAACACGGCATGAAGCAACGCTGTCCGCAGCAACATTCTCCTGCGAGAGCATAACGCCCTTGCTCTTGCCCGTTGTGCCCGAGGTGTAAACGAGGAAGGCAAGATCGCTCGGAAGAACATCGTCCTCAAGATAACTCTCAACGCCGTTCTTGACCTCATTATGACCCTCTTCAACCATTGAATAGAAGTCCTCTATTTTAATATATTGCTCAATTACAACACCGTCTGTTTTCTTCATTTTTTCAACAGTGTCCTTAAAGTCCTCGCTATAGTAAATGGCATTGCAGCCGCTGCGGATCATAATATCGATTATATCGTCATCCGGAAGCTTGGGATCCATCGGAACAGCGGTTATTTTTCCTGTAATAATCGAAAAATAGCAAGCAATCCAATAGTAGCTGTTCTCACTGAGAATAGCTACCTTTTTTCCTCTGAGACCGAGCTTGTAAAGGTACTGTCCGAGACCGGTGAGGTCATAGTTAACCTGAGCGAATGTTTTCATCTCAACCTCGCCGTCAAAATTATAGAAAGTATACTGAGGCTTGTCTGCACCTTTTTTACCGCCAAAAATAACTATGTCTTTAACCGTATTCATGTCCGGAAATTCGGCATATTTTATTTTTTTCTTCAATTTATCCAACTCCTAACAGCATTATGTTTTTTATTTTAGCATATAACAAGGCTAAAATCAACCTATATTTTTGTCAATGCGCCTTATATCATTTTACCTTTAATTGTGTTTTATTGACTTTAACAAAACAATGTGATAAAATTATCCTGATTTAGGAGGGTAAAAAATGGAAAAGCAGAAAAAAACAGATAAAAGATTTCTCTTAATTTTCATTGCAATGTTTGTATTCTTTTTCGGCCTTGCTTATATGCTTCCTTACACCGGTGATGACTGGGCATGGGGCGGACAGATAGGAATAGACCGACTTCATGAGCATTTTAGAAACTATAACGGCCGATATCTCGGAAACCTGCTCGTAATTGCGTTGACGAGATCGAATCTTCTCAAGTCCTTTGTTATGTCCGGTACTGTAACGGGCTTGGTTTTTTTAATTCATCAATCTGTTAAACATAAGAGCATAGCAACACTTTTGCTTTCGCTGACAGGTCTTTTTGTTATGCCGAGATATATTTTCAGACAAACAATTGCATGGACCTCCGGTTTTACAAACTATGTCGCGCCGACTTTTTTGGTAATCTCATATATTTGCATCATAAAATGCATTTTTGACGGCAAGCCGAAATTCAGAAAAGGAACCTTTGCTTTGACCTTCCTCCTTGGCCTGAGTTCTGCCCTTTTCATGGAAAATATTACATTATATCAGATTGCAATTGACATCATAATTATCGTTGGAACGCTTGTGGGCTATAAGAGAATATTTGCTCCTGTTATCAGCCACTTTTTGGGTTCTGTCGCCGGCTGTGCAATAATGTTTACCAACGGAGCATATCTGAATATCGCCAATTCAAAAGACGATTACAGGACCATGGAAACAACTTCAACCGGTATTCTATCGCGCATTAAAGAAAATCTATTTGACGTCATAAGAAAAGACCTTGCGCTTAACAATGTTGTTCTTAACCTTTTTATAGCACTTGTATGTATTGCGCTTGTCATATCTTTTTTCAAAAAGGATAAAGATTGCAAACTTTTCAAAAAGCTTTTCATACGTTTTAATCTGTTTATTGTTATATCTTACACCGCTTATTCTCTATGCCGTGTGATTTATCCGAACTGGAATATCTTCCTTAATTATACAAAGTATTTTGAGAGTGTTTTTGTTTTGATCTTCGGCTTTGCCCTTATAATGCTCAGCCTTTTATGCGTAGACGAACCCGGTGTTAAGCTCAGACTCAGCTTCTACATAGTCAGCATTGCCGTTTTGACGGCTCCGCTGTTCGTTGTCACACCGATAAGAAGCCGATGCTTCTTCTGCGGATATATGTTCTTTGTCCTGTTCCTTTGTGAAGCCTTCGGCTATGTTTTTAACGAAAAGCATTCCTTGATTAAAAACGGAAATTTGTCGCGTATCTTACTTGCATTTTGTATTTGCGGCGTAATTTTCTATACAACTCTTTACGGTTACATTTTTGTTGCGGAAAGAGATCGCAACACCTATATTCAGGAGCAGATAGCAGAAGAAAGAAGTACCGTTGAACTTCCCGAACTTCCGTATCAGGGATATCTTTGGGATTCCACTCCGAATATCAACTCCATGTGGGGCGACCGCTATAAGGCATACAAAGGAATTGATAAAAACAGCAAACTCGAAATCGTCAGATATTCCGACTGGAAAGAATCAACCGAATAACAGCAAATCCCGAACGTTCATTACCGAGCGTTCGGGATTTTTTTCAATTCAATATTCCGAGGCTGACAGACAATGCTCTGTTCACTCTTGTCATGTCCCTTTCGCCGAGGTTGCCCATGCGCTCTTTGAGCCTTTGCTTGTCAAGAGTCCTGACCTGCTCAAGCAGAACTATTGAATCCTTAGAGAGGCCGCAGTCCTGAGCGTCCACCTGAATATGAGTCGGCAGTTGAGTTTTGAAGCGCTGACTTGTTATTGCGGCGGCGATGACCGTCGGACTGTATTTGTTGCCGATATCGTTTTGAACTATCAGCACAGGACGCATACCGCCCTGTTCAGAGCCTACGACCGGGCTGAGATCTGCATAATAAATATCTCCCCGTTTTATTGTCATTTTTATCACTCTCCGAGATTTTGATTGTCATAATTATATTTGCCAATCATTTGACGGAATAATCATCTTTTTCGGGGATCAGAAATGATATCCGGCAATATCATTATATTCGATTTGACAAATTACGTTAATTTCTATAAAATATAATTGAAAAATTTATACATCTCGAATATACGGTATCGCCTTAGAATAGCCGCATATTAAGCCGTCAATTTTCAAACTATAATCGGAGGTGTTCAAAATGGAGAAAAAGAATGTTGGGAAGAAAAAAACGATATACATTATTTTGACTGTTTTTGTTGCTTTTGCCGCCGTGATATGTGCATTTGCACTCCCCCATAAAGCTAAGCTCGACACCGAGACGGAAAGCTATATTGAAAAGCAGATAATTGCCCGGGAATCGCCAATGGCATATCATGAAGCAAATGACTTTTCCGCTGTCTCATATAAGGTTCTCAGTGCAAAAAGAAAAGGTGATACAACAGAAATATATATGGTCGCACTCTATGAAAATTTTGTTTACAAAAACGGCTTGAGTGTAATTTCAGGAAACTCGGGTCCGCTGGTTTTGACTGTGCAAAAGACAGACAGCGGATATAACCTGAAAGAATATTGGACGCCGAGCATGGGTGCGGATTACAGCCGGAGCATAAAAGAAAGATTTCCGCTGAGCTTGCAGTATAACGCTATCGGCAGCAGCAAATACGCCGACGAGCTGAAAAAAGAAAATCTTCTAAAGGCTTCGGAGCATTTCAGAGTAAGCGTTGACGACCTTGCAACAGCTCCGCAAGGCGAAATAATGAGCACCACTGCCGTAAACGTTGCCGGAAGCTAAAGCTATAAATCGCACAGTTTCAGTTCAAGCCTGACTCAGATAAAAAACGATGTTAAATTACAGCATTGCAGACGGAGCGACCGCCGAAGTCTCCGTACCCGAAGGCGCAAGGTTTGCTAATGATTGACGGTTACAGCGTTATTCAGCCACCTCTTAAATAATTTAAGGTGAGGCTTGAAAAAATTCTTTCGGCTTCAAAAAGAGAATATTAAAGCTTCAGCGGCTGCGCCATAACCGGCACAGCCGCTTTTTATTGGAATATATACCTTATCTTATCCGCTTCAATCTCACGAATTTTTCCGTCATTTTTATTTGATATTGCCGTGCACTCCGTTTCGGGCGTGCGATATTTGAGAATATAACTGTCACCGCTCATTCTTGCAGATTCCGGCACGGTGTAGCACACGGTTTTCAGCACCGAATAAAGTCCGATAAACGGACAAAAACCTTTCGCCTGCTCCGTCGTGTAGTCAATCTCCATGCCGTCATAGCCGAGCCGACAGCCGCTGTCGTCAACGCTGAGAGTCATTCCCTTAATCGGCGAAAGCATTTCAACCGTCATTCTCCCCGTTTCATCGTAATTTATCCTTGCCGAACAGTCAATACCGTTATAGCTTGCGCTGACGGTGCAATTCGGCCTTGACGGGGTGACGTTTTCTTTCTTAATTTTTTTACCGCACGAGGGTAGAAATATCATAATAAAAAGGAGAAGTATTGCAAGACTCTTTTTCAAATTTATCCCCGATTATTCAAAATTTGAAAGAACCTCCGCTATCTCGCCGATCATTTTTGTCGGGGTAACTCCGTGCATGGAGTATTTTTTTTCTATGTTATCTCCGCAAAGTCCGTGCACATACACGCCGGCAATCGTTGCTGACTGCAAGCTCATAGACTGACAAACAAAAGAGGAAATTATACCTGCCAAAACATCACCCGAACCGCCGGTTGCCATTCCTGCATTACCGGTACGGTTTATGTACACGCTTCCCGACGGTCCTGCAACAACGGTATTTGAGCCCTTGAGGACGAGCACACAGCCGTACTGAGTTGCAAAATTCCTTGCAGCCTTAACCCTGTTGCTTTGAATTTCTTCAATGCTCAGACCCGTCAATCTTGCCATCTCTCCCGGGTGCGGAGTCAAAATCAACGGAGCAGAGGTTTCTTTCAATATATTTATATTAAATGAAACCGCATTTATTCCGTCTGCATCGAGAATAATCGGTTTTTTTACGTTTGCAAGAATCCCGTTGACAAGGCGCACCGTGTCCTCGCAAAGTCCGAGTCCGCAGCCGAGAAGTACCGCCGTTGATTTATCGGCAAGCTCAATGATGCGCTGCAAATTATCCGCCTTAAGAAAACCGTCAGCCGTTGAGGGCATAGGATCCATAAGCGGTTCGGTGAGCTTTGAGGCTATCGCCGAATATGCCGCCTCCGGGAAAACGCAGTCAACTATTCCAACACCGCTTTCAACCGCCGCATTTGCCGCCATAACTGCCGCTCCCTGCATATTACGGCTGCCGCAAACGCTCAGAAGTCTGCCGAAATCGCCCTTATTTGCCGCGGGATTTCTCGGTTTAAAAAAGCGTTTTATCTCATTATGCTCCGCAGAAACGATCACGTCCGAGCCTACCGCATCGTAGCATTTTTCGTCAATGCCGATGTCAATAAGCGACACGATTCCGCACTGGTCCGAAGCCGGTTTAAGAATATGCACGGGCTTGTAGCAGGTTATCGCAAGAGTATAGTCTGCCTTGAAAAAGTCTGATTTAATCTCGCCGCTGTTACCCTCAAGTCCGCTCGGGATATCGACGGCAAACTTTTTGGCTCTTGACCTTGATATATCATTAAAAAATTTCGATGTTGTTTCGTCAAGCCGGCCGTGAAATCCTATTCCGAAAACACAGTCGACAATCGCCGCCGCACTCATACATGCCGAAACGCAGGCATCGTAATTCTGCTTGAGGTCGGAGACAAGCACCGGCTTATCCTCAAGATAAGCATACATAATTTTGGACTCATATGCCGTCGGATAGCCGTTCGTCAGCACAAGCCGGATACCGTAGCCCTTGTCGCTGAGATTTTTTGCAATAACAAAGCCGTCGCCGCCGTTTTTTCCCGAGCCGCAGAGAACCGCAACCGTCTTGGCCGCAGAATTCAAGCCGACAATGGTTGAGTGGATTTTTTCGGCGCAGGCATTGCCGGCATTTTCCATCATTTCAACATACGAAAGTCCGTTAACGTCCGCATTCTCCTCGATGACACGCATCTGTTCACAGGTGTAAATGAGCATATTGAGTCTCCTTAAATAGTGTTTGTTCTGTAAAGTAATTCTGTGCATTTATCAGCCTTTTTCTCAAGGTAAAGCCTGTTTATTGCATGTATCTTCAAAGAATTACAAATTCTCCACATACCAATCAATCGCCAGCTTCAAACCGGAATCAAAATCATAATCGGGATCATATCCGAGCATTTCACGTGCCTTTGATATATCGGCGTTGGAGTGTTTTATATCCCCTGCCCTGTCGGGTCCGAAATTCGGCTCGATATCCTTGCCGAGAGCGCGGGTCAGCGAATGATAAATATCAATCAGGTATTCACGTCCGCCGTAGGCTATGTTGAAGGCATTGCCTGCCGCCTCGTGAGGTGCAAGACAAGCCTTGAGATTTGCCTCGATAACATTCTCAATATATGTAAAATCTCTCGATTGCATTCCGTCGCCGTTGATTGTCGGCGTTTCGCCGTTCATGAGCATTTTGATAAACTTCGGAATTACCGCCGCATAAGCTCCGTCCGGATCCTGACGCCTGCCGAAAACGTTGAAATATCTCAAGCCGTAGGTATCAAGTCCGTAGAGCCTTGTATAAAGCTTAGCGAATTCTTCATCAACTCGCTTCGTCAGAGCATAGGGAGAAAGCAGATTGCCCTCCTGACCCTCTTTTTTCGGAAGTACAGGGTGGTCGCCGTAAACAGAAGAGCTTGAAGCATAAACAAATTTTTTAACGCCCTGCTGTCTTGCCGCTTCCATCATGTTGAGAGTACCCATGATATTGTTTTTCTCATAGAAAAGCGGCATTTCAATGCTTCTCGGCACACTGCCCCATGCCGCCTGATTGAGAACGTAATCAACGCCTTCGCACGCTGCCATGCAGGTGTCGAGATCCTTGATATCACCCTTTATAAACGTATAATTCGGGTTATCAAGAAAAATGTCAACATTCGCCTGCTTGCCTGTTGAAAGGTCGTCAAGACATCTGACCTTATATCCCATTTTCAATATTGCTTCGCAAAGGTTTGAGCCGATGAAGCCCGCTCCTCCCGTTACAAGAAAGGTCGAATTTTCCGAAAATTTCAAATTTGAATATCCCATAGTGTCATTCCTCATTCGGCGGTAAATAAACACACCCGTCGATTATATTTATTTAATTATATCATTTTCACCTCTTTAGTGCAAGAAAAAATGCACTTTTTGCGGTTAACAAGGTTCTTTTCGTTGCAAAAAAGCATTTTTTGTGCTATTATAGATTCAGTAACCACTTATTAAGAGCGGAGGCACGCAAATGAGCAACAATATTCCAATTAAAACAAGAGCAGTCGGCGGATTTGATAAAAAACAGGTCGACCAATATCTAAGCTCACTCGATGAGGAATATGAAAAGTCGGTTTCAAAAGAGGATATTGCAAAGCTACGCGAAGAGATAGCCGAGCTGAAAAAATCTATACGTGAAAAAGATAAAAAGCTCTCCGAGCTTAAAGATAAGCTTGATGATTTTGACAAAAGCAACGAGAACAAGCCCGATTTTGACAATCTCAGCAGTTCTGCAAAAAAATTTACCGACGCTCATAACGAGGTCGTCAGTATTGCCGATAAAACGAGCAAATATATAAACTCAACGGAACACAAGCTCCCGTCACTGCTGAAAAATCTTTCGGCTGTTACAAAAAGCATCAGCAACCTCAATGACGAGCTTTCGGAAATCGCGAAACAGCTTGATTCAATTGAGATTACTCCGCCGCTTGAGGTTGAAGCTCAAGCAAACGAGCCCGAGGAGTTCAATATATTCGATCAGGATTTTGAAGGATAAATTAAAGCCGCCGTTTGAACCGGCGGTTTTGTTTTTTTCTACCCCAACTATTGATAAAGAGCCTAAAACTTAACGTCTCCCCTTTTTGGAAGAGGAGACGCTGTTTTTTCTTAATTTAAAGCAATGCCGAACTATTAAAACTTACGGATCATTTTAATATTCAACTACACCCTCATATACCTTTCTTGTGTCACCGTTGACAAAAATGGTTTCATCGGTATAGGTTATAACAACATCGCCGCCCGGCATCTTAACCGTTACATCCTCGCCCTTCTTGCAAAGACCCATCTCCGTTGCAACAACAACAGCAGCGGCGGCTGATGTTCCG
>UMJJ01059318.1_pt1 | contig 11281 bp, 8 predicted proteins | sample 1966051 | NCBI WGS metagenome assembly UMJJ01 (sample SAMEA4836147, study PRJEB28245) | human gut metagenome | biome: gut microbiome; material: fecal sample | place: Denmark | collected 2008
CACCGGACGAATAAAGGGGTGACGATCACCGCAGAGGGAGATGAATTTCTCGCCTATGCAAGACAGATCCTGGATCAGGTCGGCCTCATGCAGGAGAGGTATCTGAATGTAAATGAACGGAACCCGAGATTTTCCGTATCCTGCCAGCATTATTCTTTTGCGGTCAATGCATTTGTAGACGTGATCCGTAAATTTGATGCGAGAAAATATGATTTCACACTGCGGGAGACACAGACTTATGAGATCATCGAAGATGTGGCGAAGCTGAAAAGTGAGATAGGTATTCTGTATACTTCTTCACAGAATGAGACGATCATCATGAAACTGATCCGTCAGAATGATCTGAAATTCGAAGAGTTATTCGTAGCAAAGCCACATGTATTTATCAGTTCAAAGCATCCGTTGGCAGATAAGGAAGCACTGACACTGGAAGATCTGGAAGAGTATCCGTATTTGTCATTTGAGCAGGGGGATTATAATTCCTTTTATTTTTCCGAAGAGATATTAAGCACACTGGACCGGAATAAGAACATCAAAGTCAGAGACCGGGCAACGCTTTTTAATCTGGCGGTCGGCCTGGACGGGTATACGGTAAGCTCCGGCGTGATCAGTAAAGAACTGAACGGTGAGAATATCATCGGGAAGCCGCTTCTGGTGGATGAATATATGCGGATCGGAACGATTGTGCGGAAAGATGTGGCACTGAGCCGGTATGGAAAGGTGTATATGGAAGCGTTGAAAAAATACACAGGCGGGATGTAAGAATAATTCAGAATAACGGTGAAAAGCAGTGGAGTGCTATAGTTTAAAACTATGGAGAACCGCTGCTTTTTTGTATTATACATAAAAAAACAGATGGGTTATACTTTTCAACAGAGAAAACGAGCAAAGTACAGGAGGATATAAAATATGAGTAATCAGGCACCATTCCGTTATGATGTGGTAGGAAGTTTCTTACGTCCAGAGTATCTGAAGGACGCAAGAGCAAAATTTGCAGAAGGAAAGATCACAGAGGAACAGTTAAAAGAGACAGAAGATAAAGCAATTAAAGAACTGGTAGAAAAAGAAAAAGAAGTCGGACTTCAGGCTGTGACAGATGGGGAATTCAGAAGAAGATACTGGCATCTGGATTTCCTTGCAGATCTGGATGGTGTAGAGGAGATTAAGTCGGATCACTGGTCTGTACACTTTAAGGGGCATCAGCCGAAAGCGGCAACACTTAAGATAGCAGATAAAGTTGATTTCGGAGAACATCCATTTCTGGAGCATTTTAAATATCTGAAAAGTGTTGCAGGAGATACTCTCTGCAAAATGACAATTCCTTCACCATCTATGCTGCATCTGATCTGTTGTGTACGTGCAGAAGAGTATATACCGATCGAACGTTATCAGGACATGAAGGATTTATATTATGACATTGCAATCGCTTATCAGAAGGTCATCCGTGCATTCTATGATGCGGGATGCAGATACCTGCAGTTAGACGATACATCATGGGGAGAATTCTGTGATGCGGAAAAGAGAAAGACATATAAAGAAAGAGGCTTTAATCTGGATGAGATCGCGAGATCTTATGTAGACATGATTAATCTTGCACTCGAAGCAAAACCAGAAGATATGACGGTCACAATGCATATCTGCAGGGGGAATTTCAGATCTACATGGTTCTCATCAGGCGGGTACGAACCGATTGCAGAGATATTATTCGGTCATTGTAACGTAGACGGATTCTTCCTCGAATATGATTCCGAAAGATCGGGAGACTTCTCGCCGCTTCGCTATATTAAGGATCAGAAGGTGGTATTGGGACTGATCACTTCTAAGTTTCCGGAACTGGAAGACAAAGAGGATGTAAAGAAAAGAATTGAAGAGGCAGAAAAGTATGTGGCGAAAGATCAGCTTTGCTTAAGTCCACAGTGTGGATTTTCATCTACAGAAGAGGGTAATATCATGACAGAAGCAGAGCAGTGGAGAAAGGTTTCATTTGTAAAAGAAGTTGCGGAAGAAGTCTGGGATGTTTAATATAAAATTGAATATATAAAAAAGATATGGAAGATATATCAAATATACGTTTCACATTTTTGATATTCTTCCGTATAATAGTCTGCTGAGGGGGATGGATCGGAAAACGTAAGAACGTATGAGAATCATCCTCCGTTTTTATTCTAAGGAGATGAAAACATGGGAGTAATGAAAAGTTTATTTTCCGGGAAGCAGATGTCGGAGGCATTCATCTGTAGTGCATTTCTGGCCTTGTCGGGTGGATTTCAGGATGCGTATACCTATAATACGAGGAATGAAGTATTCTCGAATGCACAGACAGGTAATGTGGTGCTGATGAGCCAGAATTTCATGACGGGAAAATGGGAGGCTGGACTGAAATATTTATTTCCGCTTTTTGCATTTGCTTTAGGTGTTCTGATTGCGGAGCAGATCCAGAATAAGTACAAATATGCCAGGCGCCTGCACTGGAGACAGGGAATACTGGGAGCAGAGATCCTCATTTTGTTTGTTGTAGGATTTATTCCGCAGCGGGGAAATATGATCGCGACTGTTCTGGTATCCTTTGCCTGTGCGATGCAGGTGCAGAGTTTCCGGAAGGTAAATGGATTTTCATATGCAAGTACTATGTGTATCGGAAACTTACGGAGTGGAACGGCGGCATTATCCTTCTATCTGAGAGAGAAAAAGCCGGAACAATTGCGGCAGGCAATGTATTATTTTGGAATTATAGTTCTTTTTGCGGTAGGAGCCGGAATCGGAGGCAATCTTTCAGCCAATTATGGAATCCATATGATCTGGGTATCCTGCGGACTTTTGATCGTCAGCTTCCTGCTGATGTTCCTGGATATAGAATCCCGGAGAAACGAAAGATAAAAAAGGGACAAAAAAGAGACATTGATCCGTCATCAGATACGGATCAGTGTCTCGATTAGTTTTTGCGCTGCAATGCTCTGTGGTCTGGAAGCATTCTGTACAAGACAGATTTGTCTCGCAGGAAGGGATTCTTTCAGATGGATCTGAAGAATTTCTCCACGCTTGAGCGGTTCTTCTGCAAGCTTCTCAGGATAGAAGCCGATACCAAGATTGTGCTGGATCAAAGCCAGGCACTGGTCGGTGGATGTAACTTCAAGATCCGGACGGAACGGAAGCCCGTGAGAAGAAAAGTATTGAATATGAAGATCTCTGGTGCTGGTGTTATTTTCCAGCGAGACGAAAGGGTAGTCCGTAAGTTCTTCCAGTGAGCAGATGCGGGAAGCCGGTTCTTTGTATTTCGGACCGGCGATCAGAATTTCCCGGAAAGAACCCAGGGAGATTTTCTGAAACTGTTTTTGAACAGAAAGTGGAGTTGTTACAATTGCAAAATCCACCAGTCCGCTTTCCAGGGAAGCAATCGCCTGCGGAGTGGAATGGTTGGATATCTTAAGCCTTACATGTGGATAATGATTGTGAAATGCTTCTAATTTGGACAGAAGCATAATACGAAGTGCATTTTCACTGACTCCGATGGAGATGAGTCCGCTTGTAAGACTCTGGTCACGCTTGAGCTCGGCTTCTCCGAGTTCAAGCTGTTCGAAAGCAATCGCAACGTGGTTAAAAAGCTTCTGGCCTTCAGGCGTCAGTGAAACTCCGCGGTTCGAACGGACAAAAAGGTGGCAGCCAAGTTCTGTCTCAAGATTATTCATACAACGGGTAATGTTCGGCTGGTTATTGTGTAATACCTCTGCCGCTTTTGTAAAACTGTGATGTTGTGCAACATGGTAAAAAATACGGTAATAATCGTATGTACTCATAATATCCTCCAAAATAATATATAAAATTGATATATATATATAGTTAGTTATCTTTAATACGGATGATGCCAGATAAGTATAATATATTCTAGGTGAAAAGACAATGTTAAGAAATAAAAAAATATATTACATAGTAGAAAAAAACGTAGTATACTGATTTATATTTTTCTTATAAACAGATGTGTTTGTAATGAAAATGATGGATACACCTGAGAGGAGAGACTTAATTATGATAAAAATGAATGTAAAATTTGAAACACCGGAACAGCTTGTAGAATTTTCAAGAATGTGTCAGAAAGTAGAGGCTGATACCTTGATTGAAGATACAGCACATAAACTTATCATTGATGGAAAATCAGTTATGGGAATGATGACAGTTACGCTGAATCAGAAGATGATTTTTGTAGTAGATGGTTCTGATGCGGAAGAGGTAGTTCATACATTTGAAAAATTCCGCACCGAAGAGGCAGTACAGAAGCAGAATCTGGGTTAACAATTGCATTTTACAGGTACTTATGGTATCGTAGTCAAGATGAGAAAAATAGAATGAAAACTGCAGGTGCCGGCTGGATAAGATTGATAGAGCCGGTGAAAAGGGAAACAGGTGCAAGTCCTGTGCGAACTCGTCACTGTGAGCAGGGAATATCAGAAAAGAAAAAAGTCACTGGATAACGGGAAGACAAGATTCTGATGTATGGATCTGTGAGTCAGGAGACCTGCCTGTAGTGTACATGGAAGTAAATCCGGACCACGAGTAATTGGTTGTACAAAAATGGAAGAAAATTATAATAAATTAACAAGGCCATTTTGTACCCTTTTACGGATGATTTCGTGGAAGGGTATTTTGGTTGACAGAAAAGTAGTAGGGAGAGAGTATAAGATGAAACATAATTCCAAGCAATTTTTGACCTTATTTATGGCTGTGTCTATGGCAGTTGCACCGGTATCGGGAGTGTATGCGGAAGATCAGAATGCAGCTGTAGAAGATACATTGAGTGAGAATAAACAGGATAGTGATGAAGTTGGACAGACAGAGCCGGAAGCCACTGTCGGACAGACAGAGTTGGAAGCCGCTGCCGGACAGACAGAAAGCAGTGTGACGACAGATACAAGTCAGGAAGTCACAAAAGAAGCCGGGAAAAATCAGGTAGCTGTTGAAAAGGTACAGAATACGCAGGAAGACGGAACCGCCCCACAGACGGAACCAATCGGCGAAGACGAAATATTTGAGAACATTACTGATATCAGCGGTATGGCAGGTGCTTTGAAAGACGGAGAATATGGTGTTGATGCGGATCATTTTTCGGCAAAACTGACTTCGGGTGGTTCAAGCAAGGTGAAGATTGAGTGTCAAAAAGTAATCGTAAAGAATGGAAAAGCAACAGCCTGGATAAATTTTAGCAGTTCTAAGTATGATAAAGTATGGGTGAAAGTGAATGGAACCCAGAACATATATCATGCAAAACCGAGAGAAGGCGAGGCCGGAGTTACATTTGAGATTCCTGTTAATTTAAATAGTTCAATGACTTTTATGGCACATACCAGTTCCATGAGTGGAAAAAATATTGCATATACGATCAATATTGCAATCCCGGAAGATACAGTTCCGTCGACACCATCCACACCGGATCAGACCGTTATTACGGAATTAAGTTTCAAAGAGGGATCTGAACTCAGCATGAAAGAGGGAGAAGTTCAGGAACTGACACCTCAGTTCACACCGGCATTATCAGCATCTGAGACAGCACCGGATATGACATGGACTTCTTCTGATCCAGAGGTTGTAACCGTTGCAAAATCCGGAACACAGGCTGAGCTGACCGCAGTGAAAGCAGGAACTGCTGAGGTGACTGTGTCTATTAAGAATGCGGAAGGAACAGAGCTTAAAGCCACATGCAAGGTAACGGTAACAGCATCGGAAACAGAAAATAAAACCCTGACAGATGGAAATTATCAGGTAGATGTGGATACTGGAAATAAGATGTTCAAAGTTACGAATTGTATCCTGACATCTGAAAAAGGTAAGATGTATGCTGTAATCACATTAAGCGGAACCGGATATGATTATCTTTATATGGGATCAGCAGCCGATGCGGCAGAAGCTGCAGCAAAAGACTACATTTCATATGTGGCTGATGAGGCAGGAAAATATACATACAAAGTTCCGGTAGAAAGTCTGGATAAAGGAATTGCAGTTGCGGCACATTCCATTAAAAAAGATAAATGGTATGACCGTACACTTATATTTTCATCTGCCTCTGCAAAACGTATCATAGCAGACGGAACCTATCAGGTGAATGCTGAAGCCGGCGGAAAGATGTTCCGTGTTACGGATTGTGTTATGACTGTAAAGAATGGACAGATGACGGCGGCAGTTACATTAAGCGGTCAGGGTTATAACAGAATCTATCTGGGCGATGTAAATAACGCATCGGATGATGAAAAGAACTGGATCCTTCCGGATTCGCTTCTTGCAGAGCAGTATACATTTCGGATTCCGGTAGAGAAACTGGATGAGGTAATGACAATTGCCGTTCATACGACAAAGAGTAATAAGTGGGACACCAGAACACTGACATTTCATTCAGAAGGCATGACTAAGATTGCGGACAGCAATAATGGAAATGCTTCGAATGGTAATAACGGAAGCAATGGCTCATTGATACCGGGCGGAAATAATAACAATCCGGGAAATGGTTCCAACGGAAATAACCAGGGAAATGCAGAAAACAATAATGGAAACAGTGGAACTACAGGAAATAATACGACAAACAATGGAAAACCGGATCAGGAATCAAAATACGAGTCTGATCTGAATAAGTCAACAGCCAGAGTCAACAGTACCACAGGATTAAAAGACGGTGTATACACACCGGACAGCTTCTCATGGTCAGGCGGAACCGGAAAGGTAAGCATCACTTGCAGCAAGGTAACGGTTACAGGCGGTCAGGCATATGCAACGATCACATTCAGCAGTCCGCATTACCAGTATGTAAAAGCGAATGGAAATGTATATTATCCGAGTGCGAAAACAGGAAGTTCTACATCCTTTGTAATTCCGGTAGAACTGAATAAGAATAACTCGGTTGTGGGTATGACAACGGCGATGTCTACGGCACATGAGATTAAATATACGATTTTTGTATACATTGCCGAAGCAGCAAAAGCCAATGCATCAGCGAGAGCCAACGGAAAAGAAGTAACGGTAATCGGTGCAAACGGAAGTGACAGCAGCAAGACGGCAACAGCAAACAAAAAAATGGACGAGGTAGCACCGGAGATCATCGGCCTGGAGTATCAGTCTGAAACAAAAGCCGAGTATGCGAAATATTTCAAGATATATCATTATGATCAGGGAATCACATTGTTGGAGATCGATATGAATAAAAAGACCGGAAGAAAAGCAGCCGGTAAGAAATGGAAAGAAGCATCAGAAATAAGCGGACTGAATCCGGCAGAGCAGGAGCAGGCAGCACTGTACCTGAACAACGTGGTCAAATATCTGATCGTTCCGGAAAATGCAGAGATTCCGGCGGGGCTGGATAAGGAAGTCATTGTGGTAAGACAGCCGGCAGATCATGTTTATGCAGGATCGAATAAGACGATTTCCCTGATGGAAGAACTGGGACAGCTTGATAAAGTGACAACAGTCGGTGTGAAGAAAAATAAATGCAAGAATGAAACTATCAAAGAAAAGATGACTGAGAAAGAAGTCATTTATGCGGGAACGTCCGGCAAATTAAATTATAAGAAACTTGTAAAAAACAAATGTAATCTTGCACTCCTTTCATCCAGTGTGCTGCCGGAAAAAAGAAGCAGCAAAAAAGCGGCAAAGAAAAAAATGACAGCTTATCGAAAGATGACAGAGAAGATGACGCTTCTTCAGATTCCGGTGATCGTTGACCGTGCAAAAGATGAAAAAGGAAAAGATGCACAGAAAGAATGGGAAAAGGTCTACCAGGTGATTTTGGGATGTGACGGCCAAAGTGCAGAATAGAGATTGCGTAAGATAGCAGAGTGTGGACAATGCTCTTGTGATTAGAAAAAGTGGAGAAAAGGATGAAAAAGAGAACATATCGGCTGTTGTGTGTACTTGCAGGTACAGTGCTTCTGGTAACAGGAGCACTGACCGGGTGCAGCACCTCAGGCAAATCGGGTGTATCGAAAGGTGACGGAATACAGCAGACGGAAGAAGCAGGGGCGGCAGAAAAACATGCTCCGAAGATAGACGGTCTTGAGTATAAGAAAACAATGAAGCTGAAATATGCTACGGGTTTTGATGTCTATTATTATAAAGAAGGATATAAATTACTGGACGTACACGAAGACAGGCAGTATCTGATCGTGCCGGAAGGTAAGAAGAAACCGGCAGATCTGGATAAAGAAATTGTGGTATTAAAACAGCCATTGGAGCACATTTATCTCGCAGCAACATCGGCAATGGCATTGTTTGATGCGATGGATGGGCTGGACAGTATCCGGATGTCGGGAGCACAGGCTTCGGTCTGGTATATTGATCATGCGAAGAAAGCAATGGAAGACGGTAAGATCCTGTTTGCAGGAAAATACAGCGAACCGGATTATGAAATGCTGATAGATGAGGACTGTGATCTTGCAATTGAATCCACGATGATCCTGCATACACCAAAGGTTCAGGAGATGATCGAAGATCTGGATATTCCGGTGTTTATTGACCGTTCCAGTTATGAAAGTCATCCGCTTGGAAGGACGGAGTGGATCAAAGCATATGCAGCAATGCTGAACAAAGCATATGCAGCAGATACATTTTTTGATACACAGACAGAAGTGATCGGCAGTCTGAAAGATTTTAAGAATACAGGAAAAACAGTTGCTTATTTCTTTGTGAATACAGATGGAACAGTGGTCGTAAGAAGCAGCAGTGATTATATTCCGAAGATGATCGATATTGCCGGAGGAAAATACATTTTTCAGGATCTTAAGAACACAAAAAGCAAGAGTGCTTCTGTGGAACTGTCGATGGAAGAGTTTTATGCAAAAGCAAAGAATGCAGATTATCTGATCTATAATGCATCGATCGACAGTCCGATCAATAGCATTGCAGATCTGACAGCAAAGAGTGAATTGTTCGCAGATTTTAAGGCAGTGAAGAGCGGAAATGTGTGGTGCACCGGAAAATCACTGTATCAGGCAACGGACATTGTGGGAAATCTGATTACGGATATCAATCTGATGCTGACAGATGGAGATGAGAGAGGTATGACATTCTTGTATCGGGTAAAATAATACAGTATAATAATCAGGTGGGCGTTTGGATGTGTTCACCTGATTTTTTTAAAAGGAGAAATGATGGAGAAAGAGAATTTCAGGCGGCGTTCCAGATACACCCTGGTATTCGGGGTTCTGGCAGCGGCGTTCTGTGTTGTAACAGTTTTAAATATTAATACGGGAAATGTCCATATTTCAATAGCAGAAATATGCAAGATACTGATTCGAAGAGGCGGAGAAGGAACAGAGGCAAACATTATATGGAAGATACGACTTCCGAGAGTACTGATGGCGGCAATCCTGGGAGGCGCATTGTCATTATCCGGGTTCCTGCTTCAGACATTTTTCTCAAATCCGATTGCAGGTCCGTTTGTTCTGGGAATTTCTTCCGGGGCGAAGATGATGGTAGCGCTGGTAATGGTATTTTTCCTGGAGAGATATGCTTTTGTATCTTCTTATACGTTGATCATTGCTGCATTTGCGGGTGCACTTATTTCCACTGGATTTATCCTGTTGTTGTCCAGGAAAATGACACATATGGCAACCCTTCTTGTGGGTGGGATCATGATTGGATATATCTGCTCGGCAATTACTGATTTTGTTGTAACCTTTGCGGAAGATTCCGATATTGTCAATCTGCATGGATGGTCACAGGGAAGCTTTTCAGGAATGAGCTGGAGTAATGTAGAGGTTGCCGCTACTGTAATCGGTGTGACGGTGGTACTTACATTTTTTCTGTCAAAACCAATCGGGGCATATCAGCTGGGGGAAGCATACGCACAGAGCATGGGAGTAAATATCAGATTTTTCAGGGTAGCACTGATTCTTTTGTCCAGTGTGCTTTCTGCCAGTGTGACAGCTTTCGCAGGTCCGATCTCATTCGTGGGAATTGCTGTTCCATACCTGATAAAGCATGCGCTGCAGACATCGAAACCGTTGGTTGTGATACCGGGAACATTTATCGGAGGTGCAGTATTTTGTATGATCTGTGATCTGATTGCAAGGATGGCATTTGCACCGATGGAACTGAATATCAGTACGGTGACATCGATATTCGGTGCACCGATAGTCATATTTATGATGGTACACGGACAGAAAGGCAGGTAGGAAATGAAAGATTATTATATAAAGACGAAAGACCTTTCTGTAGGATATCAGGGGAAGGTGTTGATCCGTGATATCAATCTGGATATAAAAAAGGGGGAGATCGTTACCCTGATCGGACCAAATGGTGCGGGAAAATCCACCATATTAAAGAGCGTTACCAGACAGTTGAAACTGATCGGAGGCGAAGTCTATCTAGATTCAGATGAGATACGAAAGCTTTCTTATAAGAGTATGGCCAGGAAGGTGGCAGTAATGCTGACGGAACGGATGAAACCGGAACTGATGACCTGTCACGATGTAGTGGCGACAGGGCGCTATCCGTATACCGGAAGATTGGGAGTCCTTTCCAGGGAAGACGAAAACAAGGTGGATGAAGCATTGATGGCTGTGCATGCTCAGGAATTAGGAATCCGGAATTTTTTGGAAATCAGTGATGGACAGAGACAGCGTATATTACTGGCAAGAGCCATCTGTCAGGAACCGGAAGTCATGATCTTAGATGAGCCGACATCCTATCTGGACATCCGGCATAAATTAGAACTGCTGGAAATCTTAAGAAAGATGGCAAAAGAAAAAGAAATAACAGTGATCATGTCCCTGCATGAGATCGATCTGGCACAGAAAATTTCAGATAAAGTAGTCTGCGTAAAAGGAGACAGGATTGCAGGCTTTGGAAACCCGGAAGAAATATTTACGGAAGAAAAAATAAGGGAGCTGTATGGGATTGATAATGGTTATTATGATCCATGCTTTGGAAGTGTGGAACTTCCAAGGGTAGTGGGAAAACCGGAAGTTTTCGTCCTCTCATCCTGTGGAACCGGAATTCCGGTTTACCGGAAACTTCAGAAAGCCGGAATCCCATTTGCTGCCGGAATCCTATATCCGGGCGAGTGCGACTATCAGCTCGCAAGACTGCTCGCATCCGAGATCATCAGTGAAGAACCATACGAGCCAATATCCTGCGAGACCTACCGAAAAGCATTAGAAATGATGGAACAATGCAAAAAAGTGATCAATGCCGGAGTCAAAACCGGAAAGATGAATCAGAAAGCAGGGGAACTGCTTAAGATTGCGGAAGAGAGAGGGATGTTAATTTAGTTGGGATTTAATTTATTAACGTAGTTGGCCTCTCG
>UMJJ01050063.1_pt1 | contig 11184 bp, 11 predicted proteins | sample 1966051 | NCBI WGS metagenome assembly UMJJ01 (sample SAMEA4836147, study PRJEB28245) | human gut metagenome | biome: gut microbiome; material: fecal sample | place: Denmark | collected 2008
TCTTATTTCCAGTTTCTGCTTGCAATTCGGGGATAGATATGTACTTAAATGGTTTAAACGAATTAGATATAATATATTTTTTTGAATACCCGCATTCCACAGGTAATTGTCAAAATAAGATATGACAGTTTCAATTTTCTTGGCATTTATGTATAAAAATAATTTCATTAATGGATTTACTTGTAAATTATGGATATTTAAATCTCCCTTTCTTTTCTATACCATCACTTGCATTTTAGATATGTTTCGATTCATACTTTTTTGATAACTAAGATGTAATGCATTTAAGGTGCAATATATTGAATTATTCGTGCATTTAATATAAAATGTGTTTAGAAAGGGGTTGATTGTATGGCTGGAAATACAACAAATGTAAGTATTCGTATGGATACAGAATTAAAAGCACAGGCAGACGTACTATTTTCTGAATTGGGTATGAATCTTACTACAGCATTTAATATCTTTGTACGCCAGTCACTTCGTGAGGGTGGTATTCCATTCAAAATAAATATAGAACAACCTAATAAAGAAACTGTTGCTGCTATGTTAGAAGCGAAAAGAATTGCAAAAGATCCTTCCGTAAAAGGTTATAATGACCTTGATGAATTATTTGATGATTTAAAAAGATAAAAGAAAACAAATATACCATCAAATACACAAACAGTTTCAAAAAAAATTATAAACGTGCTATAAAGCGTGGGTTAAAAATCGAATTATTAAATCAAATTATCACCTTACTTGCAACTGGTGAGTCCTTACCAGATAAGTGTCGTGACCATGCATTATCTGGAAATTGGACAGGTTATCGAGAATATCATATTCTACCTGACTGGCTACTCATTTACTACATAGAAAAAGATGTTCTAGTACTGACACTTGCCAACACAGGCACACACAGCGATTTGTATATTTAACAAATAGTCTGCCACCGTACAGAAACCAAACTGTACGTTTTTTATAGAAAGTGAAATATGGCTTTCAACTAACACGCAAGCGTGCGAATTGAAAGCCTCAGATTTATAGTTGCATTAGGAAGAACACAATAATACTTATAACTATTACAACACTACCCATAATAATAAACATCATAGATGCAAAACTATTATGAATAGGTCTATCTACATAGCAGATCTTAGGGTTATCTGGATTATAGTAAACAATCATTTTACTATTGATAGGCCATAGTTTTTCTGCCATCTGACGGATATTTACAATGGCTCCCGATTTTATATGTAGGTATCCTTTTTCATCCTCATAAGCGTTAGATTTAACTGGCAGTGGTATTCCTGATGCTTTGATAGACTTGATGCCTTTATACTTTTTTTTAGTGTTATAAGTTATACCATCTACTACATATTCTACTATTGGATGCATGCGTGATTCCCCTGTAAAGCTATAGCTAATAACATAACCTTCAACACTTTTTGTACATTGTTTATTATTTCTTTTAGAAATCATGTTCATAATTATTCCAGATATAATTAATATCAAACCTATTCCACCGTCTACTAGTAATTGTACCATTGCCATTTAGATCACCCTACCTCATTATAACACATGGAAAAAGAACGTCTCAATGAAGAGACGTTCTATTTATTAAGCTCTTTTTTTCTTAAGAAAGATAAATGCAACACAAGCAAGACCCATTAATGTAACCAGTGGTAGGATAGCTGTGCTATCGCCTGTTTTTACATTATCCTTCTTAGTGTCTTCTTTCTTTGTATTTTCTTTCTTTGTGTTTTCTTTCTTTGTATCTTCTTTCTTAGTGTCATCTTTCTTAGGTTCTTCTGGTTTAGTTTCTACAGGTTTTTCTACTAAAGCATCCATAGCAGACTGTAATGAAGCAATTGCCTCATCAATCTTCTTCTGAGAAATACCATTTGTATTAGCTACTTCTTTAGCATCAGCTAAAGCTGATACAAGTTTATTCCAAGATTCTTCTGTATATTTCTTAGAATCTAAGCTTTCAGCCTTAGAGATCAAGTCATTTAAAGTATCTTTGTTGAGTAAAGAACTATAAGATATACCATAACCACGTTTATACTTAATAGTATCAGTGTAAAGCTTAGCAGTCTTATCATATACAGGAATATTAACTGGAAGTGTTCCCTGAGCACCAAATGTACCTAAAGCAACTTCAATACCTGCAATAATGTTAGGTCCATAAGCAGCTTTAGAAGATGTAACTCCACCAACAATTGCTTCAGTAACATCTACTGAAGAACCTTTACATCCATATACAGCTAAAATAGCATCTGCATTTGCATACATCTGTACATCATATGGTTTATCTACTGACATCACGATAGACTTCTTACCCTTTTCATGAGTATAGTCTACGATATCTTCTACATTTGAATACAACCAATGGTTAGATGAGAAACGACTTGCAGCACTAATTTCTGAGTTAACAAATACTGTATCAGCCCAATCAATGTTTTCTTTTACAGCATCCATATTTGAACCATTATATCTTACTACTTTTACTTCTACAGAGTCAGGAATAAGTCCTGCTTCTTTAGCGCGGTTGTACCCCATGATCATCTGCGCTCTTTCATTGTCATATGGACAAAGCATTAAGATCTTCTGCTTTTCTTTAACAACTAGAGGTAAAGTATTGTTTTCATTCTTTACTACAGTGACAGCTGCAGCTGCGATTTCTCTTTCAGTTGCTCTATTAGTCGCACTACCTACTGTAGATAAAGCCTTATTTAATGAGAAGTTAGATTCTTTCCAATCTAAGATGCCTCTGTTTTCTTTTACAGTAAGAATTCTTCTGCATCCATCATCTAATCTAGATTCAGAGATTTCACCATTATTTACAGCATCTTCGACATAATCAATAATTGTATCTAGCTTTTTAACATCTTCCTGGTTATAAAGAACTGTAGGCATACAGATTAAATCAGCACCTGCTTCAATCGCAAGTTTAACTGCCTGTGATTCACCAAATGTATCAGCAATAGCCTTCATGTTCATCGCATCTGTAGTGACTACACCATTGAATCCCATTTCACCCTTTAATAGATCAGTGATGATTGCTTTTGACATAGTCGCAGGTTTCTTTTCTTCGTTACCTGTTTTTTCTGATACAACAGTTGTGTCATCTAATTGTGGATATAAGATATGTGCAGTCATGATCATTTCAATACCCTGATTGATTGCAATCTTATATGGTTTTAATTCATTATTTAATAATTCTGCTTTTGATTTGTTTACGATTGGTAAACCATAATGTGAGTCAGTAGCTGTATCGCCATGACCTGGGAAGTGCTTCGCACATCCAATTACGTTATAGTCCTTCAAACCAGCGATTGTTGCAGAAGCCATGTTCCCTACTACATCTGCATCATCACTGTAACTTCTTAAACCAATAACTGGGTTGTTGGCATTATTATTAACGTCAACAACAGGAGCTAAGTTAGTATTAATACCAATACTACTTAATTCACTACCAATAATCTGACCTGCTTTTTTCGCATACTCTGTATTATGAGTTGCACCAAGTGCCATGTTACCAGGTAAAGCTGTACCTGAACCTAAACGGTATACACTACCACCTTCCTGGTCAGCACTAATTAATAGTGGAATACCACCATCTTTTGTAGCTGCTTTCTGCATAGCCATACTTAAGTTATAAGACTGTTCTGTTTCCTGGATGTTCTGAGCAAAATAAATAAGTGCTCCAAAATCATAGTCTTCGACAATCTTTCTGACTTGGTCATTCATCTTAGTAAATTCGTGACCTGTAGTCTGTGCACCATCACTTAAGTCTTCGTCCCAGTAACGGAAATCTACCATAAGCATCTGTGTGATCTTTTGTCTTGTACTCATATTAGAGAGTAATTGATCCACTCTGCTTGTGGCATTGACTTTTGATGGCAAAGCCATTGAGAGTGCCATAGCTGTACTAAGTGCTATAGCGGATACCTTCTTCATATCGTTTTCTCCTTTCGAATGTATCTAACATAGATATTGTAGCGCTTACATGTTACTTATGCAACATGTATTTCGTATTTTTGATTTTATTTGTGGAATTTTATTTTAATATAGTATATCTCACTATACATAGTAAAAAAGCATGATATACAGAAGATAATATGAGTTACAGTATTTCAAAGTTTGAAAAAGAACTGTATGACTGTAATATATATGAGATAGTAAAGATTGTGTTAAGGGAGATGGTTATATGGAAGAAAGAAATAATTTTGCGAAGGGAAAGGTTTCTACACATATATTATCTATTGCAGGACCAATGATCGTAGCACAGTTGATTAATGTACTTTATAATGTGATAGATAGAATATATATAGGTCGTATTCCTCATACATCAACACTAGCTATGGGAGGACTAGGAATATGTCTTCCTATTATTTCTATAGTGATTGCGTTTGCGAACTTGTTTGGTATGGGTGGTGCCCCACTTTGTTCAATAGCAAGAGGTAAAGGTAATAATAAGGAAGCAGAAAAGATTATGGGAAATGCTTTCTGTTTGTTAGTGCTATTTGGGATAGGTTTAATGATTATTGGTTTTCTTTTTAAAGAGAAGATCTTATGGCTCTTTGGAGCAAGTACACATACTTTTAAGTATGCGAATGATTATTTGACTATATATTTGTTAGGGACAGTGTTTGTGTTAATAGGACTAGGTATGAATAGTTTTATTAATAGTCAGGGATTTGCGAAAATAGGAATGATGACAGTACTGATTGGTGCTGTATTGAATATTATATTGGATCCAATATTTATATTTTTATTAAATATGAATGTGAAAGGTGCAGCACTCGCAACAGTACTGTCACAGTTTGTATCTGCTTTATGGACAATACACTTCTTAAGAAGTGACCAAACGATACTTAAATTAAAGAAAGAGTGTATGTATTTAAATCCTTATTATGTAAAGCGTATATTCTCTTTAGGGACTGCAGGATTTATGATGGGTATGACTAATTCGATAGTATCTATTGTATGTAATTCTACTTTACAACTATATGGTGGTGATCTCTATATAGCGATTATGACTATTATTAACTCTATTAGAGAAGTTGTGCAGTTACCAGCCCAAGGGTTTGGAAATGCCTCTCAACCAGTACTAGGATATAATTATGGGGCTAAAGAATATAAACGTGTCTTATCAGCAATACGTTTTGTGACACTCTTATGTTTTGGGACAATGTTTGTTATATGGGTATTAATTACTGCTTTCCCACAATACTTTATTAAAATCTTTACTCATGATCCTCATATTACTAAACATGCAATTCTTTATATTAGATTATATTTTGCAGGATTCTTTATGCAGTCATTACAGATATGTGGTCAGTCTGTGGCAGTAGGACTAGGCAAATCTAAACAGGCTATCTTCTTTTCTATCTTTAGAAAAGTGATCATAGTAGCTCCTTTGACTATTATTCTTCCACGTTTTATTGGAATTGAAGGTGTATTTATTTCAGAAGCTATTAGTAATTTTATTGGTGGTGGCGCTTGTTATATGACTATGTGGCTGACAATTGGAAAGAGCTTAAAGAAAGAAATTTCTTAGAAAAGAGATTTCTTTTTCTATTATTCTTATATAATACTTGTAAATAATATAAATATAGTACTTTCTCTATTGCATCAAACTAACAGTAAGAATATCATTGTATATAAGATATATAATAAGGGAAGGAAAAAATATGAATAAGAAACAGATAATGATAGTTGCAGGTGCAGTTGTAGTGATTGGTGTAGGTGCTACTGCTTATGCGTTAAGTAGTCCTAAACTAGAGCTTAAGACTAATAAGGTGAATGTGGAATACGGAACTACATATACACCTAAACTTAAGGATATAGTAAAAGACTATAAGGATTTTAATAAAGATGATTTAGTAATAATCAATAAGATACCTAATGAGAAGGATAAAACATATCCTGCAGTAGGTAAGTATAGTATTACTGTGAAGTATAAGAAGAAGTCTTTGAAACAGCGTGTTATTGTGAAGGATACAAAAGCACCAGAGTTTGTATTACCTGCAAATATGGAGTTGTTACAAGGAACTGGTTTAGATACACTTGATTACAATTCTCTTAAGTCTTTAATGAATATTAGTGATCTATCTGAAATAAGTATTGAGATTGATACAAGTAAAATAGATATAAATACTCCAGGACAGTATGATTTTAATGTCACAGTAAAGGACAAGTATAATAATGAAACCAAGAAGACCGGTAAGGTCACTGTGATTGGAAAACCAGTGATTAGCAATAATGAAGAAGTTGTTCATGAGACAGTGAAGAATAAAGATGGTACTACAAGTGTAAAGACTAAGGTACAGAAGAAACAGAATTCTAATACAAATAGAACTTCTAATAATTCTTCTTCAAACAACAGCAATTCTTCTGGAAGCAGTAATAGTTCAAGTAGTTCTTCTTCAGAAAACAATAAAGGTTCTATGATATATGAAGATGATCCTAAATATCACTGGGAAGGTGATCATTCCTATGGAGATGGTGCAGAAATTAATGGTGAAGACTTTGATAAGTTAACTGGTGGAGATTGGAAGAACTGGGATTATTAAAAATAATATATCTTTCCCTTAGGGAGACTACTATAAGTGCTCTCCCCTTTCTTAAGTAAAACAGTCAGGTTTAAATGCCTGACTGTTTTGCATTATCAATAACTTCATTTAGGATTTTATCTAATTCATCAATAGTATAAACCTTCTTACCTGCTTTACGTTCTTCTTCCACTAATAGAAGTTCTTCTCCTAACTTCAACATCTCTTCCCTATGATCAGTATCCATGTTTATTTCCTCCTATGCTGATTATTATATCATAGTTCTAAATAAATATATTATGCTCATTCACATTTTTGCGAATACTATTTGCATTATGTTCTAGATAGTGTATAATAGTCTCAATTTTGGGATTAAATTCAGGAGGGTAAAAATGAAAACGAGTAATGGTAAGCAGTTAGCTAAAAAGATGTTAATTGCGATGATTTGTGGTCTTGCCTGTGGGTTTGGCTGCATTATGTTAAGAGAACACTTAGTAAGTAGTGGTCAGACTGATCTTTGGACAAAAATCAATAACTTATTCTTTCAGGATATTACACAGCCTACAGCAACTAAAGCTGTTGGGATCTTCTATATTGTAGGTCAGTTATTTGTTAATTCATTACAGCTTATTATTGTACCTATGGTATTTGTATCTATTACATTAGCTATTTCAACTATCACAGATACAAAGAAGTTAGGTAGAATTTCTACTAAGACTATTTTAACTTTCTTTATTACAACTGTATGTGCATTATGTTTTGCAGGCGTGGTTGCCTCTATTATATATCGTTTAGGATTCTTTAATGCAGTGGGTAAAGCAGCAGTAACAATCCAGCAGGGTTCTACTGGTTCTAACCCATTAAACATTATTTTAAACATTATTCCTAACAATCTTATTTCAGCTTTCTCTACTAATGGCAATGTATTAGCCATTGTATTTATTGCAGTTGCTATGGGTCTAGCAATGAATACATTAGAAGAAGAAACAAAGACTCTAAAGAAGTTATTCGAAGAAGTGTCTAAGATTATTACTTTATTCTTATCATTTGTAGTTAATAAGTTTGCCCCTATTGGTATCTTCTGCTTATTAACTAGAACATTCGCAATTTATGGTATTGATTCATTAAGACCAGCACTTGCTTATGTAGTTACAGTTGTTATTGCATTATTTATATATTTATTCTTAGCTTATCCAATCTACTTAATGTCTATGGCTAGAGTGAATCCAAAGCCATTCATGAAGAAGATGGTTAAGGTTGCTTTATTTGGTTTCTCTACTTCTTCTAGTGCTGCAACTCTTCCAATCAATAAGAGAACAGTAACTGAAGAATTAGGTGTAAATGATCAGATTGCATCATTTGTATTACCTTTAGGTATGACAATCAATATGGATGGTACAGCAATCATGCAGGTTATTGCAGCTATGTTTATTGCAGCAAGTTCTGGATACAAAGTAACATTCATGTCTATGGCAGTTATTGCAGTACTTGCATTAATTGCATCAGTTGGTACTCCAGCTGCACCTGGTGCAGGTGCTGTGATCCTATTTACTATCTTAACTGGTATGGGTTATACAAACGATGCAGCATTACTTGCATACTCATTAATTCTTTCAATCAATAGACCTATTGAAATGTTAGTTACTTCACTTAATGTAGTTGGTGATGCTTCTACTTCAGTTATTGTAGCTAAGAAAGAAAACATGATTGATCAAGAAGTATATAAAGGGTAAGAGTTCTTTCTAGAAAAGGAGTCATAAAAATTAAATCTGACTCCTTTTAATGTATACTTGAAATATTCTAATAATTATGTATAATACTTATGAAGAGAGCTAGAAGATAGGGTAGCTTTTAGAGAGCCGCCTTGTTGAAAGGTTTTCTAGTAAGAAAGAGGCTTCTGATGGTGTCCTTTGAAAGGGTGCTTTAATCAGAGGCTTTTTTGCTATATAAAAAAGAAGAAGCCAGATTACTCTGACTCCTTCAAGTATACGTCCGCAAACATATACCCCAATTACTAATAATATATACTAATACAGAGCGAGTATGCAAGAGGCAGATTAAACTTTCTTATAAAGAATATCATTCTTGTTTAATAGTTCTAATACTTCTTTTATATTCTTAAAGGTATGTGCTCCCTTTTGTATATACTTTCTAGGCCATAAGAGAGAAGATTGTAGTAATGAGTAAGGTATCAAGATGTCTCTACCTTGCTTTATGCAGTGATCTGCTTGTCTTAATGCTCCACTTTTCTCTCCTGCTTCCATGATAATAGTTGCAATAGAAATACCACTCATAGTCGCATTTCTTGTAGGGAAATTCCATTTGTATACTTTATTACAGGGTGGGAACTGTGAGACAACAAGTCCATGTTTTTCAATTGTGAGTTGAAGTTTTTTTCTTTAGGATAGTACTGGTTAATAGGTGTTCCTATGACAGCTATAGTTCTTCCATTGTTTTTTAATGCTGTTTGGTGGGTTATTGTATCTATTCCCTTCGCAAGTCCTGCATTGATCACTATATTTCTTTTTACTAATGCTTTAACAAGTATTTCTGTCTTTTCCATTGCTTCCTTAGAAGCATCTCTACTCCCTACTACACTAACAGACTTTTCATTTAATAAACGTACATTGCCTTTTAGAAATAAATATGGTGGTGCTGTTGGAATCACAGCTAATAGTTTAGAATATATCTCATCACCTTTTTTAACTAATATAACGTCTTCTGGGAGTATTTTGAAACTGTCCTTGACTCTTAGATAGGTATGATAGAAATCCTTCTCTGATACATGTAATTGTAAGGATAAGTAAGGGATATTATGTATGAGACCACTTCTATAATTGAAGTGGTCTAATTGTGCTATGAATTGACTCATTTTCTTATCATTACAATTGAAATATTGTTGGATGGTATAATACAAAATCGCATCTCTTACATAAACATTATTAATATCCATACTAGCCTCCTTTAGGAGTATTCTATTATTGGAATGAGTGATTATCAAGAGGAGATAAACTATATTGCACTTATAGTGTGAAGCTAGTAGAATCAAAGCAGGAGGTAGAAATATATATGTTATATTGCGAGAAAGAACTGTTAAATGAAGATTATAGAAATAGTTTGAAAGACTTATTTCTATTAACCATTTCTGATAAAACAAACAAGAAATTTAAGTTTTCAGATTTAGCTGCGGATCATATTAAAGCTATTGTACCTGCTGTAGCCAAGAAAATAGAAAAAAAGGTTAAAATTTTACTTGTAACCCATCTCTTAAACTTATTGGCACTTGGTAACTTGCTTGAGAGGATAAGACTGTATAAACCACTCTCATTGACTACCGTAATTCCTCTATTAGGGATATTTTCTAAAGTAACGTTTCGTGACGTTAGAACTTCTTTGTCTTCAGCATCAACGTGATCATTGAGCGCTTTTCTTGAGTTGCTATAACCTAGAACATCAGCCGCATCTTTCACGATGAACCAAGGTTCACTGTTAATTAAAAGACTTCTTACTTCATGATTTTCAAAATTAAATAATTGTACTTCGTTCATTTTTGTTTCTCCTCAAAGTACGCTTTATAGCGTTATTTTTTTCTAAAAAAATAAGTTGATCATACTTGATACCGTAGACCTCTTCAATTTTCCTTAAGATCAAAACATTTGGATAAGTTTTACCTCTTTCATAATTAGATAAAACATCAACGTTAATTCCCAATCTTTTTGCTGCTTCTTTCTGAGACAAATCCAATCTATCTCGTACACTTCTTAATTTATACATTTCTTTAGTATTCATATTCAACCTCCTGATTTATTTCAAAAATTATAAAATTACCCCAAAAACAGCAATAATAAGCCAAATGATACTTATAATTAATTTAAAAATTTCCAAATCATTCACTTCATTACCTCCTTTCTGCCTTAATTACATAACGCTTTATGCGTATTGTCAACGTAAATAACGTTTTTTTATGCTTTTTATTGCCTTTTTTACGTTAAAAGCATATTATATATTATAGAAAGGAAAGATTGAAATGTCAGATTTAGGAAATCGTGAAGTAATGGCTGCAAATATTAAATATTTTATGACATTACACGGTAAAACAAGAAAACAAATATGTGAAGACTTAGGATTTGCATATTCAACTTTTTCTGATTGGGTGAACGGAAAGAAATATCCTCGTATTGATAAAATTGAAATGATGGCTAACTATTTTAATATATCAAAAGCAGATTTAGTTGAAAGAAAGCAAAAAATAGAATTAACCGAAACAGTAGATAATATCTATAAACTAGGCAAAATAAAATTACCTTTTCTTGGCAAGGTAGCATGTGGTGAGCCTATCTTTGCAGATGAAGACAGAGAAAGTTATATAATGGTTGGTACTGATATTGGTGCTGATTTCTGTCTACAGTGCCAGGGTGACAGTATGATAAACGCAAGGATCCATGACGGTGATATTGTCTTTGTGAAGAAAACTGACATAGTAGAGAATGGAGAGATTGCTGTAGTAATCATAGATGATGAGGCTACACTAAAAAGATTCTTCTATTATCGTAATCAGAATCTAGTTATTCTGAAGCCTGAGAATCCAAAGTATCAGGATATAATCCTTACAGGTGAGCAGTTGAATCAAGTTAGAGTAATCGGAAGA
>UMJJ01067228.1_pt1 | contig 11181 bp, 11 predicted proteins | sample 1966051 | NCBI WGS metagenome assembly UMJJ01 (sample SAMEA4836147, study PRJEB28245) | human gut metagenome | biome: gut microbiome; material: fecal sample | place: Denmark | collected 2008
TGGCATTACAAAAGTATCAGTAAAATTTAGTGATGAAGATATATGGTTAACTCAAAATCAAATTGCTGAAATTTATAAAACTACAAAACAGAATATTAGTTTACATATAAACAATATATATAAAGATAAAGAATTAGATATAAATTCAACTGTCAAGAATTTCTTGACAGTTCAAAATGAAGGAAATAGACAAGTTAAAAGAAATATAGACCATTATAATTTAGATATGATAATAGCATTAGGATATAGAGTACAATCACAAGTAGCAACAAGATTCAGAGTATGGGCAACTCAAAGACTTCACGAATATATGCAAAAGGGATTCACAATGGACGATGAAAGATTAAAACAAGGTGGAAATAGATATTTTAGAGAATTATTACAAAGAATTAGAGATATTCGTTCATCTGAAAGAAATTTCTACCAGCAAGTTACGGACATATATGCCACATCAATAGATTATGATCCACGTTCTGATTTGACCAAAAAATTTTTTGCGACAGTTCAAAACAAACTTCATTTTGCAGTTCATGAACATACTGCAGCTGAACTTATATATGAGAGAGTAGACAATGAGAAGCCATTTGTTGGAATGACTAATTTTAAAGGCGATTATGTTACAATTGATGATGTAAAAATTGCTAAAAATTATCTTTCAGAAATTGAATTACAAAGATTGAATTTATTAGTTTCACAATTCTTAGATTTTGCAGAACTTCAAGCATTAGAACAAAGAGCAATGACAATGAATGATTGGATAAATGAATTAGATAATCAAATAATACAAAATAAAAGAAAACTACTTGAAGGTAAAGGAAAGATTTCTCATCAAGGAGCAATGGAAAAGGCTGAAAAAGAATTTGAAATATATAGAGATAGAGAGATGAAACAATTAGAAAGTGACTTTGACAAAATGATCAAAATGTTAAAAGATAACAATTAACAGAGAGAAAATGCAAAGTTCTCTCTTTTTTCATACTATTTCCCTTCTATTCACAAATTATGGAAACGTTACATAAAATATAGCATAAAAATAAATGAAGGGGTGAAAAAACACATGTTAAGTTACATAATAGAAGGAGGAAGAAGGCTAGAAGGGGAAGTTACCATATCGGGTTCTAAAAATGCATCTTTGCCAATTATTGCAGCCAGCATTTTAAGTGGAAAAACAACCAAGCTCTACCATGTACCAGATATTCATGATACCAGAATTACATTAGAAATATTAAAACATTTGGGTTGTAAAGTAAAGAAGAATAATGGTAAAATAGAAATAGATTCCAAACACATGGATAGACACGAAATACCAGAACACTTAATGCGTGAGATGCGTTCAACCGTAGTACTTGCAGGAGCTATCATAGGAAGGTTTAAAGAAGCGGTATTTTCTTATCCTGGTGGATGTGACATTGGAGCAAGACCAATTGACCTACATTTAGCAGCTTTTAAAAAATTAGGAATAAATATTGAAGAAGAGGCTGGATATATTAGGTGTAAATGTGATAAAATAGTAGGTACAAAAATAGATTTTGATTTTCCAAGTGTCGGTGCAACAGAAAATGCTATTTTAGCTTCTGTTTTTGCAGAAGGAGAAACCATTATTACCAATGCAGCGATGGAACCAGAAATTGTAGACTTGGCTAATATGTTAAATGCCATGGGTGCCAAAATAGAAGGTGCTGGAACCAAGCTAGTAAAGGTAACAGGAGTAGAAGCACTAAAAGAGGTAAGTTATAAAGTAATGCCAGACCGTATTGAAGCAGGAACGTTTTTATGTATGGGAGCAATTACTGGAGGTACTATTTTATTAAAAGACGTAGTTCCAGAACATATTACTCCGATACTTTCTAAACTAGAGGAATGTGGAAATACGATACAAGTAAAAGGAAATACAATTTTACTAACTGCTCCAAAAAAACTAAAAGGAGTCGACATTAAAACAATGCCATATCCAGGTTTTCCAACCGATATGCAATCTGTATTTGGAGCAATGCTTACTGTTGCAAAAGGACCATCTGTTATTATTGAGAATATTTTTGAAAACCGATATAAATATGTAGGCGAATTAAAACGAATGGGAGCAAAAATAACAGTAGAAGGAAAAACCGCAGTCATTAAAGGAGTACGAAAATTATCTGGTGCTACAGTAAAGTCCACTGACCTAAGAGGAGGAGCTGCACTGGTAACAGCAGGTCTAATAGCAAGAGGAAAAACAAAAGTAGAACATATAGAATATATCTTAAGAGGATATGAAAACCTAGATCAAAAATTAAGAAACTTAGGTGCTTCTATTGAAGTAGTAGAAGGGTAAAAGAAAAAAACTAGGGTAAGAGAAAGTATCTTTTACCCTAGAAGAAAAGAAGGTGAAACGATTGGCAAAAAAAGGGAAAGAAGCTTCTAGTGTGGACTTATATTATTTAGGACAAGCAGAAAAAGAAGAAAATGAAAAGAAAAAGAAACAAAAAGCGTCTCAAAAGGCAAAAAAGAATACCAAGAAAAAGAAAAAAACTGAACCAAAGAGGGAAAAACAAGAAAATACTACCAAAAGTGTATCTAGCAAATTAGAAGACGCTTACAATATGGAAGAAGAAATTATTATAGGAATTCCTAAAAGCAGTCCACCGCCAAAGGAGAAAAAACAAAAACAGAATAAGCAAAAAAAAGTAGAACAACCCCAAAAGGTAAAAGAAAAACCAAAAAAACAAAAAAAACCAAACAAAACCAATAAACCAAACAAAAAATTAACACCAAAGCAGGAAAAAGCACTAAAACGAAGAAAACTACTGCTTGCTATTATTAAATGGATGGTATTATGCATTTTACTGGCAGGTTCTCTTATCTATTTTTTACTATCTCCACTGTTTAATATTACTGATATTGTAATAGAAGGAAATAGTAAAATTACAACAGAACAAATACAAAGTTTATCACAAATAAAAATAGGGGACAACATTTTTAAAATGCAAAAAAGTGATGTGATTAAAAAAATCAAACAAAATCCATATATTAATTCTGTGACAATCCGCCGAGAATTACCAAATATAGTAGAAATTGAAGTAGAAGAAAGACAAGCTACTTTGCAATTACAATATGTAAATAGCTATGTATATCTAAACAATCAAGGCTATTTATTAGAAATAAGCGAGCAAAAGTTAGAAAATAGTCCTATTTTAAGAGGGATTTCTACAAAGGAAGAAAATATAAAACCAGGAAATCGTCTAGAAAAAGAGGATTTGGAAAAATTAGAAGTGGTGCTTAGTATTTTAGAATCTGCAAAAAGCAATGAAATAGGAGATAAAATAACACAAATTGATATTAGTGAAAAAAACGATTTTGTTTTATATCTAGACGAGGAAAAGAAAATTGTACATATGGGGGATGAAAAAGACCTTAGTACCAAAATGTTATGGATTAAAACAATATTAGAAAAAGAACAAGGAATAGAGGGAGAATTGTTTTTAAATGAAGGTATGGATTCTGTTTATTTCCGTGAAAAAGTATAAAAGAATCTTAAACTTTTGTGAATATTGTGTAAAATAAAAAAATACTATTGCGCTTAGCAAAAAAAACGTAGTATAATACACTCTATAGGATTAAAGGAGGAGAAAGAATGTCTAAAAAGAAAATAGCTATTATTTTAGGAATTGTATGTGTTATTTTAACATTTGCTATATGTATACAATTAAAAACAATAGAAAATTTAGGCTCTCCTTCAGAAGTTGCTTTCCAGGAAAATGAACTAAGAGATGAGGTACTAAGACTAAAAGAACGATATGACAATTTATATAATAGTTTAGAAGAAGCGGAAAATAAGCTAGAAGAAGTAAGAGCACAGGCAACAGAAAATGATAGTGATTCTTCTCAAATGGAAGAAGAAATAAAATTAAATAACACATTGCTTGGTCTTACGGATGTGACAGGAGAAGGTGTTATCATCACACTAAGAGATAATTCTAATGTTACACTAGAATCCCTACAAGATTCTCTTGTTTCTTCTGCAAGTACTTACATCGTACACGATGAAGATTTAAGAATGATAGTAAATGAGTTAAAAAATTCTGGCGCAGAGGCAATTTCTATTAATGGAGAAAGAATTTTATTTAATACTTCTATTACCTGTATTGGAACAGTAATACAAGTAAATAACAAGCGATTAAATTCGCCATATGTTATTCAAGCAATTGGAAATCAAGACACCTTAAATGCAGTAGACAGGTTAGGTAGTTATATTGATTATTATATTAAACCATATCTAGAGTTTGATATGGTAAAATCAAATCATATCGAAATACCAAAATATACAGGGGTATATAATCCAAAATATATACAGCCAGTAGCAGAATAGAAAAGAGGTGCTGTAAGTTTTGAAAAAAGGGAAAATTACGATTACCATAACCATAGGAATCATGTGCTTTATCTTGGTATATGTCATGTTTGTTCAGTTTAAAACAATTCAACAAACAGATATTACAGCCATTGAAAACATGAGAGAATCAGAACTAAGAGCAGAAATTACAAACTGGAAAAATAAATATGAAGAATTAGAAGAAAAATACCAAGATACCACGGCAAGAATAGAAGAGTATCAGACGAAAATAGAAACAAACCAAGAGGCATCTGAATTATTAAGCGCAGAGTTAGAGCAATCCAATATGATTCTAGGTAAAAGTGCAGTAAAAGGAGAAGGGGTTACTATCACATTAAAAGATACAGAAGAAGCAAACGTAACTTATGACATGTTACTAGAATTAATTAATACTTTAGTTTATGGAGGAGCAGAAGCAATATCTATTAATGACCAAAGAATTATTAATATGACCGATTTAGCAGCTCCAACGGGAGATGCAATTCTCATTAATGCCAACAGTCGTACCCATATTTCTTCACCATATGTCATAAAAGCAATAGGAAATAAAACCACCTTGCAAAGCAATTTAAATTCTACCGATGGATTTATTAACAAATACAATAAAAGAATTGCTATTTCCTTAGCGGAAAGTAATAATATAGAAATTTTACCATACAATGGCGAAATGAATTTAGAATATGCAAAAGACAAATAAAAACGAGAAAAGGGGGAAAAACACATGATTTTTATTGCCATTATTATTGGTTGTTTAATAGGAGTTTTACTAGGAACTGTAGCACCTATCATACCGTATTCTTATTCTGGGTATTTAGCAATTGGAATTGTAGCAGCATTAGATTCCGTCTTTGGAGGTATTACTTCTGTGGTAAAAGGAAACTTTGACTTAAAAATCTTTGTTTCTGGATTTTTTGGTAATGCTATTCTTTCTATGTTACTTACCTATTTAGGACAACGTTTGAATGTAGATATTTATTTAGCAGCCATCGTAGTATTTGTAGGAAGAATGTTTACCAATCTTTCTATTATTCGCAGATACTATATTGAAAAATGGTCTCAAAAGAAAAGTATAAAAAAAGAAAAAACAGAAGAAAAAGAGGAAGTTCAAAAAGGATAAAAGGTAAAGAAAATTTATTACGAAATTATTACAAGAATATTACAAAAATATAACGAATCCTATTGACTTTTTTTAAAAAATATAATATTCTTAATCAAGAAAATATAGAAGCAAAAAATGGAGGAATCAGTCTTGGCTATAGGTGATATAATTGTAGGGATTGACATTGGTACTTCCAAAGTAAGTACAGTAGTTGGAGAAGTCAACAATTTCAATCAGATTGAAATACTCTGTAGCACTAGTAAAGAATGTAAAGGGATGCAGAAAACAAAAATTGTAAGTGAAGATAGCATTGCAGAAGCAATTCGCATTACCATTAAACAAGCAGAAGAAGAAACAAACCTAAAAATCAATTCTGCTTATGTAACCATTCCAGGCAAGTATATTACCATTGTACAAAATAGTGTTACAAGAGACGCCAAAGATAAATATGCTGGAATATCTGTAAAAGATGTAGGAAATAGCATCATGCAAGTAAAAGATATTGATGTTCCAGATGGAAAAACAATTATTGATATTGTTCCAGATAAATTTCGATTAGAAGATGGAAAAGTAGTATTAGACCCTGTGGGACACTTAGTATCTCATTTTACATTAGAAGCACAAATTATACTAGGTGATAAAGAATACATAAGACAGCTAACATCTATTTTTAAAAAGGCAGAAATAGAAATTGATGGCATTGTTCCAACCTGCTTAGCAGAACGTAATTTGGTGTTAGATAATAACGAATTAAATGACAACATTATGCTACTAGATATTGGAGCAGGAAATACAGACATAGGTGTTTTTGAAGGAAATAGTTTTATTTATGCTAACACCATTCCATTAGGAGGAGACAATATCACAAAAGATATTGAATTAGTACTAGATATATCAGAAGAAGAAGCAGATAAACTAAAAAAACAATATGGATTAGCAATGCGCTCTTTTATTGATAACGATAATGCTATTATCTTAAATACCTATAAAGGAGAAAAGAAAAATCAATCCATAAAAAGCTCAGAGTTAATAGAAATAATAGAAGCTAGAATAGAAGAAATATTTTCCTTAGTAAATAAGGATATTACAACCAATGGTATTAAATCTAGAGTAAATAATGTAGTATTAACAGGACAAGGTATTACCAATATAAATAAAAGCGATGTAGCAGGAAAAATTATTTTAAATATTCCAGTAAAATTTGCCACAGGTAGATTAATTAGTACCGTAAGACCTGCTTACAGAACAGCTTTTGCATTAATCCGTTATATTGCAGGAAGACCTTTTGCAAAAACAGTATCTAGCAGTATTGATACCAAATCCGAAGAAAATGGATTTAGAAAAGTAATTGATAGAATTAAAGAATTTTTTTATTCATAATAGTTGTTTTTAATTTTAAAAAATATATAGAAATCGAGGAGGAATAAACTTTATGATGGACATAGACGAAAACGTAATGTTAGATGGAACAGCGACCATAAAAGTAATTGGAGTAGGTGGAGCAGGAAATAACGCTGTTAATAGAATGGTAGACTCCGGAATTAAAGGAGTAGAATTTATTGCTGTAAATACCGATAGACAAGCCTTAGCACTATCTAAAGCAGCAACCAAAATTCAAATAGGAGAAAAAATCACAAGAGGATTAGGAGCAGGTGCTAACCCAGATATAGGTGCACAATCTGCAGAAGAAAGTAAGTCCGATATCGCAGAAGCATTACGCGGAGCAGACATGGTATTTGTTACTGCTGGAATGGGAGGAGGAACCGGAACCGGTGCTGCACCAATAGTAGCAGCAGCAGCAAAAGAAATGGGAATTTTAACAATTGGAGTTGTAACCAAACCATTTACTTTTGAAGGTAAAAAAAGACTTTCCCAAGCAGAACGTGGAATTGAAAGCTTAAAAGGAAAAGTAGATACTTTAGTAGTAATTCCAAATGATAAATTATTACAAATTATTGACCGCAAAACATCCATCGTAGAGGCTTTTAAAATGGCAGATGATGTATTAAGACAAGGTGTACAAGGTATTTCCGACTTGATTGCAGTACCAGGACTTGTTAACCTAGATTTTGCCGATGTAAAAACCATCATGTTAAATACAGGTATGGCACACATGGGTATTGGTAGAGCATCTGGAGAAAACAGAGCAGAAGATGCGGCAAAACAAGCTATTCAATCTCCATTACTAGAAACTTCTATTGAAGGTGCAAGAGGAGTTATCATCAATATTACAGGTGGAAACAACTTAGGATTACACGAAGTAAACACAGCTGCAGAATTAATTCAACGCAGTGTAGATCCAGAAGCAAATATTATCTTTGGTGCTGTTATTGACGAAACATTAGAAGAAGATATGACAATCACTGTTATTGCAACAGGATTTGAAAAAGAACAAACTATTTCTAACATGGGACCTGCAGAAATTGTAAACAAAGCATGGGATAAAAAACTGGGACAAATCCCAACCCCAACAGATAATTCAAATGCTAGCAATGATTTAGATATTCCATCATTCTTAAGAAAGAATAAAGGAATAGGAAAATAGAAAAAGAAATAAAAATTTTAAGTTAAATGAAAATTAAGAAAAGAAATAATCACAATTTGTAGATTATTTCTTTTTTTCTGCCCGAAGATATGACAAACTTTGAAATAAAAAAGTTGTACAATAGAACTACTTCGGAGGTGAACGTGGCAGATATGATAATTTATGTAGATGTTGTTTTACTAGAAAATATTGTAATGAATTATATTATATTAATGGCAACTGGAATTATTGTAAAAGCAAAACGAAGTGCAATACGAATATTTCTAGCAAGTTTGATGGGAGCGGTTTATGCCATTGTTTCGCTTATGAATATGTTAGAAATGTATGCTTCTATTTATATGAAAATACTGTTATCTGTTGTTATGGTGTATATCTCTTTTAAGCCTAGAACTTGGAAAATACTATTAAAAGAAATTTTAATTTTTTATGTAACATCATTTGTATTTGGAGGCTGTGCGTTCTGTTTACTTTATGTGATAAGACCACAAGATATTTTTATGAGAAATGGAGTATATACAGGAACATACCCTATAAAAATAGCATTGCTCTCAGCCATTGTTGGATATATTATCGTAACCATTGCATTTAAAATGGTAAAAAGTAAAATTTCTAAAAAAGATTGTTTTTGCGAGATAAAATTAACAGTACTAGGAAAAGAAAAAACATTTACAGCTATGATAGATACAGGAAATCTATTACAAGATCCTATTTCAGGAAACCCTGTCATTGTTATAGAAAAAGAAAGCTTAGAAGGATTTATACCAAGAGCTATCTTGGATAATATAGAAAATATTATGAAAGGAGAGATGAAAGAAGTTTTACAAAATTTAGAAGAAAGAGAGTATATTGCGAAAATACGAATTATTCCTTTTCAATCATTAGGAAAACAGAACGGACTATTATTAGGAATAAAAGCAGAGGAAGCATCTATCGTAAAAGAAGAAGCAGAAGAAAAAATTTTATCTGATGTAATGATAGGAATTTATCCGCATTCCTTTACCAAAAACAAAAAATATACAGCTTTAGTGGGATTAGATATTTTCCAAAATGAAACAATAGAAACAAGTATAGAAAAGGAAGAAATGACAAAATAAAGGAGGGGTAAAATGAATATTTTGCAAATGTTAAAAGAAAGTATTAGTACTATTTATGCAAAATACTTAAATAAAGAAGAGATGGAATTTCTTCCAATCTATTACATAGGGGGAAGCCAAACATTGCCACCACCACTAAGCCCAGAAGAGGAAGAAGAATTACTAATAAAACTAAATGATAAAAATCCGGAAGTAATTAAACAAACAAGACAAAGTTTGGTAGAAAGAAATTTAAGACTCGTGGTATATATTGCTAAAAAATTTGAAAATACAGGGGTGGGAATAGAAGACTTAATTTCTATTGGAACCATAGGATTAATGAAAGCTATTAATACGTTTAACACAGATAAAAATATAAAACTTGCTACTTATGCATCTAGGTGTATCGAAAATGAAATTTTAATGTATTTAAGAAGAAACAACAAAATAAAAGGAGAAATATCTATCGATGAACCACTAAATCAAGATGGAGACGGTAACGAATTATTGCTATCTGACATTTTAGGAACAGACCCAGATATTACATCAAGAGGACTAGAAGATGAGGTAGATAAAAGACTATTAAAGGCTTCTATTGATAAACTTAGTGGAAGAGAAAAAAATATTATGGAATTACGTTTTGGGTTTATTAGTGGTAACGAAAAAACGCAAAAAGAAGTAGCCGATATGCTAGGAATTTCACAAAGTTACATATCAAGATTGGAAAAGAAAATTATCGGAAAAATGAAAAAAGAAATTATGAGCAAAACAGGATAAGTAAAGCTGTCGAAATAGCACGAAGGATATTTGCATAGAAAAAAGCACATTTGGACATACTTTTATTGGAAGAATAGTATGTTCAAAAAGGGGTTTTTTCGTGATGAATAAAGTAGAAATAGCAGGTGTCAATACTGCTAAATTGCCAGTGCTAACAGCGGAAGAAAAAATAGCGTTACTAAAACGAATTAAACAAGGAGAGGTAGAAGCAAGAAATCAATTTATTCAAGGGAATTTAAGACTTGTACTAAGTATTATAAAAAAATTTGTAGGAAGAGGAGAAAATGCAGATGATTTATTTCAAGTAGGATGTATAGGACTTATTAAAGCAATGGACAATTTTGATTTAGAACAAAATGTACAATTTTCTACGTATGCGGTTCCTATGATAGTAGGAGAAATTAAGCGCTATTTAAGAGATAACAATCCAATACGAGTAAGTCGTTCGGTAAGAGATTTAGCATACAAAGCAATACAGGTGCGTGATAAGTTACTAAAGGAAAAAGAAAAAGAGCCTACCATAGAAGAGATTGCAAAAGAATTAGGAGTAGAAAAAGAAGAAATTGTTTTTAGTTTAGATGCCATTCAAGACCCTATTTCTTTACAAGAACCAGTTTTTAATGATGGAAGTGATAGCATTTATGTAATGGACCAAGTAAAAGATGCACGAAACAGTGACGAAATGTGGTCTGAAAGAATTACAATAGAAGAAGCAATGAAGAAATTGAACGAAAGAGAAAAGAAAATTGTAGAAAAAAGGTTTTTTGATGGAAGAACACAAATGGAAGTAGCAGAAGAATTGAATATTTCACAAGCACAAGTATCCAGATTAGAGAAAAATGCTATTAGCCATATAAAAAGAATTTATAAATAGCATAAAAGAAAAACCAAAAGCATAGAATGTAGCAATCTATGCTTTTTTGTATGAGAGAATAGTAAATCCAAAAAGGTAAATAAGGAGGTTCCTATGGGGGGAAAAGGTCTAGATTTTAAACACAAAGAAGTCATTAACATAGTAGATGGAAAAAGAATGGGATATGTCCAAGATGTATGCGCAGATTTAGAAAACGGAGTCATCACCTCTATTATTGTGCCAGGTAATAATAAATTAAGAAACGTATTTTCCGGTAACAACGAAATAGTCATTCCATGGCAAAACATAAAATGCATTGGCGAGGATGTCATTTTAGTAGAAATAGGTACAACAGAAGGATAATACAAAAGGGACGGGGAATTTTGGCAGAAACTTTACAAAAAAGTTATTCTACTGTAGATATTTCTGCCTTAAAAAAGTCTATAAAAAGTTTCAAAAAAGCATCTA
>UMJJ01068695.1_pt1 | contig 11155 bp, 10 predicted proteins | sample 1966051 | NCBI WGS metagenome assembly UMJJ01 (sample SAMEA4836147, study PRJEB28245) | human gut metagenome | biome: gut microbiome; material: fecal sample | place: Denmark | collected 2008
AAATTCTGCGGCCACTGCGGGCAGCCTATGGTACATGACGACAAAGAACGCATGATGCGTTGTCCGGATTGTGGAATGATGGAATTTCCGAAGATATGTCCGGCGGTGATCATAGCTGTCACACATGGAAATAAGATCCTGATGTCGAAGTATGCGGGAAGAGAATACAAAAAGTATGCACTGCTCGCAGGCTTTAATGAAACGGGTGAATCCATTGAGGAGACGGTAAGGCGTGAGGTCATGGAAGAAGTAGGACTGAAGGTAAAGAATCTGCGGTATTATAAGAGTCAGCCGTGGTCCTTTACCGATACACTGCTGATGGGATTCTTCTGTGAACTGGACGGGGAAGACGGTATCACGCTCGATACCGATGAACTTGCTATGGCAGAGTGGTTTGAAAGGGAGCAGATGCCGGTAGAGGCCGAGGATCTGAGCCTGACAAATGAGATGATGATGGCATTCAAACATGGAAAAATGTAAAAAATACGCAAAATCCCTTGATTTTGCAGAAAAACGGTGCTATAGTTAATTCAGTTACATAAATCAACCGGCAGAAGAGTGGACATATCGTTCACTCTTCTTTGTTGCATATCAAAGTATGCAGCAGAATCTGCCAGTGGCAGATCCTGCAGATAAGCAGGTGAAAAGCATAAATGAAAGAAGACCGGCTGATCGTATAACGTAGATAAATAAGGTCTGCATAAGGAGGATTTTAGATTGTCAAAAAGAGAAATGTATGAACAGAAAACAGAAGAGATCCTGCTTCCGATCGTGGAAGAGTATGGATTTGAACTGGTGGATGTCGAATATGTAAAAGAAGGAAGTAACTGGTATCTTCGTGCATATATTGATAAACCGGGCGGAATCGGAGTGAATGACTGTGAGGCTGTAAGCCGCAGACTTTCCGACATTTTGGATGAGAAAGATTATATCGAAGATTCCTATATCCTGGAAGTCAGTTCACCCGGACTTGGCAGACCGCTGAAGAAGGAAAAGGACTTCAGGAGAAGCCTTGGAGAAGAAGTCGAGATCAGAACCTACCGCATGATTGACAGACAGAAAGAATTCACCGGAATCTTAAAAGATTACGATGAGACAACGGTTACGATCGAGATGGAAGATGAGACCGAGAAAACATTTGAAAAGAGCGAGATCGCACTGATCCGATTAGCGTTTGATTTTTAAACGGCATGGATAAGCAAGGAGGAAAGACCATGAATACAGAATTATTAGAAGCGTTAAATATACTGGAGAAAGAGAAAGATATCAGCAAAGAAACACTGTTAGACGCCATTGAAAATTCACTGATGAATGCCTGTAAAAACCATTTCGGTAAAACAGATAATATCAAACTGATCATGAACAAAGAAACATGCGAGTATCAGTTATATGCTGAGAAAACAGTTGTGGAAGAAGTAGAAGACAAACTGGAACAGATCAGTCTTGAAGATGCAAAAGAGATTGACAGCAAGTTTGAACTTGGTGATATCGTGCATATTCCGATCGAGTCTAAATCATTCGGACGTATTGCAACACAGAATGCCAAGAACCTGATCTTGCAGAAGATCCGCGAAGAAGAGCGTAAGGTTGTATACGATCAGTATTTTGAAAAAGAAAAAGATATCGTAACAGGTATTGTGCAGCGTTATGTCGGAAAGAATGTCAGCATCAACCTTGGTAAGGCGGATGCTATGCTGACAGAGAACGAACAGGTGAAAGGCGAGGTATTCAAACCGACAGAACGTATTAAATTATATGTGGTAGAAGTAAAGAATACGACAAAGGGACCAAAGATCCTCGTGTCCCGTACACATCCGGAACTTGTAAAACGTCTGTTTGAATCAGAAGTTACAGAAGTGAAGGATGGTACCGTAGAGATCAAGAGCATTGCAAGAGAAGCGGGAAGCAGAACAAAAATTGCCGTATGGTCTAACGATCCTGATGTAGATCCGGTCGGAGCATGCGTCGGTATGAACGGAGCCAGAGTCAATGCGATCGTCAATGAGCTGCGTGGGGAGAAGATCGATATCATCAACTGGAGTGACAACCCGGCTATTCTGATCGAGAATGCATTAAGCCCGGCAAAGGTTATCTCTGTAATGGCTGATCCGGATGAAAAGACAGCCAGCGTTATCGTTCCGGATTATCAGTTATCTCTGGCAATCGGTAAAGAAGGACAGAATGCAAGACTTGCAGCAAGACTGACAGGATATAAGATCGACATCAAAAATGAAACGCAGGCAATCGAGTCCGGAGAACTTCCGGAAAACTACATGGAATTAAGCGAGGGCGTGTACGAAGAAGAGTATGATGACGATGCAGAAGAATTCGATGTAGAGAACACGGCAGATGCTGAATATGATGAAGACGACACAGAGATCACATTCGACGAAGTTGAGGACACAGAGGAATAGGTGATAATTCGTGGGAGTAAATAAAAAAGTTCCTATGCGCAAATGCGTAGGATGTCAGGAAATGAAGAGTAAAAAAGAGATGATTCGTGTTATCCGCACATCGGAGGGAGAATTTCTTCTGGATGCGACAGGAAGAAAGAACGGACGCGGTGCTTATCTCTGTCCGAATGGCGGCTGCCTTGCAAAAGCAGTGAAGAACAAAGGCCTGGAGAGATCCTTTAAGCAGGCTATTCCAAAAGAAGTGTATGAAGCACTGGAAAAGGAGATGGAAGTACTTGAGTCAGAATAAAGCATTATCTATGATTGGTCTGGCTACAAAAGCCGGCAAGGTTGCAAGTGGAGAGTTCTGTACGGAGAAAGAAGTAAAATCCGGAAGAGCATGTCTTGTGATCGTTGCAGACGATGCATCCGATAATACCAAGAAGAAATTTCAGAACATGTGTGACTTTTATCAGGTTCCGATCTATTTTTACAAAGACAAAGAGACATTGGGGCATGCAATGGGAAAAGAATTCCGCGCATCTTTGGTGGTCCTTGATGAGGGATTCGCAAAAGGTATCCGGAAGCATATAGACACAGAGAATCAGACAATTGCGTAGAGGAGGCAGATCATATGTCAAATAAAGATATAGAAACAAATATAAACGAAAATACAGAAAAATCAGAAACACCAAAGAAAAAGAATATCGTGCATGTATTCCGTCCGCAGAATACACAGAACGGTGGTAATAAAGGAAGAAGATCCGGCGGAAACCGTCAGAATTCCGGACAGGGAAAACAGATGCAGGCAAATAACGGCCGTCCGGCAAAGCGCCCTGCGGCACAGAACACAGCAACAGGAGAGGCACAGGCTCCAAAGAGAACAGAGAGGCCGGCAGCAGAAAGAGCACAGGGCAGACGTCCGGAAAGAAACGAAAGACCGGACAGAAATGAAAGAACAGAAAGATCAAACAGAGACGACAACAGAAATAACCGCGGCAGCGACAGACGCGGCGCTGGAAGAGACGGACGTAGTGATCGTCAGGAAGGAAGAGGCGGACAGAGATTCCAGAGAGGCGACCGTCCGCAGAATGGCCGTTCCGACAGAAATCAGGGAGACCGCGATAACAGATATGACAACAACCGTGGTGATGACAGACAGGGACGCAAATTCGGAGAAAAATCAGATAACAGAAGAAATGACAGAAGAAATAACACAAGCATTCCGGCTCCTGCAATCGAAGGGCAGAAACCACAGAGAAAGAATGCCAAGGGAAAAGACGATCATAAGAAGAAAGATTATCGTCGTGATGATGAAGAAAGAATGCCAAAGGGTAAGAAGAAAAACGAGCCGAAGCAGCAGCTTCAGAAACCACAGCAGAAAGAGCAGAAGGTAGAAGAAGAGATCAAACAGATCACAATCCCGGAAGTTCTGACAATCAAAGAACTGGCAGACAAGATGAAGATCGTACCATCTGTGATCGTGAAAAAGCTGTTTATGCAGGGCAAGATCGCTACTGTAAACCAGGAAATCGATTACGAGACAGCAGAAGAGATCGCACTGGAATTCGATGTTCTGTGTGAGAAGGAAGAAGTTGTAGATGTAATCGAAGAACTTCTGAAGGAAGACGAAGAGGACGAAAAGAAAATGAAGAAACGTCCGCCGGTAGTCTGTGTTATGGGTCACGTTGACCATGGTAAAACTTCTCTTCTGGATGCGATCCGTCATACTAATGTTATTGACCGTGAGGCCGGTGGTATCACACAGCACATTGGTGCGTATGTTGTAGAAATCAACGGAGAGAAGATCACATTCCTGGATACTCCGGGACATGAGGCGTTCACAGCAATGCGTATGCGTGGAGCAAGTTCTACAGATATCGCTGTTCTTGTAGTAGCAGCAGATGATGGTGTTATGCCGCAGACAGTAGAAGCGATCAACCATGCAAAGGCTGCGGGTGTAGAGATCATCGTTGCTGTTAATAAGATGGATAAACCTAGTGCCAACATCGACCGTGTAAAACAGGAACTGACAGAGTATGAACTGATTCCGGAAGACTGGGGCGGAAGCACGATCTTTGTTCCAGTATCTGCCAAGACAGGTGAAGGACTGGAAGATCTGATGGAAATGATCGCTCTGACAGCAGAAGTAATGGAATTAAAGGCAAATCCAAACCGTCGTGCCAGAGGTCTTGTCCTGGAAGCAAAACTGGATAAGGGAAGAGGTTCTGTTGCCAATATCCTGGTTCAGAAGGGAACACTTCGCGTCGGAGATCCAATCGCTGCCGGTTCGGCGTTTGGTAAAGTAAGAGCCATGATGGATGATAAGGGAAGAAGAGTCAAAGAAGCAGGCCCGTCTACACCGGTAGAGATTCTGGGACTGAATGATGTACCGAATGCCGGAGAGGTTATCGTTGGATGCGGAAATGAAAAAGAAGCAAGAAACTTCGCAGAGACATTTATCTCACAGAGCAAAGTAAAACTTCTGGAAGAGACAAAATCCAAACTTTCTCTGGATGATCTGTTTACACAGATCCAGGAGGGTAACTTAAAAGAACTTGGAATCGTCGTAAAAGCAGATGTACAGGGATCAGTAGAAGCAATCAAACAGAGCCTGCTGAAACTCTCGAACGATGAAGTAGTCGTTAAGATCATCCACGGTGGTGTTGGTGCGATCAATGAATCGGACGTAAGTCTTGCTTCTACATCAAATGCTATTATCATCGGATTCAATGTACGTCCTGATGCAACTGCAAAAGAAACGGCAGACCGTGAAGGTGTAGACATTCGTCTGTACCGTGTCATCTACAATGCGATCGAAGACGTAGAAGCGGCCATGAAAGGTATGCTGGATCCTGTATTTGAGGAGAAAGTACTCGGACACGCAGAAGTACGTCAGACATTCAAGGCTTCGGGAGTCGGAACAATCGCCGGATCTTATGTCCTTGATGGTCTGTTCAAGAGAGACTGTTCTGTCCGCCTGACACGTGACGGTATTGTAATATTTGAAGGACCTCTGGCATCACTGAAGAGATTCAAAGACGATGTAAAAGAAGTAAAAGCAGGTTACGAATGCGGATTCGTATTTGCAAACTTCAATGACATCAAAGAAGGTGACCTCGTAGAGGCATTTGAGATGGTAGAGATTCCACGCTAGGAGTTGATATAAAAATGAGAAAAAGAAGTATTAAGAATACAAGAGTAAATACAGAGGTGCAGCACGAGTTATCGAACATCATCCGCGGGGGCTTAAAAGACCCGCGTGTTGCACCGTGGACTTCGGTTGTAGCCGCAGAAGTTGCGCCGGACCTTAAGACATGTAAGGCATATATCAGTGTGCTCGGAGATGCTTACGAGCAGGAGCAGACAATCAAGGGTCTGCAGAGTGCGGAAGGATATATCCGCCGGGAACTGGCAAGAACATTGAATCTCCGTAATACACCGGAGATCAGGTTCGTGCTGGATCAGTCCATTGAATATGGTGTCAATATGTCAAAGAAGATCGATGAAGTAACCAAAGACCTGAAAACGGAAGGTGTTGAGGAAGATGCTGAATAAAGTATTGGAAAATGTGTCGACGATCGCGATCGGCGGACATATACGTCCGGATGGAGACTGTGTGGGTTCCTGTGTGGGACTCGGACAGTATATCCGCGAGAATTACAGTGATAAAACCGTAGACATTTATCTGAAAGACATCCCGGAATCTTTTCATTTCTTAAACGGAACAGAGACAATTCTGGAGTCTGTGGATAATGAAGAAAAAATATATGATCTCTTTATTTCCCTGGATTGCGGGGATACAGACAGACTGGAATATTCCAAACCATTGTTTGTAAAAGCAAAGCATACATTCTGTGTAGATCATCATATCAGCAACATTGGCTTTGCAGAGGTCAATCATATCGTTCCGGAAGCAAGTTCAACATCAGAGCTGGTATACGGACTGCTGGATGAAGAGAAGATTTCTAAAAATGTAGCGGAAGCACTATATCTTGGAATCGTGCATGATACGGGAGTATTCCAGTATTCCTGTGCCGGACCGGAGACATTCCGGGTGGCTGCGAAACTTCTGGAAAAAGGAATTGACGCACCAAAGATCATAGAAGAGACATTCTATGCGAAATCCTACGCACAGAATCTTGTAATGGGGCGTGCATTGATGGAAAGTATCCTGTTTCTGAATGGAACCGGTATTGCATCTTTTATCCGAAAAGATGTGATGGAATTTTACGGGGTAGGGCCGAAAGATCTGGAAGGAATTGTAAGCCAGCTCCGTGTAACGGAAGGGGTAGAAGTTGCCGTGTTTATGTATGAACTGAGGCAGAATGAATTCAAAGTAAGTCTCCGTTCAAAAGAGAAGGTCGATGTCAGCAGGATTGCACAGTATTTTGGCGGTGGTGGTCATAAGAAGGCAGCTGGATTTACAATGACAGGAACACCGTTTGATGTGCTGAACAATCTGTCAAAACAGATCGAAGAGCAGATGGAAAAACTGGAAAAGACACAGGAGCAGTAAACTATGATACACGGAATCATTAATGTGTATAAAGAAAAAGGGTTCACTTCCCACGATGTAGTAGCAAAACTCCGTGGGATCGTGGGACAGAAAAAAATCGGACACACCGGAACACTTGATCCGGATGCGACAGGTGTTCTTCCGGTTTGCTTGGGAAAAGCAACTAAGCTTTGTGATCTTCTGACGGATAAGGATAAGACTTATGAGGCAGTTATGCTTCTCGGTATGACAACTGACACACAGGATATCACGGGCAGAATTCTGGAAGAAAAAAGTACGGAAACTCTTACAGCAGATAAAGTAAGAGAAGTAATCGAAAGCTTTATCGGAGACTATGACCAGATTCCACCGATGTATTCGGCACTTAAGGTAAATGGGAAAAAATTATATGAGCTTGCAAGAGAAGGAAAGGTTGTAGAAAGAAAAGCCCGTCCGGTGAAGATCCTGGATATCCGGATCATAGAAATGGATCTTCCGCGGGTCCGTATGGAGGTGTCGTGTTCCAAAGGGACCTATATCAGGACTCTTTGCCACGATATCGGCGAACAGCTTGGATGTGGCGGATGTATGGAATCACTGATCCGTACAAGAGTATCGGCGTTTCAGATAGAGGATGCAAAGACACTGGAAGAAATCGGAGCATTAAAGCAGGAAAGAATGCTTGAGGAGATTCTGGTGCCGATTGATGAAATGTTCCCGTTATATCCAAAGATCACAGTGAAGGATGACTGGAAAGCATTTGCAAAAAACGGGAATCCGCTGGATGAGAAGATGCTGAAAGACGCAGACAGTCAGGAGGAAGACAGACAGGTGCGTCTGTATGAGGAATCAGGTAAATTCATTGCTATTTATCAGTGGAAAGAAAAAGAAAAAAAATATCACATCGTCAAGATGTTTTTTAACGAGTAAACGAGGAAGAAAAGACTATGCAGTATATCAGGGAGCTTGCGGAATATAACGGAAGCGGCAGGGTAGCGGTGACTTTTGGAAAGTTTGATGGATTACACAGAGGCCATCAGGTGCTTGTGACAAAAGTTCGTGAATTAGGAGAACAGGAGAATATTAACAGCATCGTATGTTCATTTGACATGAGACCGCTATGGAAGGAAAGAGGGATTACTCCGGAACTTCTGATGGTCGGGGAAGAACGGCAGGAAAGGGTGAAAGACGAAGTCGATTACCTGATCGAATGCCCGTTTACTGAATCTTTCCGTCAGAAAAGTGCGGAGGATTTTATACAGGAGATCATTCATGATCTTTTTCATGCCAAATATGTTGTGGTAGGAACAGACTTTACATTCGGATGTGAGAAACGCGGGGATGTGCATATGCTGGCGGAATATGCAGATCAATATGACTATCAGCTGGTCGTCATAGAAAAAGAACGTTATCATGACCGGATCATCAGCAGTACTTATGTAAAAGAAGTGGTAAAAGCCGGAGATGTGGGACTGGCAGAAAAACTGCTTGGTTATCCATTTGAAGTAGAGGGGATGGTCGAACATGGCAGACAGCTTGGCCGTACGCTCGGATTTCCGACACTGAATGTTGCATGGCCTGACGGAAAGATCGTGCCGGCACACGGAGTCTATTTCTGTAAGATTGATGTACAGGACAAGACCTATCCGGGGATTGCAAATGTCGGTATTAAGCCCACTGTAACGGAAGAGAAGAAGCTGTTGATCGAAGCGTTTCTTTTTGGATATTCGGGAAATGCATACGGAGAAAAAGTCCGGATCAGTCTGATGGAATTCCGGAGACCGGAACAAAAATTCAATGGAATCGGAGCACTGAAAGAACAGATTGATAAGGATATTGCAAAGGGAATGGAATATTTTGGAATTGTATAAATTTCTCTTTACACAGGGAAGTTCATATGATATACTAAGCAACGTTGAAGCCGGTGTTCGGTAACTGGAAACTCCAACCGTTACTTAATATCAGGCGTTTTAATTTAAGAGAATACAGGAGGAAACAAACATGATTTCTAAAGAACAGAAAGAACAGATCGTAGCACAGTATGGCAGAACAGCAGGAGATACAGGATCACCGGAAGTACAGATCGCTATCCTGACAGCAAGAATCAATGATCTTACAGATCATTTCAAAGCTAATCCAAAGGATCACCACTCAAGAAGAGGACTTCTTAAGATGGTAGGACAGAGAAGAGGACTTCTTGCATACCTGAAGAAGACAGACATCGAAAGATATCGTGCACTGATCGAGAAACTTGGATTAAGAAAATAATTCATGCTTTTTATGGGGACATTCGGAAGAATGTCCCTTTTTCATTGTCGGAATAAGCAATAGAAGTCATCGGCGGCAGATTATGTGAACGATTTTGGGTATAGCTTTTTGTGAAAGTGTATGCTATAATAAGTAGGATTGTGGATTGGGAAAACTTCACCGAGACCACTGAAAAGTATATTTGATATAAAAATGTGTTTTTCAGTAGTTTCGGGGTGATCTTGAACCACAAAAGAAAAAATAAAGGAGAACACATTTATGTATAAAACATTTGAGATGGAACTCGCCGGAAGAACCTTAAGAGTTGATGTCGGCAGAGTTGCAAAACAGGCAAATGGTGCTGTGTTAATGCATTATGGTGATACAACTGTACTGTGTACAGCAACTGCTTCAGAAAAGCCAAGAGACGGAATCGATTTCTTCCCACTGAGCGTTGAATACAATGAAAGAATGTATGCGGTAGGAAAGATTCCTGGGGGATTCAATAGGAGAGAAGGAAAAGCATCTGAGAATGCAATCCTTACATGTCGTGTGATCGACCGTCCGATGAGACCACTGTTCCCGAAGGATTACCGTAACGATGTCACACTGGAGAACCTTGTATTATCTGTCGATCAGGACTGTTCACCGGAGCTTACAGCTATGCTTGGTGCGGCAATCGCAACAACAATTTCCGATATCCCGTTTGACGGCCCGATCTCTACTACACAGGTAGGTCTGGTTGACGGAGAATTCGTATTCAACCCTACAGCAGCTCAGAAGGCAGTATCTGACATGGCTTTAACGGTTGCTTCTACAAGAGAGAAAGTCATTATGATCGAAGCCGGAGCAAACGAAGTTCCAGAGCAGCAGATGATCGATGCAATCTTTGCAGCACATGAATTAAACCAGAAAGTAATCGCATTCATTGACACAATCGTGGCAGAATGCGGAAAACCAAAACACGAATATGAAAGCTGTGCAGTTCCGGAAGAACTCTTTGCAGCAATCAAGGAGATCGTTACTCCGGAAGAGATGGAAGTAGCAGTATTCTCCGATGACAAACAGACAAGAGAAGAGAATATCCGCGCCGTAACAGAAAAATTAGAGGAAGCATTTGCTGAAAATGAAGAGTGGCTTGCAGTTCTTCCTGAAGCTGTATATCAGTATCAGAAGAAGACGGTACGTAAGATGATCTTAAAAGACCACAAACGTCCGGACGGAAGAGAGATCGACCAGATCAGACCACTTGCGGCAGAAGTTGACCTAATCCCTAGAGTACATGGTTCTGCAATGTTCACTCGTGGACAGACACAGATCTGCAACATCTGTACTTTAGCACCTCTTTCTGAAGCTCAGAAACTGGATGGTCTGGATGAAGCAGAGACAGTCAAGAGATATATGCATCATTACAACTTCCCATCATACTCTGTAGGTGAGACAAAGCCATCCAGAGGACCGGGACGCCGCGAGATCGGACATGGAGCACTGGCAGAGCGTGCGCTGCTTCCGGTACTTCCAAGCGAAGCAGAATTCCCGTATGCGATCCGTACTGTATCTGAGACATTCGAATCTAACGGTTCTACATCTCAGGCAAGTGTATGTGCATCTTCTATGTCACTGATGTCAGCAGGTGTACCAATCAAGGCTGCAGTAGCAGGTATCTCATGTGGACTTGTTACCGGTGATACAGACGATGATTATCTGGTGCTTACAGATATCCAGGGACTCGAAGACTTCTTCGGAGACATGGACTTCAAGGTAGCCGGTACACACAAAGGTATCACAGCGATCCAGATGGATATCAAGATCCACGGACTGACAAGACCGATCATTGAAGAAGCTATTGCCAAGACAAGAAAAGCAAGACTTTACATCATTGATGAAGTTATGAATAAAGCAATCGATGCTCCAAGAGCAGAGGTTGGAGAATTCGCTCCGAAGATCATTCAGATGCAGATCGATCCACAGAAGATCGGTGATGTTGTTGGACAGCGTGGAAAGACAATCAATGCGA
>UMJJ01024425.1_pt1 | contig 11104 bp, 9 predicted proteins | sample 1966051 | NCBI WGS metagenome assembly UMJJ01 (sample SAMEA4836147, study PRJEB28245) | human gut metagenome | biome: gut microbiome; material: fecal sample | place: Denmark | collected 2008
GGGCCACGACGAAGGCGAACAGAGCCATCGTCACGAGGATCGTCACCGGGATGTGCCACGTGATGACGCGGCGCCACAGCAGGTAGACGAAACCCACGAGCAGGGCCAGTGCAGCCACTTCGCCCAGCGAACCGGGCATGTTGCCCAGCAGCAGATCGCCCGCGCCGAGCGCGTCGGGCGAGGCCAGGCCGTGCTTGACGGCAGCCAGGGGCGTAGCACCCGACAGGGCGTCGAACGAGCCGTGGACGGGCAGGGGCCACGTGGTCATCTGCACGGGATAGGCGATCAGCAGGAAGACACGTCCGGCCAGAGCCGGGTTGAAGGGGTTCTTGCCCAGGCCGCCGAAGGTCATCTTGGCGATGCCGATGGCGACGAAGGCGCCGATGACGACGATCCACCACGGAATCGAGGCCGGGAGGTTGAAGGCCAGCAGGACGCCCGTCACGACGGCCGACCAGTTGGAGAGGGTCAGCGGGCCGCGGACCAGGAATTTCTGGATCAGGAATTCGAACACCACGCAGGCAGCGACCGAGATGGCCGTCACGCGGAGCACGTCGAAGCCGAAGACGATGGTCGAGACGACCAGGGCGGGCAACAGGGCGATCACCACGTCGCGCATGATGCGGGCCGTCGACTGCGCGGTCTGGACGTGCGGTGCGGGAGCGACAATAAGTTTGTTTGCCATAAGTGTTATCGTAAGATTTTGATTTTCGACATTACGTGCAACCGGGTTATTTCTTGGGGGCGGCGGCAGCGGCACGGGCGCGGATGCGGCCCATGGTGGTCTGCTTGCCCAGGCGGATCCAGTCGAGCAGCGGCAGGTAGGCCGGGCAGGTCGACTGGCAGCAGCCGCACTCGATGCAGGAGGTGATCATGCGGGCCTCGACCTCGTCCCAGTTCTTCTTCTGGGTCATTTTCGAGAGGTAGTAGGGCTCCAGACCCATCGGGCAGGCGGCGACACACTTGGCGCACTTGATGCACTGCGTGGCCGTCTGCCGGCGGGCATCGCGCTCCGACATCACCGTGATGCCCGAGCAGCCCTTCGTGACGGGCGAATCGAGGTTGACCATCGCGCGACCCATCATCGGGCCGCCGTTGATCACCTTGCCCGTATCCTCGGGCAGGCCTCCGGCAGCGGCGATCAGTGCCGAGACGGGGGTACCCATGCGGGTCAGTAGGTTCTTGGGTTCGCGGATGCTCTTGCCGGTGATCGTGACGACGCGCTGGATGAGCGGCATGCCCTTCTGCACGGCCTGGTAGACGGCATAGGTGGTCGAGGCGTTGCAGACCACGGCGCCGACATCGATCGGCAGCGCGGGCGGGGGCGGCACCTGACGTCCCGTGACGGCGGCGATCAGCTGTTTCTCACCGCCCTGCGGGTAGCGGACCTTGAGCGGTACGACCTCGATGCCCTTGTAGGCGGCGGCTAGCTTCGTCAGATGGGCGATGGCATCGGGCTTGTTGTTCTCGATGCCGATGTAGGCGCGGCCGACGCTGATGGCCTTCATCAGGATCGTGACGCCCACGAGGAGCTCCTCGCCGTGTTCGAGCATCGTGCGGTGGTCCGACGTGAGGTAGGGTTCGCACTCGACGCCGTTGATGATCAGACACTCGGCCTTCTTGCCGGCCGGGATCGAGAGTTTGACGTGCGTGGGGAAGGTGGCGCCGCCCATGCCGACGATACCGGCGGCCTTGATGCGGGCGATGATCTCCGGTGCGGAGAGCGTGCACTCGCGGACGAGCTTCTCCGAGCGGTCGATCCCCTCGATCCACTCGTCGCCCTCACGCTTGATGGTGATCATCATCTGACGCAGCCCCTGGCCGTTGGGCACCATGTCGACGGCCGTCACGGTACCCGAGATCGGCGAGTGGATGTTTGCCGACATGAAGCTGCCGGCCTCGGCGATGAGCTGGCCGGTGAGGACCTTGTCGCCCTTGGCGACCTTGGCCACGGCCGGGGCACCGATGTGCTGCGCCAGGGGGATATAGACCACCTCGGGCAGCGGGAGCACCTCGATGGCCTTGGCGCTGCTCAGTTTGTTTTCCGACGGATGGACTCCGCCCATTGGAAATGTCTTCATATCTCTGCTAACTTTTTACGATTCATGATTGGGCTCCTTCGCAGCGGCCGGGGCAGCCTTTTCAGCGGCGGGAGCAGCCTTCGGGGCAGCCTTTGCAGCCTCAGGGGCAGCCTTTTCAGCGGCGGGAGCGGCCTTCGGGGCAGCCTTTGCAGCCTCGGGAGCGGCCTTCGCAGCGGCGGGAGCAGCCTTCGGGGCGGCCGGGGTCTTGGGCTCCTTGGGCAGCGGATCCATGCCGACGAGGCGGATGGCGCCGGTCGGACACTCGTTGACACACTTGCGGCAGAGCTTGCACTTCTGGGGATCGATGTAGGCGAGGTTGTTCGCCACGGTGATGGCACCGAAAGCGCAGACCTTCTCGCACTTTCCGCAGCCGATACACCCGGCCTTGCAGGCCTTCATCACCACGGCGCCCTTCTCCTTCGAGACGCACGAGACATAGACGGCGCGGTTCTTGGGCCACTTCTTTCGCAGCTCGATCACCATCTTGGGGCAGGCCTTGACGCAGGCGCCGCAGGCCGTACACTTCTCCGGGTCGACATCGGGCAGGCCGGTTTGGGGGTTCATGTGGATGGCGTCGAAGGCGCAGGCGGCCACGCAGTCGCCGAAGCCCAGACAGCCGAATGCACACCCCGTCTCGCCCACATAGAGCGACGAAGCCACGGCGCACGACCGGGCACCGTTGTACTCATTGGTCCGGGGACGTTTTTCGCAGGTACCGCCGCAGCGGACCGTAGCGACCTCGGGTTGCTTCTCGGCCGCGGCCTTTCCCAGATAGGAGGCAATGGCCTTCATGCAGTCGCCGCCGCCCACCGGGCAGAAGAGATCGGAGATGTCGTCGTGCTTGACCAGGGCGTCGGCCATGCCTCGACATCCGGCGAAACCGCAACCGCCGCAGTTGGCTCCGGGCAGCATCTTCTCCACCTCGTCGATACGCGGATCCTCCTCGACGCGGAACTTCTGGGCCACGAAGTAGAGAATCACGGCAGCGAGCACACCCAACACGCACAGTGTCAGGATCGTGTAAAGTAATACTTCCATCAGATTTTAGTTATTGTAAATTGAATTGTGTGTTCAATTCTGCGGCGGAAAACCCAGAGCAGCAGGTAGTAAATCACCACGCTGTCCAACGCTGCCACCAACCCCACACCGTCACTGGCTCCGCAGACGACGATCGCCACCACCAGGGCCGCCAACAAAACGACGAGCGCACCGCCATACGCCAGAAGGACAGCGATGCGCCCGGCCTTTTTCCGGACTCCGACCAGGACGGCCTCCCCGGGAAGATACTCCTGCGCGCGGTCGGTCACCACGACGACGATCTTCTCCTGACTTTCGGCCATGCCGCATGCCTGCCGGGCCTTACAGGCTCCGCAGGCACTGCGCGAAGTGATCCGCACGCGAACGGCGCCCCGTTCAACGCACTCGACGATCCCTTCGTGTTCGATGATTTCGGGATCCACGCCTCAATCTCCGTATTTGTTGGTCAGGGGCATCAGCCGTTCGTGGCCGAACGAGCAGGACGACAGGCGCAGCACGGGCGGGAACTGGAAACGTTTCTTCTCGTTGTGCATGATCATCGAGTGGATCTTCTCGACCACGTCGGAGTCGAATCCGGCATTGATGATCTCTTCGCGGTGCTGTCCCTCCTCGATCATGCGGAAGAGGATGGCGTCGACCACCTCGTACGGAGGCAGGATATCGCTGTCCTTCTGACCGGGGTGCAGCTCGGCCGAGGGCTCCTTGGTCAGGATCTGTTCGGGGATGACGTCGTTCTGGATGCGGTTGATGTAGCGGGCCACGTCGTACATTTCGCTCTTGTAGAGGTCGCCCGTGGGGCTGAAGGCGCCGGCCGTATCGCCGTAGAGGGTACAGAGGCCGAGGGCGTTTTCGCTCTTGTTCGAGGAGTTGAGCAGCACGTAGCCCGTCTTGTTCTGCAGGGCCATGAGCAGCACCGTACGGATACGGCTCTGGATGTTCTCCTCGGTGGAGTCGAAGGCCATGCCGCCGATAACGGGCTTGAGCGTATTGACGACGCTCGTATAGATCTCCGAGATGGGGATGACGTTGTATTCGATACCGAGGTTGCGGGCCAGCTCCTTGGCATCCTCGACCGAGTCGTTCGACGAGAAGGGCGACGGCATGAGCAGTGCCCGGACGTTTTTCGGGCCGAGGGCATCGACGGCCAGACAGGCCACCACGGCGGAGTCGATACCGCCCGAGAGGCCGACGGCGGCCTTTTCGTAGTTGTTCTTGCGGAAGAAATCGCGCAGACCGCAACGGGCAGCCTCGTAGACAAGCCGGTTGCGGTCGTTGTAGGTCGAGGGGATGACGACGGGAGTTGCCTTGGCGGCGGTCCGGGTGTCGAAGATCTGGAAATCCTCCTCGAAGTTTTTCATCATCAGCACGGGGAGTCCCTGTTTGTTCAGGGCGCCGGAGGTACCGTCGTAGACGATCTCCGTCGAGCCGCCGACCTGATTGACCATCACGAGGTTCTTGCCCTCGACGAAGGCCAGGTTGTGCATCATTTCGTAACGATAGAGCATCGTTCCCTTGCCGTAACGGCGGGCGTTGATGGAGATGATGGTTTCGACGGACTTGTCGTAATCGTGTTCGCGGCTGAGGTCGTCGCCGATAATGATGGCGCACTTGTGGCCCTTGATGGTGGCGTATTCGTAGCCTTTGGAGGGGACGAGGAATCCCATTTCGCGGCGGGCCGAGATATATTTCTTGCCGACATAGCGGAGGACCTTGCGGTCCTGGATGAGCGCTGCGGCGCTGATGGTACCCTGCGAGGTCAGGATCGGCAGACCGACGATGGCGGCGATGCCGTCGCAACAGGAGGCGATTTCGACCAGCGCGTCCTCGCACATTTCGAGGAAGGTAGTTTTCCGGAGGAGGTCGAATGCCGGAGTTCCGCTCACGGCCTGTTCGGCAAAGATGACCAGATCGGCATGTTGGGCCTTTGCTTTGTTAATGGAGTCGATGATTTTCGAAGTATTGCCATCGATGTCACCAACCGTGTAGTTCAACTGGGCTATGGCTATTTTCATGGTAGTAATTTAAGTCGGAAAAATCCATCGCGGCAAATTTAAGGATTATTTACAAAAGTCGAAAATCTTTTCTGTGTTAATAAATTAACATCGTGTATTCCGAAAAAAAATTAAAAACAACAACGGGATACCGGTCGGACCGGTATCCCGTTTAGGAATTCAATTTTTCAATTTCGGAAGCGATCCCTCACCCCGGGGCTACTCCTGAGCGGCCTCGGGATCGGCTACGAGGATGCGGCCGCAATACTCGCAGACGATGATCTTCTTGCCCTGGCGGATATCGACCTGACGCTGGGGCGGGATGCGGTTGAAGCAGCCGCCGCAGGCATCACGCTTGACGGTCACGACAGCCAGGCCGTTGCGGACGTTGCGACGGATGCGGTCGTAGGCGGCCAGCAGACGTTCGTCGATCTTGGCCTGCACCTGTTCGCGCTGGGCCTGGAACTCGGCGACCTGGGGAGCGGTTTCGGCCTCGATACCCTCGAGTTCGCTCTTCTTGGCGGCGAGGTCGGCAGCGCGGTCCTTCGAGAGGTTTTCAGCCTCTTCGAGCTGGAGTTTCTTGGACTTGATGCCGGCAGCATACTCCTTCAGACGCTTCTCGGCCAGTTCGATTTCGAGCTCCTGATACTCGATCTCCTTGGAGATGGCATCGAATTCGCGGTTGTTGCGGACGTTGTTCTGCTGCTCCTTGTAGTTGCCGATCATGATCTTGGCCTGATCGATCTCACGCTTGCGCTGTTTGGTCAGGGCATTGAACTCCTCGATCTCGGAGTTGATATGGTCGATCCGGGTCTTCATGCCCGCCATTTCGTCCTCGAGATCCTGCACCTCGAGGGGCAGTTCGCCCTTCACACGATTGATAGCGTCGATCTTGCTGTCGATCTTCTGCAACTCGTAGAGAGCCAGAATCTTCTCCTGCATCGAGTAGTCGACGTCGGCGTTTTTCTTTTGCGTTGCCATATAATGATATGTATAGTTTTAGACTTACACGAGATAATTCACCGGATTGCGCGAGCGTTCACTCTTGCGAACCGCAAAGGTACGTAAATTTTTCGACAAAACATCAAATAATAGCTGAATTGCGCAATATTCGCTCTCAAAATGACCCACATCGGCCACCGTGAGGGCTCCGTCGGGGGTCATGAAGTCGTTATACTTGAGGTCGGCGGTGATGTAGAGGTCGGCGCCGGCGCGGCGGGCGTCGCCGATCATCGAGGCGCCGGCTCCGGTGCAGAGGGCTATGCGGCGCACCTTTTCCGAGGCCACGTCGCTGTAACGAATCGCCCCCACATGCAGCAGTTCGCGCACCCGGCGCAGATACTCAAGGGTATCGACCGCTTCGGGGAGTTCGCCGACGACGCCGAATCCCACCCCTTCGGCCTCGCCCGAGGGTTGCAACAGTTCGAGACTGGAGATCCCGAGCAGTTCGGCCAGGCGCCAGCTCATGCCGCCCGGAGCGCTGTCGAGGTTCGTGTGACAGGCATAGAGGGCCGTACGGCTGCGGATGGCCCGCTCGACGCAGCGCTGCACCATGTCGGCCGAATTGAACCGCTTCAGCGGATGGAAGACGATCGGATGGTGGGTGATGACCAGATCGCACCCTTCGGCCTCGGCCTCGTCGAGGACCTCATCGGTTACGTCGACCGCCAGCAGCGCCTTGTGCACTTCGTCGTCGCTGCGGCCGACGATGAGGCCGGCATTGTCGTAGGACTCTTGCCAGCCAAGCGGTGCAAAGCGTTCGATTACGTCGGTTATTTCCTTGATTTTCATATCTGTATTCATTTATAATCAGAAGAGCGACTGTTCGTAGAAGGCGAAGAGCTCCTTATCCTCCACCTCCTCTTTCCGGCGGCGGGGGCGACGTCCCGTGCGACCGACCGGCTGTCCCGGAGCGGTCTCCGACACCTCACCCGCGGCCCATTCGTTCCGGCCGGCCTGTGCGGTGAAATCATTCTCCTCGGGATCGACGGCCTCCAGGGTCCGGGCATCCAGCAGCACGAAATCGGGTTCGTCATCATCGGCTCCACCGGCCTCACCGCCTTGGTCCCCGGAGTCATTCCGATGGTCGCCGTCATCGGAATCATCCCGGTCATCATCCTCCCGATCCTCCACCTCTTCAGGCGCATTAGCGGCATCCATCCCATCGGCCGCGGTCATCTTCTTATCATCGGCTGCGGTCATCTTCTTGCCCATCTCTACGCCCTCCGAAAGGCCGTCGACCGTCGTCTCGACCGCCTCGCCGGCACTCCCGGTCGATTCATCCGCCGTCTCCTCTCCGACACGTCCGGCCTTCGCAGCTTGCTCAGCCCGTTCGGCCCGAAGGGTAAGCAGATCAATCTCGACAAAATCGGGTTCATCGAGTTCGCCTGCTTCATCGGATTCTTCTGCCTCATTGGATTCATTGGATTCATCGGCCTCTCCGACTTCACCGGTCTCCTCGAAATCGCCCGTGTCTTCAAGGTCGGCGAGTTTTCCGGCATCCTCGGATTTTCCAGTCTCATCGGTTTCATCGACATCCCCGGTACGCTCAGCCACCTCGGCTTTTCCGGTTTCATCAACGTCCTCGGCCTCCCCGACTCCTCCGGTTTCATCGGTCTCTTCGGCTTCCTCGGCCTCCCCGGATTCTCTGTTTACATCGGTTTCTCCAGTTTCTTTGGACGCATCAGTCTCTTCGGCCCCGGTCTCATCCGGATCAACGGATCCGACCTCCAGCCCGGAAGCAACCCCGGATGCCGCCACGGATTCGGGCTCCGCATCAAATGCCACCGCAGATGCGGATTCATTCTCCCCTCCGCCGAAGTCCTCTTCGGAGGTCCTATTCAGTTCGGAGGCCGAATCGAATGCCGCATCAGGATTCGCCGCCATCGCAGCCTCGAATTCGGGAGCGGTCTTCTCGACAGGCTCCGATTCGAAAACCTCCTCTTCAGGCTCCGACTCCGACTCAAAAACCACGCTTTCGCGCTCGGGTTCGCACTCCGACTCAGCCTTCGCAACGGACGCTGCGGGCGCTCCGGACTCTCCGGCCTCTCCGGCAGCCGCAACAGCCTCCGGCCCGGCCTCCACCTCCGGCATTGCTTCAGACACCGCAACAGCTTCCGCCGCGGAGAAGGCCTCCGGTTCGGGATCAAACATCGACCGCATGCCGCATGTCTCCCGACCGGCCTCCGCACGGGCCGCCTCCGACGGGAACACCTCTCCGTCGTCGACCACCCCTTCGTCCGATTTCAGATCCTCGCGGACCTCGACCAGCAGCGCCCGAATCCGTTGCAGACGCTCCATGAGCTCCGCATCGCGCTCGACGGAACTGGCCGCACCCCCCTTCCGGAGGGCCTTTTTGGCCCCTTCGAGCGTCATGCCGCACTCCTTGACCAGATGGTAGATCATCTTCAGGTGTTCGACATCCTGCGGCGTGAAGAGCCGGTTCCCCTTTTTGTTGCGTTTCGGACGCAGCAGCGGGAACTGGGACTCCCAGTGGCGGATGAGCGACGTATTGACATCGAACATCTCGGCCACCTCGCCCATCGTATAAAACAGTTTTTCGGCCATATCTATTGTTTCATAATTCGTAAGGAATTGGGGTACAGGTTGTTCACCCGATTACCGATCCGCTTGGCAAATCCCAGCCCGCGTCCCCGCACACAGAGGAGGTTCATCCCCTCGGCAAGCCCCCCGACGGCGGGATCCAGCCGCCGCAAATAGCGCACCGCCTCTTCGTCCGTCACCTCGGCCACGGCCACCGCCCCGCGGTTCAGCCCCGTAAAGAAGGCCAACGCCGGATCGGGTTTCAGCACCCCCTTGAACAGCTGCCCCATGGCCACCCCGGAGTAGATCACCGGCAGCGTTTCGGAGAGCGTGCGCACCGCCTCGGCCTGCGCCGCCGGCCATGCATAGCAGCAATCGCCCACCGCCGTAAACATCCACCGCTCCGGTTCGCGCAACCAGCGGGTCAGCTCCGCTGCCGTCCGACGGTCGACGGCAGCCGTCACCGTCCGGCGCGACTTCGGGAGGCGCCACCGCGTATCGACATCCGCCGACTTGGCAGCCACGGCCGCAAAGAAACCCTCGCCGCAGGCTCTGTGGGGATAGAAGCGGTAGGTCCGGAAGGCCCCGACCCGTCCGCAACGGATGCCCCACGTCTCGTCGACCGCCACTTCATCCGTTTCGACCACCTCCTCACCGGCCCAGGCCAGCATCCGCTCGAGCGACCCTTCGTCCTCGTCGCGGTTGAAGGTGCAGGTGCTGTAGAGGAGCACACCGCCGGGTTTGAGCGCCCGCCACGCCTCTCTCAGAATCTCGTCCTGACGTGCCGCGCAGAGGCGTACGTTCGCCTCGCTCCACTCCTCGCGAGCCGCCGGATCCTTGCGGAACATCCCCTCGCCCGAACACGGAGCATCGACCGTCACCACGTCGAACCACCCCTCCAGGCAACCCGCCCGGGCGGCATCGCCGCAGGTCACCACGACGTTTCCCGTGCCCCACTTGCGGACGTTGTCGGCCAGCACCGCCGCACGGCGCCGGTCGATCTCGTTGGCCACGACCAGCCCGTCGTCGCCGACGAGCGAGGCATAGAGGGTCGTCTTTCCGCCCGGCGCGGCGCAAAGGTCCAGCAGCCGCGCCCCGGCCGGGAGATTCCCCCGCAGCAGATGGCCGACGAACTGCGACGAGGCCTCCTGCACGTAGTAGGCCCCGGCATGGAAATCGGGATCGAACGTAAACGACGGCCGCACGGCCAGATACCACCCCTCGTCGCACCACGGCACGCGGCGCAGCGGTTCGAGATGGGGCAGCGTCCGCAGTGCCTCCGGGCCGCACTTCGCAGGGTTGATCCGCACCGAGGTCGGGGCCTCCGATTCGAGCGCCTCACACAGGGCGCGCCCCTCCTCCGGACCGAGATCCCGCAGGACCCGGCCGACAAACGCTTCGGGCAGACTCATCGCGACTCGCCGGCTTTGAGTGCATCCAGACGGGCGCAGATCCGTTCGAAGACCGCCGGATCCGAGACGAAATCCTCGTGGTCCTTGTCCACGACGAAGACTTCGCCCTCGTAGATCGTGTCGATCCAGTGGTTATACTTGTCGTTCAGCCGTTTCAGATAGAGTTCGTCGATATTCATCTCGTATTCGCGGCCGCGTTTGCGGATCTGCGAGATGAGCGTCGGGACACTCGCCCGGAGGTAGATCAGCAGATCGGGCTTCGGGATGAGCGACGTCACCAGCCGGAAGATCTTCATATAGGTCTCGATGTCGCGCGTCGACATCAGCCCCATTTCGTGGAGGTTTTCGGCGAAGATGTGGGCATCCTCGTAGATCGTGCGATCCTGGAAGATATCGCCCGACTTGCAGTCGGCGAGCATGTCCATGGTCTGCTGGATCCGGCTCCCGAGGAACGAGATCTGCAGATGGAACGCCCAGCGGTTCATATCCTCGTAGAAATCGCCGATGTAGGGGTTGTCGCACTCCTCCAGGTAGCATTTGGCGGCGTATCGTTCCGTCAGCATCCGGGTCAGCGTCGTCTTGCCGCTCCCGATATTTCCTGCAATGGCTATGTACATGGCCGTATATATGATATATAAATGTATAATCCGTTGTTTTTTATTTCTGCGTGCCGCGTCGGAACTCGGCCGAAATCCGGGCAACTCTTTCGCGGCCGCCTGCCGGGAACCTCTTTCGCGTCGGGCCACTTGCCGGGAACCACGAGCCAGGCGACTCCTTCCCAACCGACCGTCTGCCGGAACCCTCTTTTGCGTCGGGCCACTCCCCTGCCGCTCCCCTGCTTTGCGGGCCGCCTTCTTCGGCCCCGTTCATTGCTCGCCCCCGGAGGGACGGTCCTCAATGCACGGCGGCGTCGAGCCCCGCAAAGGCCTTCACGTCGTCGGCCACCCGGCGGTCATTCATCAGCCGCGGTACCTTGTTCTTGCCCCGGACCCGCATCCACGCCAGGAAGCCGCCTCGCGGCATGACGAGCAGATGCTGC
>UMJJ01071812.1_pt1 | contig 10969 bp, 5 predicted proteins | sample 1966051 | NCBI WGS metagenome assembly UMJJ01 (sample SAMEA4836147, study PRJEB28245) | human gut metagenome | biome: gut microbiome; material: fecal sample | place: Denmark | collected 2008
AAAGCGGATCTACCGGGAGTACCTGGAAGGGGCAAACCTACTCCAGAGCGGGCGTGGCCTGGGAGCAGACGGCATTCTTACCGGGGAAGGAAAAACGAAGTGGCGTCTGGAAGCACTGAAGAAGATCCTGCAGAATGAAAAGTACATCGGAGATGCCCTTTTACAGAAGACCTATACCGTTGATTTCCTTAATAAAAAGTGGGTGCAGAACAAGAGGATTGTCCCACAGTATTATGTGGAAATTAGCCATGAGCCCATTATTCCTCATGACCTTTATATGCAGGTACAGGAGGAAATGATCCGGCGGGCGAACCTCCACAGTGGAGCCTACTGAAAAAAGAGGGTTTACAGCGGCAAGTATGCCTTATCCAGCATTGTCTACAGCGCCAAGTGTGGCGAGATTTACCGGAAGATCGCATGGAATAACCGGGGAAAGCACTCCACCGTGTGGCGGGGCAGTACCCGTGTGGAACATGGATCAACCGTTTATGACGCATCGACCATTCAGGAATCAGATCTCCAGGAAGCGGTAGTACAGACAATCAACCTTGCGCTGGATAGCAGAGAAAGCATGATGACCACGCTCCAGGAGCACGTGGAGGCAGTGATCCGACAGGAGGATGCAACCTCATCGGAAGCGATTGAGGCCAAACTGCTGGAACTGCAAAAGGAACTTCTGAAGCCGGCGAATTCAAAAAAAGATTATAACAGTGTTGCGGATGAGATTGACAGACTGCGGGAATTGAAATAGAACGCCCTGGTGGAGAGTGCCGAGCGGGAGGGATAGAAACAGCGGATCAAAGAGATGTGGGAGTTTCTGGAACAGCAACCTACCGAGGTCGCGGAGTATGATGAACTGCTGGTACGGCGGCTAATTGAGAAGGTCACGGTTTAGGATGAACGATTTGAGGTGGCGATCAAACCCGGGACGAAGGTGTATGTGGAGAAGTAAATGGAATAAGATGTATGGAGATGACACCTTGCATGAATGCAGGGTGTTTTCTATGAGTCTCATAACGGTTGGATTGTAAAGAAATATGGATTTTGATATAATAAAATTTATAGATTAGTGGATACAAGTTGATACAGAAAGCGAAAAATAAATTTTGAGTTTAATAAAGAATAATTAAGGGTGAAGTAAATGGAAAACGCTACCAGATTTTTATAAGTTCAACATACAAAGATTTAATTGAAGAACGTCGAAAGGTCACACAGGCTATATTAAAGCTATATCATTTTCCTATAGGTATGGAAATGTTTCATGCTGATAATGAGGAACAGTGGTGTCAAATAAAAAATACAATTGATATGTCAGATTATTATGTTTTGATAGTGGGACGTTACTGTGGGACGCTTATCGATGAGGAAGGAATAAGTTACACAGAAAAAGAATATAATTATGCTATTTCAAAGGGGATACCCGTATTAAGCTTTATTATTTCTGACGAGGCAAAGAAGGAATCATATGGTGTAGAAACAAGCAAACAACAAAAAGCATTAAAGAAATTTATCAAGAAAGTAAAAAAACTTCCCAGTGAGTTTTGGGAGACTCCAGATCAGTTAGCCTATCAAGTGGCTTCTACATTAAGTCTCAAATTTGAGGAAAATAATAGAAATGGTTGGGTGCCCTATAATCCCTATGGAATTAATCCGCTGGTTAAGAACGAAGATTATTTTGCCGGAAAATATGATTTACTATATTATTCTGAAATGAAAGATGGGGATGAAAAAATAATAAGATCCAAATTAGTAGTGGAACACAACGGAATAATCACATTATACAATAATATTAAAACTGATATTTCAAAAGCAGAATATATTTATCATGGTACATGTATTATGACGGAAAGTGTAATATATATTTTTTTGAAAAATGATTTTTCACAAGAACGTGCCACTCTTTATTTGATTAACTCTGTTGGAGATTCAAATAGATTTATAGGGCTATTTACAGCATTATCGTCAAATCAAATCCCTGTATGCATTAAGATTGCCTGTTTTAAGGAAGAATTATTTGAAAAAGGGATCGACAAAAACTTACTAAAAGATATCCTAACAAGTAGTAATGTGGTTTGGAAAAATAATGCGTTAACGATTGAAGAAAGACAGAAACATTTATTTTTTTCAGATGATATTAAAAAATAATGATATTTTTATATGATACAATTTATATAGTACAATATGGTGGAAAATTATTGCTGTGCTATTATTAAAGCAATGGTGTAATGGATTATGGAAAAAGGACAAGAGGTGATTTTATGAATTGGCAGCATTTTCAAACGTATAACGAAGCAGCAACTCGGGCATTTGAAGCAATGTGCAATCAATTATTTGAATTATGGATTGATAGGGAATATAAAGATACTAAGAAATCCTTTGTTGTAGTAAATGGAGCGGGTGGTGACGGAGGAGTAGAGTCTTATGCTACACTCGTAACCGGTGAAGAAATAGGAGTACAGGCGAAATGGTTTCCAGATAGTATCACTACATCACAGTTTAATCAAATAAAAAGCTCTATTTTAACAGCTTTAGAGGTACACCCCAAATTGATAAAATATATAGTGTGTGTACCTAGAGATTTGTCAAATTTGAAAAAGGGAAAAGACGGAAAAATTGTTCGAGAAACTGAGTATCTGAAATGGGACAAGATTGTCACAGACATTAAAAGTATATATCCTAACAGTAATATTATTTTTTGGGGCGACCATATTTTGGAGACTCAATTACAATATGCAGAAGCAGCAGGAGTTAGACGGTATTGGTTTGAAAAGGAAGAACTTACAATAGAAAATTTACAATATTCCTTTGATAAACAAAAGAATGGATGGTTGGATCAAAGGTATATTCCAATTTTACATAATCAAGGAAAAATCCATAAAGAAATTAACAATTTTTTGGGGGCACCGGAAGATAGCATTTCTTTGTTAGGAAAATTAAGACTTATAGAAACATTGCTTCAGAAGCTGGCGGATGAGATAGCTGTTTTATGTGACTTCCTGAAAGAAAAAAATCTTTATCCGGATAAAATAGAACAACTATATGAGTTATACAAAAGAGTAGGAGATCAGTTAGATGAGTTGTCAGAATTAAAAAATGATTTTCAATGTGAGAATAAATTAGCACTTTGGAGTGAATATATTTTAACTTATGACGAATTAGGAAATCTAGAAGAATGGATGGAAGAATGTTCTCATAGATATGGTTTTCGTCATTTTTGGGATGTCAAAAAGTTAATAGAAAAGCTCCATAATGTTAATATGTTCCGATTGGTTGAGGGGTTAAAGCAGAGATGTAATTTTGATAAGTTGGTTATAATAGGCGGACAGGGAACAGGAAAAACACATGGAGTTGCGAATTTAACGGAAATGCAACTGGAGCAAAAGTATCATATACCTATTCTGATTCAGGCAAAGAGCGTTTCAACCCAAGATGAATGGAAAGATATGTTAATTCGTGTGTTAGGACTGTCTCAAGAATGGAGTGAAGAAGAATTATGGACAGCACTAGAGGCACTGTCATATAGAAATGAGATTAATACTTCATTGTTGCAAAATGAAATTCGTATTATTCCTAAAGTTATAATTTACATTGATGGAGTTGATGAAATTAAACCGTACACTCGTTGGAATGATAGGATAAGTCAGGTAAATGTAATTACATCTAGGCATAAAAGAATAAGATTTTGTTTTACAGGGCGTCCATACGCATTCGATAATAAAAGAATGTTATCTGAGAAAAGTCTAAAAAGGGTTGTTTTATCAGATGATGGCGACGTTCCAGTAAGAACGATATACGATAAATATATTCAATATTATAATGTTGATGATGAAGGCGCAAAATGGTTGCGATATTCCATAAGTACGCCTTATGCTTTAAAATTAGTGTGTGAACTTTATGCAGGAAAACATATTGGAAGGATTGAAAAGTCTGATATTACAGTTTCTAATTTATTACGAGTAAAGTTTGATAAATTAAATGAAGAGTTTAAAACCATAGCAGGATTTGAAGAAAGTACGAAGGATCAAATTGTAAAAGTAGTATTGATAAAAATTAATGATATATTTGAGACCCAAAACGAGGTTACGCAAGCAAAGATTAAGTCGGTATTAAGAGAATTAGATGTTTACCGTTTTTTGGGCGAACTGGGATTAGATAAAATCCTTGATTTTTTAGAAAAACATTCTTTTCTGCAATCATATCAAAAATGTGCTAAAAGTTTTTTTGAAGAAAATGAAATAATTTATTTTTTAGGAATACAACCAGTCTATGATTATCTGAAAGCTCTTCGACTATTTGAACGGAGCCAATACACAGAGAATTTGGAATTGGATGCACAGGTTTTGGAAAATACTGGGGCCCTCCAAATGTATTCAGTAATGGTTCTGGAAAATTATGGAAAAATATTGTGGGATAATAAATTTTGCCAGGAACACTTGTATGAGGAAGAGTTGTTTAATGTAAGTGCCTTTGCTTTGATAAACGTAAATAAAGACATTTCCGGTAAATACACAGAATGGCTTAAAAAGTTGATGCGTAGAAATGCCTATGCTTTATCTTTAACAGTTAATAAAATAATTTTTCCGCTTGCTAGGGATAGAGAACATCCTTTGGGTACCATGATTTTAAATCAGTGCTTAAGTATGTTTGACAAATCAGCTGATAGAGATGTTATTTGGTCAATTCCGTCAAATCTTAAGGTAGATGGCGATTATCCGTGGATTCGTTTTGAGGATCTAGAATATAGGAATGAATCATATAAACTTGAAAAAACAGATTGTTTTGATGGGATGCCGTTAGTTTGGGCATGGGGGCTAACTTCTGTTGATAATGAGCAAAGAGCGCTGATTCGCAAGGAAATCACAAAATGGGGAATTGAACAACCAGAAGAGTTTTATAAACTCTTTGAATATTTTGTAGGTGTTAATGATATTCAAGCTAAAACCGATATTTTTGCGATTGCAATGTCAATTACATATGTATGTAGGAATAATCATTCGTATTTGAAGTTAATCTCAAAATGGTTAAGACATAATATTTTTCAATACGGAAAAATTAAAAGAATGTATAATGCAGCAATAAGGTATTATGCAAGAGCAATTATGGAATGTGCCTATTCGGAAGGAGTAATTAATAGTACACAGATTTGTAAATGTCGCCCACCATATAGAATCGATTCAGCACTTTTACCTTTTGCTCCAGAGGCGACAGTTGGCACAAGGATGAGTGGATATAAGACAATGGATTACGATTTAGCCAGATATGTTTTATGTGATCCCATAAGTCGAATGTTTTTTTCAAACAGGAATTATAAAAGAGAAGTTGATAAAATCATCGAGATGTACAGTGAGAAATATCAGTTACAGAATTTGACAAGTGAAAAATGGATTTTAGGCAGTGCTTTTGGACAGATAAAGAAGGCTGGTTGGTGTGAAGAAGTTTTTTATGGAAAACCAAATGGAGGAAAGTCTGGAGAAATTTTGGGGCTAGATATTGCAATAAGCAGAACATATGGATCTGCAACACATGGAAGCATGAGTCAGATTATGACAATTGCAGAAAAATATACGTGGTGTGCAAAAATGGAATTATTGGGATATTTGGCAGATAGGATACATTATTGCGGATATGAATTTAGTAATGAATACATTGATGATTATGGACGGTTAGAAGATTACGTAAATCCATGTCAAGAAATGTGCCAAATTGATGTAGAAAAGGTAATGGAAGAAACAGACTGGATTTTACCGGAAGAGTTGGCACCATCTATTATAGGATGTGGTTATAGCAAAGAGGGTATAAGGAAATGGCTTACAGAATCATCCATACCTAATTTGAAAAAATGGATTAAAATTCAAGAAGGAAAAGTGACATTGTTTGGAGTTCATTATGTAAGTAATGAGCTTCAAGGTGTTACAACTATGATGTGGATATCTTCTGGGCTTATACATAAAGGGACAATTCCATCACTTGTTAAATCTTTAAAAAATAGAGATTTTGCAGTAGAATTAGTAAATGCTGCAGATTTTCTTGCTTATCCAGCATCGGATTGTTATGTTTCACCTTTAGAAGTATGTTGGTTTGACTGGAAGGATGAGCGTGAATCGAATATTTTATATGGCAAAAATGAATTGTATAAAAATGTAGCAAAATGTACTTGCGATATACAGGGGAAAGGCGAAACAGAGTATAAAATACCTTCAAAAGCAGTAAGGAAAATGATGGGAATTGTTAGTGGTGATGGATATCATTACTATAACGATGAAGGTATTGAAATCGCAAGTTATATAGATGCGGGAGAACATTATGGCGATAGTCAACATATGCTTTTGGTCGATGAAGATATTTTTATTTCTAAATCTTCTGAATTGGAATTGCAGCCAATTTGGATCGTTAGAGTATTAAAAGAAATATCGAATAAGGCTAGAGAAAGGTTTGATACCTATATGGACAGAGATGAGACATATCTAGTTTGGAAAAATAGTAAATGTTGGCAAAAACGGAGAATTGAATGGGAAGACTAAAAATGGATATATTCCCATATACAACCGAGAGGGCAAAAACGGCCGTGGGCCAAGTCGGATGAACCGCCCGGCAAATGACGTACTTTCTGTCCTCTCGTGCCATGTTGAGACAGTTGTATTGATGTCAAAAGTCAAAGAATAAGATAGCGAAAAAGTGTAGAAAACAAGAGATTTCCGGGAGTCAGGGCTTGTCAGAGGACAGGTTCGGGTTCCCGGATTTTTTCATTTTACGGGTAAGTGGGAACTGGTCTACTGTGGAAAATGGCGGAGAGTTGAGTGGATAGGATAGATATTGGGTATGTTGTGGAGACAGGATGGATAAAAGAGGTGCCGAGTTGACAGGAGTGTTAAATCAGATAAAACTTGCAATTCTTTTTATATTCGATTAATATGCGACTACCTTGAAAATGCGTATGAAAAGTGCCGTTGACTTTTCCCTTGGGGCAAAGTTTATACTGGTACTGGAAAGGAGGCCTATTATATGTTGACGATTGGAGAATTTTCGAGTATATGCCGAGTATCCACAAAAACACTTCGGTATTATGCAGAAATAGGATTGATACTTCCAGAAGAAATCAATCCAGAAAATGGGTATCGATATTATTCTATTAATCAGTTGGAGACGATGCTGTTTATTAATCGGCTGAAAGCGTATCATTTTTCGTTGGAAGAGATTAAGGCAATTCTTGAGTCAGAGGAGGCAATGGATGACAAACTATATGCGGCTCTTAGTAAAAAGAAAAAAGAGATTTCAATGCAAATGATGATGTATAAAAATATGTTGGAGCAGATAGATGCTGATATGTTTGCCATAAGAAAGGGCAAGTCGATTATGTCATATATGGAAGATATTGGTATAGAACTGGTGGAGGTGCCAAAGATGTATCTTCTGTCCATACGAAAGATGATTCAGGAACAGGATTTTCCTGATGAGTATGGGTATTGCTTTGAAAAGCTGTTTAAGAAAATGAAGGAAAAGAACCTGACAGCATCCGCTCCACCAATGGTTTTATTCCATAGTGATGAATATAGTCCATTTGGACTGGATACAGAATTTGCTGTCCCAATCAACGAGTATGCAACGGGAACAAGGGATTTTTATCCTGGACTTTGTTTGAAAACTGTTGTGCATGGTTCCTACTCTCAACTCTCTTCTGTTTATGCGAAGCAAATTGAATGGGCAGAAAAAGAAGGGTACGAAAATTGTAATGCACTTTATGAAGTTTATGTAACAAGTCCTTCGGAGGTTTTGCAGGAGAGCGATTTCATTACAGAGGTCTATTATCCAGTAAAAAAGATATTAAAAAAATAAAACAGAAAAAATGCGTTTACAAATAGGTTAAAGGAAAGGAGATATCATGGATCAGAAAAGAATTAGAGAACTCGAACAAAAAATCAGCACTGATTATGGGAATACCACAGGTGTGGCGGTATTAAAAGAAGGAAAATTGGTATATGAAAAATATTTCAAGGGATGTACAAGAGAAAGCCAGGTTCATGTTTATTCTGTAACAAAAAGTATTATTTCAATACTGATTGGGATTGCAGTAGATAGAGGATATATCCAAAGTGTTGATCAGAAAGTGCTGGATTTTTTCCCTGGATACATAGTAAGAAAGAGAGAAAACACCATCCAAAATATCACAGTCAAGGATATGCTGACAATGACAGCACCTTATAAGTATCGTTTTTTTGCTCCATATGTGAAATATTTTACTAGTGAGGATTGGGTGAAATTTTCTTTAGACCTGCTAGGGGGCCGGGGGAAGATCGGAACATTCCGATATGCACCTCTGATTGGTCCGGATATTTTTTCAGGAATATTAGTAAAAGCAACAGGGCAGTCGGTATTTGAGTTTGCAGATGAAAATTTATTTTCACCATTAGAAATTCATGTAGATGGAGATTTGGTGTTTAAAAGCAAGGAGGAACAACTGGCATTTAATGAATCTATAGATACCAGCGGATGGGTATGGGACTCATTAGGGATTCATACAGCGGGTTGGGGACTTACACTTTCCCCTATGGATATGGTAAAAATTGGTCAGTTATATTTGAATAAAGGCATATGGAACGGAAAACGAATTGTATCAGAAAAGTGGGTGGAAGAAAGTACGAGAGAGCATAGCCGATGGAAGAAACATGATTTATCGTATGGATATTTATGGTGGGTAAATGAAGATGGTTATGCAGCGATGGGGGATGGAGGAAATATAATTTATGTGAATACAAAAGATAAAATAGTTGTGTCATCTTCTGCGCTTTTTGTGCCAAAGGTAAGGGATAGGATAGATTTAATCAAAACATATATTGAACCAATATTTAGATAGACTGAGAATAAACTTGCTATTCAGGGTATTCTACGGTAAACTAAAAAACCCTACACTATAACACCAGACTTATAAAATATGACATAATGAGGGATGGAGGTGCGTTGAATGAATACATATAAGACGATAGACATAGCAAGGATAATCGGCATACATGTAAATACAGTACGTTTATATGAAAAGTGCGGTTTAATTCCAAAACCAGAACGGTTAGGGAATGGTTACCGGGTATTTACTGAGCTGCATATCGAACAATTTAGATTAGCGCGGGCGGCTCTCCAGGTGGAAGTTCTTCAAAATGGACTTCGTAAACAGGCGGTTGACATTATTAAGGTTTCTGCTTTGGGAAATTATGAGAAAGCTATGGAATTGACCAGGCGATACATTGCTCAGATAGATATCGAAAAAGCCAATGCAGAAGAAGCGATACGGATTACCCATAGTATTTTATCGGGTATGAGTGAAAGCAATGTTGGAGTGCAGAGGACATATAGGAGAAAGGAAGCAGCAGATATATTAGGGGTAACGATCGATACATTAAGAAATTGGGAGTTGAATGGTCTGTTTACCATCAAGCGAACTGAAAACAGATACCGAGTGTACACAGAAGAAGATATGCTTCGCTTGAAAATTATACGCTCTCTCCGTTGTGCAAACTATTCTCTCTCTGCTATTTTGAGAATGCTTCAGGCCTTATCGGATGATCCGCAAACTAATATCCGAATGGCTATTAATACGCCAAAGGAGGATGATGATATCATAAGGGCTTGCGATAAGCTATTGACTTCATTGAATGAGGCAAAAAACAATGCTTTTTATGTAACTTGTCAGATTGAGAAGATGAAAAAAATATCAGAATAAAAAACCCTACAGTTACCCACCATAGTTGGATTGGATGCTAATCTTTATTTCAGAATTAAAATAAGGAGGCATACGAAATGGAAAAAACAATCCAAATTTCCGGGCTGAGCAAATCTTATGAAGGAGTATTCCTTTGGAAATACCAACGGGACAATTGCAACCAAGACAACGGCATCTTCTGTATCATGGACGCCAGCTCTTTCGCTGGCCAGTCAGATCCCAAATGCGATCAGCGGTACCTGCACAATCACTTGTACGACCTATAACGGAAATACGAATATTGGTTCCAAAACCTGTACGCTGACTTTAAGTATTCCTGCCAGTGTGAAACCGACTATTTCCAGCCTGACTGCTTCCCGGATTGATGGAGAAGTGCCAAGTACGTGGGGAATTTATGTGCAGACAAAGTCCAAGGTAAAGCTGACGATCAACGGGGCGGCTGGAAGTTATGGCTCCACCATCAAGTCCTACTCCATTACGGGCGGCGGGTACAGTGGTTCCGCTTCCACGCTGACGACAGGGTTCCTTAATAATTCCGGGACAATTACCTTTAAGGCTACCGTAACGGATTCCAGAGGCCGTGTATCGGCAGAGGCTTCCGTTTCAATCACGGTAACCGCCTATTCCCCGCCATACTTCAATTCCTCATTGTCCCAGCGTTGCTTAAGCAATGGGACGCTGGATGATGACGGGACATATATCCATGCACTGGTGTCCTTTGGCTATTCCACTTGTGGCGGGAAGAATACTCTCAAAACTTCTGTCCAGTACAAGCAGGTGGCTGCGGAGCAGTGGACGGACGCCGGGGTGACCTTTACCTCCAATACGGCCTTCACCTACGGCAAAGGGCAGATCTCTACGGAGACGTCCTATGATGTACGGTACACACTGGAGGATGCGTTTTCCACCATTTCCGTACAGGAGATCGTCTCCACGGCTGCCGTGGTCATGGACTTTAAGAGCGGCGGCAAAGGCGTGGCGATTGGGAAGGTATCAGAAAGCGATAATACCTTCGAGGTGGCCGAGAACTGGGATGTGAAGGTCTATGGGATGCTGCTGAAGGAATACATCCAGCAGTTTGCCAAGACCATGTACCCCGTGGGAAGCATTTATATGAGTGTTAGCTCAACCAATCCTTCCACCTATTTTGGCGGGACGTGGGTGGCATGGGGCAGCGGCCGGGTGCCGGTAGGAATTAACACATCGGATAGCAACTTTAATGCGGTGGAGAAAACTGGTGGCGCATCGGCGGTTACT
>UMJJ01048900.1_pt1 | contig 10910 bp, 10 predicted proteins | sample 1966051 | NCBI WGS metagenome assembly UMJJ01 (sample SAMEA4836147, study PRJEB28245) | human gut metagenome | biome: gut microbiome; material: fecal sample | place: Denmark | collected 2008
CTGCTCCACGATGGCACTTTTGCCGATTCCGGGTGCTCCCCAGATGAATATTGGCCGTACCAAACCCACGTTCAGCAGGATGTCCAGAAGCTGTTTCTGGTTAACGGTTGTTGTCAGGTTCACGGTTTCCTTCCTTTCCGGCGGATTGACCGCCGATACACAAAAAGATAGCCCACCGGAGCAGAGTGCTTCGGTGGGCTTCACAATTATAATTTATATTTATATGTGCTTAGGAAACGGAAAACCATTCATAATAACGGGATTTATGCGGCATAGTCGCCATCTTTCCACTTTCCGGAGTATACTTTATCCCCGTTTTCATCATAAAGTGTTCCTTTCCCGTCGTATACTCCATTTTTCCAGTTGCCTTTGTATTCTACTTCACCGTTCATATAATACTGAGTTCCCTTGCCGTCCTGTATGCCATCTTTCAGTCCGCCATCATAGACCAATGTTTGGTAAGCATACATCTTAGCTTTGCCGCTTGTACCTCCACTTTTGAAGGTTCCAACAATAACCTGTTGGGGATAGTATGGGCCACCCCAATATCCGTCTACTACTGGCACATTATTGATGCCGCGCCAAAAATAGTAGTTGCCTTCTCCGCTCGGCTTCCCATTCTTCCAGCCACCGTCGTAAAGAAGGTAGTTTCTAAGGTATGTCCGAGCGAGCTCTATATTTTCTTCCTCTATACCTGGGACTTCCGTTGGGGCATTATTGGTCGAGAATTCTGCTCCATAACCATTAGGGCGTCCGCTTTTAAGGTTGCCGATGTACCGAAATAGGAAATTCTCACCATCATCCACCATTTCCATAACGACGCCAAAGCCGTGAGGCCGGTTATCTTTGATATCACCATAATAAATGAGGGAGGACACATTATGAGTGACTGCGTAGTACTCGCCCTTTAACAAGCCTCCCTCTTCAACTGCGATTGAGACCGGCTCTTGGCTCATAACTCGTGCAGCACGCTGAATCATGTCTGCCCGCTTTGCAGAGCAGTTTGTCTTTATGTCAATCCGTTCAAAGTACGGCTGGTGACATAGTACCTCCAATAACTGCTCTGCTTGAGAGGAAATATCGCCTGCCTCTTCTGCCGTTTGACTACCACATCCCGGAAGCAGGGCACATAGGAACACTACTAATATAAGAACTACGTTTTTCTTGACTCTCATAGACGGCAGTTCCCTTTCTTTCCTATAGTTTATAGCCCTGCTTTCGATATTCTTCAATAAGCACGGCAGCCTTTCGATTTTCTTCCATACCTTTTTTATCTAATTTCTCCATCAGAACTCCGATAATTCCAATAACTGCAATGGCAATCCCTACGATTCCAGGCCACCGAGCAGACAAGAAGTAGCCAATGGCAATCCCAATGATGGCAATTACAACGCAACCGACAATTCCACTTACTGGGGACTCCTGACTGCTCTCATATTTTTTCGCTTTTTCTAGAACATTTTTCAGTCTCTGTTTTGTCGCGTCATCCAAGATAGAAAGAAGCAGGCCTTTTTCTCTTTCGGAGACATCCATACTCATCACTTTTACACGCAACTGCAGAAATTCTTCCTCACTTGAGCAGAACTGAAACAGATCAAGAATTTTCTGGTTCGCCTCTGAAAGCATAGCCTTCTCTTCTGCTTCGCGCTCCCTGTTCTCCCTGCGCTGAGAGGTGCTGGTTCTGCGTTGTCCCTGCTGTTCGGATTGTGTTTGAGTTTTGTCCTCGCTTCCGTGAGCCATGCTGATGCTCTGCTTAATATCGATTTGCTTCCCGCATTGTGAGCAAAAGCCAGTCTCTTTCTCATCATTTACTTTAATTGCCGCCCCACACAGAGGGCATTTCCCATGAACGGCTGCCATTTTATGGACTCCTTTCCTCTTTTGATCTGCCTACTTACAGAAGTTCTGCGCCGCATTCTGAGCAGAATTTATCACCCAAATCATTTTTTGCTCCACACTCAAAGCAATAACAAACCTGTTCCGTCGTGCTATTCTCTGCAGTGCCAAGAGATAAAGTGTTGACCTCTCCGCTTGCTTCCTCTTCCTTGGTTTTTGGCAAACATTTGTATCGTTCTACCGCACTCCACAGGTTCTCATTATGTTGATGGATTGAGGTGAGAAAAATCGTAAGGCTTATAATGAACTCGATAAAATCGGCCAACACCTCGCTTTTTACAATATCGCCGGCATTTAAGAGGTGAACACCGTATTGGCCAAAATAAAGGTAATCACATTCATTATCCTCATTTTTCTCTTGGCGGATGTCTTCAATCGCCGCCTGAAGCGTCATTTTAACCGCTCCGCTGGAACCTTTTAAATACAAATTCTTATTTGTGATCAGAAAGCCGCTTTTCCCGCTTTTCCCGAGTGTAGCATCATATAAAAGTAGCGGCTCTTCATTTCCGTAAGTGGCGTAGCTTTCTCTGGCCCCTTTCAGGCGTGACATTCCATCTGAATCACAGTCTGGAAAAAAGTAAAATTCGTCTTCTTCTGCCTCATCAAAGATATCCTCAATTTGTTCCAATGAATCGTCTAAATTGGTTGTAATTTGTGGGAGATAGGCTTCATCCAGTCCTAAATCATCCAAGACAAGTTCGCCCAGATAGTCTTTGTATTCTTCTAAAATTTGTACGGCCGGGTTGATTTCTAGTTTTAGATTTGTATAGACTTTTTCAATATTAATTTCAAAATATGAGGCGAAGTCTGCCATTTCATCTACTTTGTTCGGCAGGAATTGGACAGCTGTTCTATAATACTTTTCCAGGAACGGATATGCGCTCAGCATCATAATAATTGCTCGTTCAGTATTCTCATCCGAAATATTCCCTTGCAGTAAATCTTCCTGGATCTTGTTTGCTTTTGCATAGTTGTCACTTGTAAATCTACAGATGCGAATTTTCTTTTGATGTGTGTTGATCAGGTCAATCAATGCCAAATGCATGGCAAACAGATCAATTCGGAGGGCGTTGCCCAGTCGCATGCGGATATTTGATTGGCGAAAAATTTTATCCTTTGCAGACGAGACATTAATGGCTGTTCCCATTTCTCCAAGTGCATTTCCAATTGAATGCAATGCACCCGTAGCCATGTTCATAGCACCGGCCGTCGCCATACCTTTTAATGCCCCAGACAACCCAAAACCGCCGCCAACAACGCGGCCTCTGCTGGCTTTGCGCATCTGACGATATTCTGACATCTCTTTTTGATGCTCAAGAATAGCGTCATATTGTTCTGTAATTTCATTCACAACAATAGATGTCTGCCCGCAGTATCTCAAGACGCACTGGCTAATCTCCGAATACGTGACACCAAAAATATGTGCAGCGGACAACTCCTCATTGATCAGACTTATGCCTTCAGACAATCTGTCTGATACGTCCTCGTTCAGCCGCTTCATTAACTCGTCCATATCTCTATAGGTAGAGTAGAATCCCCCTATAAACTCCTCGTACTCCTCTTGGGCAAGCTCATCAAAATCCTTCCAAATGCCTGAATATATTTCGATCGTTGGATCAAATGAAATTTTCCTGCGGAGAAGTTGAATCGTAACTGTAGGCACTTCTGGATTTGCCGCTGGTTTAGCTATATGGTTCCTATTGTCAGAGCTCGCTCCTGCCGTACTGGTAAGCTCCAACTTCGTTCCACAATATGGGCAGAACATTGCATCTTCTGCTATCTTTTTTCCACATTTGTAACAAAACATGAAGTCACCTCGTTTATCAGGGATCGACTGCTCGTGTAGATCATTATATCACAAGCATCATTTAATACAAGATGTTTTTTATACTATATTAGTTGATGTTCGGGGCGAAAAGCATCCTACATACTATCCGTAGAGGTGATGCTTTTTGTACGCCAGAATTCGTAAAGCTCGGGAAGATGCTGGATATACCCGGGAGAAGTTTGCGGAATTGTTGGATGTCAGTGTATCCTATTTGGCTGAGGTAGAGCGGGGCCGCACCAACGTCTCAGTAAAAACGCTGATCAAAATCTGCAATGTCTTGGGCTTGTCTGCAGACTATGTCCTCTTTGGAGAAAATCGTGAGGCAGATACTCTGTTGTTGGAAAAGATCCATCGTCTGGATAAAAAATACCTGCCTTTGCTGACTGATCTGATCAATGACTTGCTGGCTCTCTATGAAAAAGAGTGAAAGCACCACCAAGCTTAATAACGGCTCAGCGGCGCTCTCAAAAGGTATTTCCTTAAATTTCACATTTTCCTCTATATCGTACAGATGAACCAGTTTCCAGTCCATATGTTGTCACTTTTGTCTATTCCACCGCAACACTGGACATTTTATTTCTTTTTGGTTATAATTTAGTTGTCTATATAACCTGGCATGTTCCATAAATCCAGAAGGGAGGTATCTTCAATTGGCACCGAGTATTGATCAGATTGTAAAAGGTATTTCTATTGTAGCCCAGGAATACCCCATCAAGAAAGCTGAGCTGTTTGGCTCCCTGGCCAGGGGGCAGGGACGGCCAGACAGCGACGTGGATCTGCTGGTTGAATTCACCACTCCTCGGGTTTCTCTGCTGACCTTGAATGGCGTGAAATATCGGCTGGAAGAACTCCTTGGTACGGAAGTGGATGTTGTTCATGGCCCGCTTCCCAAGAGTAGTATGCTTGAAATTGATAAGAGGATTTCTGTATATGGAGCATAGAGACACTGTTATTCTGAAAAAGGTCTTGTCCGAACTCAGGGTGGCTCAAGAGATGCTGGGAAGCAGCTCTTTTGCCGACTTTGAAAGCAACGAGATGTTAAAAAGGGCCATTTGCATGACCGTTATCAATATCGGGGAACTTGTGAAGAATCTCTCGGACGATTGCAGGAGGGCAAATCGAGCGATTCCCTGGAAAGAGATTGCTGGATTCCGGGATATTGCTGCGCACAAATATCAAACGCTTCGCATGGAGGATGTTTACGAAACCGTCACAGCAGACTTTCCCGTCCTTTATGATCAGCTGGAAAACATCATATCTTTATGAGTATGACCGGCAAAAGGTTTTCCCTTTTTGTTTCCCTTAAGAGGAAGAACACATATAAAGCTATCAGGCACGATACAACAAAAAAGTTTTCTGTTTCAAATAGACTGAGCCTGTTTTGGCAAGGATAATAACCATTAAAATGCCGATCGCCGAATTCGAGTCCCTTCGGGCGTACCAAGAGAAGGCTGCAATTTGTTAAGAATTGCAGCCTTCTCTTATTGTTTTTTGCATAATCGCGTCTTAAATATTTACGTAATATTTCTGGGCGCGACGTTGACCCTTATTTTGACCCTTATTGCGCCTTATCCAGCATGTGGATGTACTGCTCCATTCGCTCTGAGCTACTGCGTTTCATCTGCTCTGTGACGTGTCCGTAGACATCCAGAGTAAATGCGGCGGAGTAATGACCCAGGTTCTCTTGTACTGTTTTTATATCGTCTCCCGCCTGGATGGAGAGCACTGCATAGCTATGGCGGAGGTCGTGAAATCTCAGTTTTGGCAAGCCCATTTTGATAAAGAGCCGTTTCAGGTGCCTGTAAACCAGATCGTGGTTCAGATGCTTTCCAAACTCATCGGTAAATACCAAACTATTTGGATTTGACCACGCAGGGCCCGCCAATAGCCTCATCTCTGCTTGGCGGCGTTTCTGCTGGCGCAGCGTATCCATTACAAATTTTGCGGGATAAATCTGTCGGATCTTATTGTTTTTAGGGCTCGTGAACTGATAGCCACCGTATTTGGAGCCTAAAAACTGTAACTGACGCCGTATGGTCACGCAGCCCTGGTCGAAGTCTACGTCATCCCACTGCAGACCGATGATCTCGCTCTGCCGGATTCCGGTAAAGAGGTCTACCAAGTAGAGATACTCGAACTTGTGCCCCTTGATCTCTGCGAGGAACTGAGCCACCTCTTTGTCCTTCAAAGGATTAATCTCCGAGGCAGATCGCTTGGGTAAAATGGCCATAGTAGCAGGATTTGTTCTCAGATACCCAATCCTAACGGCCTGCTGTAGCGCGCTATGGAGCACACCATGGATATTTTTTGCCGTTTTTGGATTTAGTGGCTTGCTGTCATCCTTACTGTTGGTCAGTCCATTTATGAACTTTTGGATGTGTATCGGGGTCAGCTCTTGGATACGCACTTTACCTAGTACTGGCTTGATGTGGTTTTTTACGGTTGCCTCATAGGACTTCTTGGTGTGTGGCTTCATATTTCCGGTATATTCTTTCAGCCAGATATCCAGCCACTCTCCTAATGTGATTCTTATTGGTTCCATATAGACGCCCTTGTCAATCTTTGCAGTAATGGAGCGCAGTTTTTCCCGAACCTCTTTCTGCGTTTTCCCATAGATAGAGTGCTGCACCTGCTTCCCCGTTTGGGGATTAACGCCGGATGTGTACCGGGCCTCCCAACGTCCGTCAGGTCTCTTCCGTATTGAGCCAGAACCTTGTGCACCTCTAGTTGATTTACGTGCCATGATAACTCCTTTCCGGGTGCTGAGTCGATTCCGTCGTGGTTGGGTAATTTAATTTTACCCAAACCACGACGGATCGTCAAACCTTATTCCGACTGCAAGAACTCTATCAGTGCCTCTTTGGGGATTCTGATCTGCTTTCCTGTGCGGACGCTTTTAATCCGGCCAGAGCGAACCATGGCATAGGCTGTATTACGTCCTATGCCCAGTACCTCCATCAGTTGCTGAACAGACAGGACAAGCGGGAGTTCACTAAGCGCAGTATACACCATCTGGATTCGCCCCCCCTCTGTTGGTAGTCACGATATGGAACAAGCGTTTCATAATTGCCTCCCGGTAACGGTGTCCGGAATGCCCGCCCATTTCTGAGGTCATGAAGATATCGCCGAAATGCTGCCTTCTCCCTATGTTCCGAAAGTTGTCGGGCATTCCGGACGTGATATCATTCGTCCTCTGCTATCTCGTAAAACCGCTTGGGGTCAATTTTGAGCAAGCGCGGGCGACCAGCAAAACTGATTTTAGTTCCGTATTCTACCCGCTTTTTCCCGTTGCGTTCAGTTACGTTTGGAATAAGAACCCCATCTGAGGCAAGGGCTTTCCACAGTGCCTGCATTCCCAAAGGAAATTCCCTGCCTTCCCGGGAGCAGTAAGCCCGAACACGGGAGTACGCTTTGTCCGGCCAGAGGTACCAATATCCCTTGTACCTCACGCCAACGTAGCCCTTTGTGGTTGCCTCAAATTCGTCCTTCTCCGCCAAACTGATATCACCTTGCTGCAAAAGCGTGAGGAGGCTTTGCGCAAAAACCCGGGAAGGCTTCATTTGTGTAGCCCGCTGTTCACTATCGCTACATGTCTGGGCGATTGCCTTATTAAAGGCGCCAAAAAGGATCTTGCTCTCCATCCCTGCAACATCAGTCGCGTATTGTAATACGAACCCAGCAGTCATCATTAGATAGGCACAAATGTCCGCTAGGCGACGCTCCTTCAGATGCTTTTCTGCTTCTGCCCGCAACACAGGAAAGGTATTCCGAATCTCTTCAATCACGATCTCAGCGTGCTTGCCAATGTATTCCACAAATTGGGCCAAATTCTCCGTCCAAAGGTAGGGCATCTTCTGGAACTTCTCCAGTACCTTTCCGTCGTAGGTTCCTTTGTCCACATGGATGAAGAGACAGCGCAGCTGGCTTGACTGGCTTCCAGCAATATCTTCTCCCGTAATCACGCACAACCCCTGAGGGCTCTTTTCCTGTACTTTGTCTAATTTGGGATTCGTTCGAGCTTTAGCAATTCCGTCACCATAGAATCGGACGATCTGCTCTAGATTCTGCTCCAAATTCCGGCGGGAAGCCTGATCTGGCGCTGGGCAGAAATCATCGACCAAAAGAGTGCGATCCCGGAACTTTCCCATCTCCACTTCCATGCTGGCCGAGGTGTCTCGAAAAGTCGCTGGGATATTATCCTTTGCCTCTCCGGTAAAGTTAAAGATGCAAGAAGCGACGGCTGTTTTCAAGGAACCGGTAGTACCGTCAATGAATAGCAAGGCATGAGGAGTGAATCCTGCATCGCGGAAAATCGTATATAGGAGCGACATGTGTGCCCATAAGAAAGGGATAATGCTCGCAGGAGTGTTAGGGCTCACATCTAAAATTCCAAAGGCATCCCGTACAATTTGCGCCTTATTACGTGGACATGCTCCTCTACCAAACCGAAAGTTGCAGGCAGATGCAAGACCGTAAGGCTGCAGTATTGCCCCATCGTGGATATAAATATATTCACCAGTGCCTGTCCGCACCCAGCCGCTAGTCATATATTCATAGACATGTGGGGATCTCGGGAGTTGCTCGCGAAGGTCGATTTGCAGTTTGTCTGCAAACTCCTTCTTCGATTTGAAAATGATTGCTTCTCCTACACGCTTTTCGATAATTGAGCAAATCGTTTTCAGATTCTCATAGTCCACTTTAAGCTGAATTCGCTTTGATGGGCCGTTTTTAACAAATACCGTTACCTCAAACTGGATGTTCTGCGTTTCACGCTGTTCTGCCCATTCCAAGCTGATGCGGTGTCTAACATCTTTGAGGTCAACGAGGAAATTTGTTACTCGGATCTTTACCGTGCCCTTCTCCGGAACTAGGTAGTACCCATCCACTCCCCTAGTCAGGCTATACGGCACACCGTCTCCGCCATTTGCCTCTGACTCCACAGCCGCACAGGTAGCAGCATCCAATGCCTGCTGCGGGATTTGGAGTTGCCTGGCCTCCTGCGTTTGCGGAACTTGACGCGGCATGTTATCAACCGGGATACCATAGGGAAATCGCTGAGCCTGCTGTGGCTGCAACAGATACATTGAAGTGGAGTGAGCATTTGCCAACCAATTTTGTATGGTCGCTTCTGGTTGCCCACTTGGAACATCGATCCTAGCATACCCTCTAGGCGGAGTCATTGACTCAGGATGGACAATATACATCGGATCTTCCTCTAAACTACAGGGTTGCTGTAGGGCGTTGAATCCTTGGATGTAAGAACCCGCTGGTGGCTCCATTGCGTTGAACTGAACAATAGGCTGGCGAATTTCTCCGTCACGAGGGGGCCGGGCGGAAACGCAAAAGCGAACAAATGGATTATATTCCCTTCTATTTGAAAAGTCATTCATGACTTATATCTCCTTTTTTGTTTAATTTTTCCATTTATTTCATAAAAACCCTTTTTGCGTATTGTTGGCAAAAATAAAAAGAAGTCCGAAATACTAATACCCCTGTTTCACACGGCGTAGGGACGTACTTCTTACTTCCTTAAAAATCCTGAAATTCACTTGAAACCTGCTACCCGACTCAGTCGAGGCAGGCGGGGAACCTCAAATTCCCCCACTCCTAAATGCCCTCATCCACTCGAGGGTCTTTAACCATTAATCATGCGCCCTCATCCACTCGAGGGCCTTTAACCATTAACCATGCGCCCTCATCCACTCGAGGGTCTTTAACCATTAACCATGTGCCCTCATTCACTCGAGGGTCTTTTTGTACGGCCCATCTAGATACCTTATTCACGCAAGGATCTCATCTCTACGCCATACCCTCCGAAACCCACGGAGGCAGGCCCTATACCCATTAGGAACCGTATGACATTTCAATGCCTAGAATTGACCGTTGCAAATAGTATACATACTAACAGGCCCGAAGTCAATACTTTTTTTGACTATCCAACAAATTTTTGTCGAAACACCGCATTACAATTATATATTATTTTCATGAATGACCCCGAGGCGATCGGGGTGCAAAATCATGGAGGTAATGATTATGAGTGAGCAAAGTACCAACAGAACGACAGAAGTGCCAGAAGCGCCCCAGGCCGGAAAGGAGAAGTGATGTTATGTCCGCCAATGTAGAAACCATGTTTTACGTCCGAGAGAAGCCCTGGCACGGCCTGGGCACGGAAGTCAGCGAAGCGCCGGCCTCACTGGATGCCCTCATCTATGCGGGCCTTGACTGGAGGGTTGAGCAGGAGGGAGTCTGCACGGAAGATGGGGTGCCGATCCCCGGCTACAAAGTCAACGTGCGCAGTACCGACCACGCCGCCCTGGGCATTGTGTCAGACCGCTATAAGGTTGTGCAGAACGAGGATGCCTTCCAATTCACTGACGACCTGCTGGGCGAGGGCGTAACCTATGAAACTGCCGGCTCCTTGCAGGGCGGCAAAAAGGTGTGGATGCTGGCGAAGATGCCCCAACGCTATATCATCGCCGGGGACGAGATTGCCCCCTATCTTGTGGTAATGAACTCCCATGATGGCAGCAGCGGGATCAAAGTGGCTATGACCCCGATCCGGGTGGTCTGCCAGAACACCCTCAATCTGGCCCTGAACAGCGCCAAGCGCATCTGGACGACCAAGCACACCGAGAACGTCATGAGCCGTGTCCATGAGGCCAGAGAGACCTTGCTGTTGGCCGAGGCGTATATGGGTGAGCTGGGCCGGGGAATCGACGAGTTGTCCAGGATCAGGCTCTCCGACCGGAAGACCATGGAACTGATGAAGGAATTTTTCCCGGTGACGGAGGACATGAACGGGGTGCAGAAAAAGAACAACCTGCGTCTGCTGGAGGATCTGAAACTGCGGTATTGGGACGCCCCGGACCTGTCCAACGTGGGGCGGAACGGCTACCGCTTCATCAATGCGGTCAGCGACTTCGCCACCCATGCAGACCCGCTCCGCAAAACCAGGAACTACCATGAAAACCTGTTCCTCCGCACCGTCGAGGGAAACCCCATGATCGACAAAGCCTACAAGATGGTGCTGGCGGTGGCATGAAAAAGATTGGGATATAAAGGGCGGGGAATGTGTTCCCTGCCCTTTTCCCATAGAAAAAAGCGAGGTTTTAATATGTCGGCAAAAATCGTAACATCCACAGAGAATCTGCCCTATGAGGACTGGCTGGAATACCGCAAACAGGGG
>UMJJ01067995.1_pt1 | contig 10899 bp, 10 predicted proteins | sample 1966051 | NCBI WGS metagenome assembly UMJJ01 (sample SAMEA4836147, study PRJEB28245) | human gut metagenome | biome: gut microbiome; material: fecal sample | place: Denmark | collected 2008
GTTAGCATATATTTGTATTGGAATTATAGCTTATTTAATAGGAAGTGTTAATTTTTCTGTTATTATTAGTAAACGTGTAGCAGGATTTGATGTAAGAGAAAAAGGAAGTGGAAACGCAGGTACAACCAATATGCTCCGTTCAGTAGGAAAAGGGGCTGCTGCTATTACTCTTATTTGTGATATTTTAAAAGGTGTAGTAGCAATTGGTATTGCCATGTTATTAGGTAGTATTATTCCTAATGTAGATAAAGCATTATTAGTACAAATCGCAGGAATATTTGTTATTATTGGTCATACTTTTCCAGTTTTCTTTAAATTTAAAGGAGGAAAAGGAATTGCTACTTCTTTAGGAATTTTACTTATGATTAACTGGCAAATTGGACTTATTTGCCTTGTATTTGCTTTAGTGTTAATGGCACTTACCAGAATGGTTTCTTTAGGTTCTGTCGCAGCTGCTATTTTATACCCAGTTCTTACATTATTTATAACAGAACATTACTTAGTGCCAGGAAGTTATTTAATATTTAGTATTATTGTTGCCGTTATTGTACTATTTAATCATAGAAGCAATATCAAAAGAATTTTAACAGGAACCGAAAATAGAATTAGTTTTAAAAAATAAACAAAAGGAAGAAGAAACATGAAAACAATTAGTGTTATAGGAAGTGGAAGCTGGGGAACAGCCCTAGCAATTCATTTAGCAAAATTAGGAAATAACGTAAAAATATGGTCTTTTGCCAAAGAAGAAGCAGACCTAATAAATAATGAAAGAAAATGCAAATTTTTACCATTGGCGCATATTCCAGAAAACATATTTTGTACTACCAATATGGAAGAAGCAATACAAGGAAGTAGCATTTTGTTACATGTAACGCCATCCAAATTTACAAGAGAAATTGCAAAGCAATATAAAAGCTATATTACAAATCAACAAGTAATAGTATGTTCAAAAGGCTTTGAAAAAGAAACATTATTAACCTTAGATGAAGTATTACAACAAGAATTACCATCTAACATTTCTACTGGTGTTTTATCCGGTCCAAGCCATGCAGAAGAAGTATCTTTAGGAATACCAACAGCAATGGTAGTAGCATCAAGCGATGAAGCACTTTGCAAAAATATTCAAGATACTTTTATGTCAGAAACCATGCGTGTATATACTTCAGATGATGTAAAAGGAGTAGAACTTGGTGGAGCGTTAAAAAACATTATTGCTTTTTGTGCCGGAATTGCAAAAGAATTAAATTTAGGAGATAATTCCTTTGCTGCATTAATGACAAGAGGGTTGGTAGAAATTTCTAAGTTAGGTGTAAAAATGGGGGGTAAACAATCCACTTTTTATGGCTTAACTGGCTTAGGAGATTTAATTGTTACTTGTTTAAGTGAACATAGTAGAAATCGTAAAGCAGGAATGTTAATTGGTAGAGGACTTACTATAGAAGAAACCAAAAAGCAAGTAGGAATGACCATAGAAAGTATTGATAACATAGAAGTAGCTTATGAACTTTCAAACAGGTATCAGGTAGATATGCCAATTGTACATACTGTATACGATGTATTATATCATCATTTAGATCCGAAAGAAGCAGTAAGAATTTTAATGACACGAGAAAAAAGAAGTGAATAAGTAAAGAAAACTAGTATAATAATCTTCAAATCAGTAATACTAATATAAAGTACTATAAACATGGAGGTTAATCATGGATTTGATAAATGAAATTGGCAAAAAAACTTCACAGGTGTGTCATGTTACAGTAGATAAAACAAGCAAGATTGCAAAAGAAGCAAAACAAAAAATGAAAATGGCAGGATATAAATCACAAATAGAAGATTTATATGAGGAAATAGGAAAAAAGGTGTATGAAAACCATATTCGTGACGAAAAGCAAAATGTATATGAACTTACTTTAGAAGAGTGTATAGAAATTGATAAATTAGCATCACAAATAGAAGAAACAAGGAAAGAAATATTAGCTTTACGAGAGAAAAAACAATGTCCACATTGCTTTTTAGAAATAGCATCTTCTTACCGTTTTTGTCCAAATTGTGGGACATTACAACAGGAGGAAACAGAAAACAATACACTTATTTCTATAACCCCAAAAGAGGAACAGACCAATTTAGAGCAAGAATAAATTAGGAGGAAGTAAATGCGATTAGTTGTACAAAGAGTAAAAGAAGCAAATGTAGTAGTAGAAGGAAAACAAGTAGGAAGTATTCAGAAGGGCTTTTTAGTATTTGTTGGAGTAGGACCAGAAGATACAGAAGAAGTAGCGGATTATTTAGTAAAAAAACTACTACATTTACGAATTTTTCGCGATGAAAACGAAAAAATGAATCTTTCTATCCAAGATATTAAAGGAGAATTATTATTAATTTCTCAATTTACTTTATATGCCGATTGTACTTCTGGCAACCGTCCAAGTTTTATTGGAGCTGCAAAACCAGAACTTGGTAATAAAATGTATGAATATTTTATTCAAAAATGTAAAGAAGAATCTGGATTAAAAGTAGAAAAGGGAATTTTTGGAGCAGATATGAAAGTAAGCTTAATAAACGATGGACCAGTAACTATTTTATTAGAAAAAGAAAAGTAGAAAAAATTCTACTTTTTTTCATTTTATTTTGCTTTTTAAGAAATACCCTCTACCAAGGAAATCTTTCATACAAATAACGAATAATTTCATCAGAATTTTGTTCTGTCACATTTAAAAACACACCAGCATCTAAGCTAATCCACATATTGATAGGGTATTTGTCATTGTTATCAATAAAACTTCCAATTATATCTGCAATTTCTATTGGATTTTCATATTTTTTTTCCCATTCTAACTCGTTATTTAACACAATATCTTGTTCTAAAAAGTTTTTTAAAAAGTGAGAAATTGCACTTTTATCATTGCTATATAATCTTACAATACTACTCATCAGCAAAACTCCTTTAAAAATAGTATGGATTTTATTTTAGAAAGCTATACAAGAGAATAAAAGGTAATTTTTTGCGCATACTAGTAATACAAATAATCTACAAAATTGTAGAAAAAGGAAATAAATTAGGAGAGATTTGTATGGCAAGGAAAACTGAATATGGAACAATACGAAAAGGAATGCTACTTTTTACCATGATAATGGTTGCACTCATTTCTTTAACAGGATGTTCTGAAGGCGGGAAAAAAACAGAAGATATAACGCAAAAAATAGCAGAAGAAATAAAATATTTAGATAACCGTTTTATCTATATTTTAAATTCTTTAAATAATATTTCATATGATAACTATACCGTTCTTCCTATTGAGATAGAAGAAGGAAAAATACCTGATGCCGAAGAGAGCAATACTACAGGAGGCTCGCAAAATCAAGAAAATGGAGAAAGCGAAGAAGGAAAATCGAAAGAAAATACAGAGGGAGAAGAGGAAAAAGGAGAAAAGAAAGAACAAACATCGCTTTCACCAGATACAATTTTAAATAATCGAAATACACAAATAGATTGGGAAACATTAAAAAAAGATGTAGAAAATTTACATGACATTTGGGCAACTATTTTGTTAGATTTATATAAGGTAGATTTAGATTCCGATAGCATTTTAAATTTTGGAAAACAACTAGATATTGTTACCAGTAATATTGCTAAAGAAGATAAAGCAAATACCATTGTAGCACTAGCAGATTTATATGGGTTTTTGCCACAGTATTCCGCTTCTTGTTTAAATGAATTCTCTACGAATTTATACCAAACAAAAGCCAATATTGTACTAAGCTATTCGGCAGTAGAAACCGATAATTGGGAAGAAGTAACAGCTAGATTACAGCAGGCAGAAGAATATTTTAATAAAGTGATGAATGATATGTCTTTCCAAGAAGAAAAGCAATATACCGTAAATAAAAGCTATATTTTACTAAAAGAATTACAAAGCTCGGTAGAATTACAAGAAAAAGAAATCTATTATATTAAATATAAAAATCTTATTTCCGAAATTAATCTGTTAACAGCTTGATTTCTGAAGTAAAATTCGGTATAATAAAAAAGAGTATATTGGATAATCGCGGATACAGTACCGAAAGGTCGTATATGAGGAAAGTCCGGGCTCCATAGAGCAAAGATGCTGGTTAACGGCCAGTGAGGGTAACCTTAAGGAAAGTGCAACAGAAAATAACCGCCTAACTATTTAGGTAAGGGTGAAAAGGGGAGGTAAGAGCTCACCGCTAATATGGTGACATATTAGGCATATGTAAACCCCATCTGGAGCAACACCTAAATAAAGAAGGTTAAGGCTGCTCGCCGTCTTCTCTTAGCGTGGCTTGAGGTATATAGTAATATATATCCTAGATAAATGATTATCTGAAAAACAGAACCCGGCTTATAGGTATACTTAAAAGAAAAAAGTGCTGTCATAGCACTTTTTTCTGTTTAGTAGAAATAAAGTTTTACCAAAAATTGTAGTAGCCGTAATAAAAATTAAAGAGACAATAATTTTTCCATGTCCTGTGGTAAAGGACAAATATATTCTACTTCTGTATTAGTAACAGGATGTTTGGCTTTTATATGGTAACTATGCAAGGCTTGTCTACCAATAAAAGGAGATTCGGTTCCATATAAAAAATCTCCTACAACAGGATGACCAATTGCTTTCATGTGAACACGAATTTGATGGGTTCTACCTGTAATTAATAGACATTTTACCAAAGACAGGTCTTTCGTTTCTTGAACTACTTCATATTTTGTTATCGCTCTTTCTCCTTCTGGAGAAATGATTCGTTCCATAATACTTCCTTCTTTTCTGCTAATTGGTAAATCTATTGTGCCAGATGGTTTATCCAAATGTCCTTCTATTATGGTAAGATATTCTTTTACCAATGTTCCTTGTTGCATTTGAAAGGAAAAACTATTTTGTACATATTCATTTTTCGCAAAAAAAATTAAGCCAGAAGTATTTTTATCTAATCTCTGAATAGGGCGTATTTTTTTGCAAAGATCTATTTCGTGAAAATAATAACAAACACCATTGGAAAGGCTATTTTCATAATGTAGAATAGAAGGGTGGGTGCTAATACCAGCAGGTTTATTTAAAACAAGGTACCATTCATCTTCATATACAATATCTAATGGCATTTTCGTAGGAACAATATTTGAATTATCCTCTGGATAATCTAGTATTACTTCTATTATATCTCCGGGATGTACCAAGGCATAAGGCACAGCTTTAAAGTCATTTACAAATATCAATTCTCTTCTTTTTACTTGTGAAAATAATCGCTCGGAAAGATGAAAATGGTTTTTTAGTACCCCTTTTACAGTTTGATAAGAATCGGTATTTTGTATCGTGTATTCTAGTTTCATAAATTTTTACTCCTTTTCTATTAGTATATAAAATAAGAACTCTTTTGTAAAGTCTTGTAAAATAGCAAAGCAATCGTTATAATAGAAAAAAGGAGTTTAAAACATGAATATTTATAAACCAATGATTCATCTTGCAAAAGAAGTAAGTACTATTCCTGAAATGTTTCCACAAGATACGATACAAGGAATAGCTTTGCATAGTATACATCAAAATGGATTAGAAGCAGAAAAGGTAGAAATGTCTTCTTGTGAGGTAAAAAATTGTCAAATGGTATATTGTAATTTTTCTAATAGCAGTTTTTGTGATGTTATTTTTGAAAACTGTGATTTTTCCAATACTAATTTTAGTAATTCTAGTTTAATACGAACACATTTTTTAAACTGCAAATTGGTAGGTTGTAATTTTTCAGGAACCTTTTGGCATCATGCATGTTTAGAAGAAATACAGGGGAAGTATAGTAACTTTAGTACAGCTAGTTTTAAAAATGTTTTATGGAAAAAAAGCGACCTAACCGGAAGTAGTATACAAGAGGCAACCTTAAAAGAATTTTATACACAAGATTGTAATTGGAATGGAAGTTCTTTTTTTCGTACTACTCTGAATGGAATAGACTTTCGCACCAGTCAAATAGAAGGAATTGTAGTGCAAATAGAAGATGTAAAAGGATGCACCGTAACTCCTATGCAAGCAGTAGACTTGGCAGAACTAATGGGACTGATTGTAAAGTGAGAAAAAAGAAGTTGTATGAAAACAACTTCTTTTTTGGTGCAAGTAATGGGACTTGAACCCATACGCATTTCTGCACACGCCCCTCAAACGTGCCTGTCTGCCAGTTCCAGCATACTTGCTTATTTCTTTTTAATTATAGCAAATAGAAGATTCGATTGCAAGCAGTTTGAAAAGAAAAATTTTTTATGGTATAATCATTAGCATCTATAATAAGAGGAGAGAAGAAACATGCGAATACGTTGTAAAAAATGGGCAAAAACGGAATTAATGGAATGTCCTTTTTATATTTCTAATCCAACAGAACAAATAGGAAAGTGGCATGCATTATATTCTAAAAAAGGGCCACTTCACTTAGAACTAGGATGTGGTAAAGGTACTTTTATTGCAAAACTTGCAAGCAGTCATCCAGAAATTAATTATTTAGCTATTGATGTAGTAGACTCTATGCTAGGCCTTTGCAAAAGAAATATTGAAAAAGAGTATCACGAAAAAGACTTGCCAATAAACAATATTTATATAACAAAACATGATATACAAAGAATTTTACTCATGTGTAATGAAAAAGATGTAGTTGATAGAATTTATATTAATTTTTGTAACCCTTGGCCTAAAAATACACATAAAAAAAGAAGACTTACCTATACAAGACAATTAGAACATTATAAGGTGTTTTTAAAACAGGGGGGAGAAATTTATTTTAAAACCGATGATGCTGCGCTTTTTAAAGATAGTATTTCTTATCTGTTAGAAGAAGGTTTTACCATTAGTTGGAAAACAGAAAATCTTCATCAAGAGCAGGTACCGGAAAATATTGTAACCGAACATGAAAAAATGTTTTCAGAAGCGGGGATTCCTATTAAAGCCTTGATTGCAATAAAAAAGTAAAAGACCTATTATTGGACAATAGGTCTTTTATAAATAATTACTAGTAGGAACATATGTACCATCAGGAGGATAAACAAATTCATCTTTTGGAGCATCTACTTTTGTGATTTGGGTAACTTTTACAATAGGCATATCGCCATGATAATCTCCTTTTGTAATTTCACCTGTTACTTCTACCCATGTATTATTATCAAAGTTTTTCGCTTTATCATATTCACATAAAAAACCAACTACAACACTTTGAAAATCAGAACTTACAATCATATCTCTTGCTAATATAAATTGATTCTCTTGTATATCATAAACACGATATACATAGCCAGTAAAACAAATTTTTTGGCCAACATATCCATCAATATTTTCATGAACTGTTTGTAATATACTGGTATAATTACTACTTGTAATTGTTTGTACCTTATCTATACTATTCCCGAGGAGATGCCTTAATACTTCCAAACATTACTTTGTATACTGCTACACCAAATAAAATAACAATACTAATACAAACCACCACAAAAATTGCTTTAAAAATTTTGGTACAATTTATCTTTACATTACAAATAAACATAGTGCATCCTTCTTTCTTTTAAAATACCGTTACTTATCTATATTCGAAAGAGTTGCTATTCATGCTAAAAAGTGTTATAATATTATTACTTTAGAAATAAAGGAGGCAAAGCAAATGAAGCGGAGACGGGAGCATATGATACTAAATAAAAATTTTATTTTAGGATTCTTTATTGGATTAATTCCCGCGACCATCATTATTTGGGTGGTACTACCGTTTCTACCGGAATGTTTTTCGCTTTTTCGGTGAAATGGAAAGAGAGAAGCTTAAATTTGGGCTTCTCTTTTTCTTTAGATAAAAGTATTGCACTTGCCCAAAAAAAATGATATAGTAAGTAAGTAAAAAATAAGCAAAATGAGGAGTTGTTGATTGTGGGATTCTTTAAAACATATAGTGAAAAAGAAATTAAAAGAATTAGACCAATAGTAGAAAAAATAAATGCTTTAGAACCTGAAATTTCTAAGCTTTCTGATACAGAGTTGCAGGCAAAAACCCCCTATTTTAAAAAGCAATTACAAGAGGGAAAGACATTAGATGACCTTTTACCAGAAGCTTTTGCAGTTGTAAGAGAGGCTTCTAAAAGAGTATTAGGAATGAGACATTTTGATGTGCAATTAATTGGTGGTATTATTTTGCATCAAGGTAGAATAGCAGAAATGAAAACTGGTGAAGGTAAAACATTAGTAGCTACTTTACCAGTGTATTTGAATGCTTTAACAGGGGAAGGCGTTCATGTTATTACTGTAAATGATTATCTAGCTAAAAGAGATAGTGAATGGATGGGAAAATTATATCGTTTCTTGGGATTAACAGTAGGACTTGCTATCAGTGGAATGAAGCCAGATGCTAAAAGAGTTGCTTATCATGCAGACATTACTTATGGAACGAACAATGAATTTGGATTTGACTATTTAAGAGATAATATGGTTATTTATAAAGAACAATTAGTACAAAGAAAATTAAAATATGCTATTGTGGATGAGATTGATAGTATTTTAATTGATGAGGCACGTACACCGCTTATTATTTCTGGTAGAGCCAACCAATCTTCTGACCTTTATAAAACAGCAGATGATTTTGTTCGTAGATTAACTCCAAAAGTAATTGTAGAAGAAGATGTAAAAAACACTCAGCAAGCCGAAGATAATGAAAAATACGATTATATTGTAGATTTAAAAGCAAAATCTGCTTCTCTTACCCAAAAGGGAATTAAAAAAGCTGAAGAAACTTTCCATTTAGATAATTTTAATGATTTAGAAAACTCTACTTTAGTGCACCATGTAAATCAAGCATTACGTGCACATGGCGTAATGAAAAAAGATATTGATTACATTGTAAAAGATGGTGAAGTTTTAATTGTAGATGAATTTACAGGAAGAATTATGTATGGAAGAAGATATAATAATGGGCTTCACCAAGCTATTGAAGCAAAGGAGCATGTAAAAATAGCAGATGAATCTAAGACATTAGCAACTATTACCTTCCAAAACTACTTTAGAATGTATGAAAAATTATCTGGTATGACAGGTACTGCAATGACAGAAGAAAAAGAATTTAACGAGATTTATAACTTAGATGTTATTGCAATTCCTACCAACAAGCCAATGATTCGTGAGGATTTAAATGATGCTATTTATAAGAATGAAGCTGCAAAATATAGAGCAGTTGTAAAAGCAATTAAAGAAAGTCATGAAAAAGGACAACCGGTTCTAGTAGGTACGGTATCTATTGAAAAATCAGAAAAACTAAGCAGTATCCTTAAAAAAGAAGGAATAAAGCATGAAGTGTTAAATGCGAAGTATCATGAGAAAGAAGCGGAAATTATTGCACAAGCTGGTAAATTTGGTGCAGTTACTATTTCTACCAATATGGCAGGTCGTGGTACCGATATTATGCTTGGTGGAAATAGCGAATATTTAGCAAAACAGGAAATGAGGAAACGAAACTACGATTCCGAATTAATTGAGCAAGCCACTGCTTTTAATGAAACAGAGGATACAGAAATATTAGAAGCAAGAAAAACATTCCGTGAATTAGAAGCAAAATTTGCAGAAGAAATAAAAGAAGAAAAACAAAAAGTAATTGATGCTGGCGGACTTAGAATTATTGGTACCGAAAGACACGAATCTAGAAGAATTGATAATCAGCTTCGTGGACGTAGTGGACGTCAAGGAGATCCAGGTGTTTCTAGATTTTATATTTCGTTAGATGATGACCTAATGAAAATATTTGGTGGTGATATGATTACTACTATTTATGATAGATTAGGTGCCGATGAAGACATGGAATTGCAAAATAAGATGCTATCTAATGCAGTAGAATCTGCACAAAAAAGAGTAGAAGGTAGAAACTTTAGTATTCGTAAAAATGTGTTACAATATGATGATGTTATGAATACACAAAGAGAAATTATTTATAAACAAAGAAGACAAGTACTAGATGGAGAAGATTTAAAAGATAGTATTGTAAAAATGATGCATTCCGAAGTAGAAACAGTAGTAAACTACTATGCAGCAGAAGAAGGTAATGTAAATAAAGAAGCTTTATTACAAGATATTATGAATACCTTTAATGTAGATACGATTGAATCTTTAACAGAAAGTAAGTTTGATAGCCAAAAAGTAATACAAGAAGTCCAAGAAAAAATAATGGCAAAATATGCAGGAAAAGAAGAAAGCATTACACCAGAAAAAATGAGAGAATTAGAACGTATTGTTATGTTAAAAGTGGTAGACGAAAAATGGATGGACCACATTGACAGTATGGACGAATTAAAAGATGGTATTGGACTTCGCGCATATGGTCAAAAAGACCCTGTTGTGCAATATCGAATTGAAGGATTTGATATGTTTGACCAAATGATAGAAGATATTAAACACGACGTAGTAAAAATATTATTACACATAGAAAAATCCGGTACTGCCAAAAGAACTGAAACAACAAAAATAACAGGAGCAGGACTAGAAGATAGTGCCATAAAATCAGTAGATGGAAACACACCTACAAAAGGCACACCGGTAAACCAAACCGTAGTAAACACTACTCCGAAAGTAGGTAGGAACGATTTGTGCCCGTGCCGGAAGCCGGAAAGAAATATAAAAATTGTTGTGGAAAGAACGAATAAATAGCAAACCACACTAATTAACAATTTGAGAATAAAACATTTTATCGTATTGATAGAAAAAAACAGAGATGTAATGAACCTCTGTTTTTTCTTATTCTATGATTCATGAAAATCACGAAAATTTTTATTACAAAATAAATATAAAAAACGTAAAACTTCATTGCTCTATGTAATAATATATTGTATAATGCCTGTAGAGGTAAAGTGAAGAAATAGAAGAAACAAAACAAGAATTAGAAAGACTAGAAAAGATT
>UMJJ01012671.1_pt1 | contig 10823 bp, 9 predicted proteins | sample 1966051 | NCBI WGS metagenome assembly UMJJ01 (sample SAMEA4836147, study PRJEB28245) | human gut metagenome | biome: gut microbiome; material: fecal sample | place: Denmark | collected 2008
GAGCTCCTTCCGGCGGCCGAATCCATGGTTCTTGTATAAGACGGTAAGGCGTCATCCTGAACGACAGTGAAGGATCTGCTATCGTGGTGAGGAAGGCGGCAAGACGTAACTAGAGTAATAGATTCTTCACTCTGTGCCACTATTCCGCTTTTCGTCTTTCTCACAAAGCATTCTTGCCTCCGTTCAGAATGACCGGGAACAGTAAAATGTCATCCTGAACGAATGTGAAGGATCTGCTATCGTGGTGAGGAAATCGGTAAGACGTCATCAGTGTAATAGATTCTTCACTCTGTGCCACTATTCCGCTTTTCGTCTTTCTCACAAGGCATTCTTACCCCCGTTCAGAATGACGATTAGCAGAAAGCGCCACAATGATAGAAAACGCTAATCGTCATCCTAAACGAATGTGAAGGATCTGTACCCGTGATGAGGGAAATATAAGACCTTATGGGGGCAGCGGATTCATCACTCTATGCCGGTTCAGGGTGACGATTAAGGTGCTATAAAGGAAAAGGGCCTCATGTAAAAGAAAAAAACTATAACCGACTTGCGTTCGAAAAAAGGGAGGAAGATGAAAAAACAGTGAGAAATATACCATGAGAAGAGAAAACTGTAATTATACGATAAAATCTGCTTATACAAAAGTTGGCGCCCTTTGTGATTAAAATAATAAAAGAGAATACTTAATTTATTCCAACGGAAATAGAGAAAATAAATTAAGGTAGATTTTTTCGAAGAGTTTCAGAGTTCTTGCAAAAAAAATTCTGATGTGCTAAATTGCAGGTAAGCAGCAGGGGCATGTCCCGCTATGCTGCTTATGGGGTAATGAAGAAACGCAGAGGAAACACGGTCACTCGTGCAAGATTCTTCCGGAACTCCATTCCAAAGGGACAATTTATTTTTCGGAAGGAGCAAGAATCATGAAAAAGATTCTCGCAATCGCAGCAGCTGCTGCACTCACCGCAGGCGTATCCGCATACGCTGCAAATCCGTTCTCTGATGTATCCCCTGATGACTGGGCTTATCAGGCAGTGTCCGATCTCTCCGATCAGGGCGTTGTAGAAGGCTATCCGGACGGTACATTCAAAGGCGAAAGAAACATGACCCGTTATGAATTGGCGCAGGTCATTGCCCGTCTGATGGCTCGCGAAGACCAGCTGAACGCTGAACAGAAAGCAACCCTGGACAAACTGGCAGGGGAATACGCCGATGAACTGGCTAACCTCGGCGTCCGCGTAAGCAACCTGGAAAAGAAAGTGGGCAATATCTCCTGGTCCGGCGATGCCCGTATGCGTTATCAGGACAAATCCAACAATACTGATAACTGGGACGGTCGTATCCGTATCGTTGCAAAGGCGGCTGTTAATGACAGTACCTATGCACAGGCTCGTTTTGTAAGCGAAATGAACTTCAAAGACAGCAAAGATGCAAATACCTATGCGGATCAGCTGTTTGTAAACCATGGCTTCGGTGACTTCGCTGTAAGACTCGGTCGTCAGCCGGTTACTTTCGGCAACCAGGGCGGCTGGCTCTATGGATCCGCTAAAGGCTATGACGGCGCACAGCTTTCCTACAAAGGGGATAGATTCAACGCAGCTGTAGGCTATGGACAGTTCAATACTTCTGATTACGGAACAGCTTTTACTGAACGTAATGCATTCTTCGCCAAAGGCAGTGCAGATTTGAAAGTTGCTAAGCTGGGCGTAGATTATATTCGTTTCACCGGTGATGAACATGAAAATCTGATTGGCGCGAACCTGATGATACCGGCAGGTGATTTCCGTGTATTTGGTGAATACTGGAAGAATACAAGTGTTGATCATGACTATGATCGGGCTTGGAACGCAGGTATCGGCTATGGCAAGATGGATCTGAAAAAACCGGGTTCTTTCGCTTTGAGCCTGGCTTACAATGATGTAGACTATGGTGTTCACTTTGGCGGCACCGGCCTTCAGACAGATGTTCTGAGCCAGCTGACCAATAAAGCAACCTATGGTGATGCGTTCAATGTAACATTCTGGAACGCTATGGCTGATGTTACTCTCCAGAAGAACGTTTATCTTCACGCTGAATATGCATTCGATGTAGATGCAGAAGCATCCTCCACTGATGCAAAGGATGCGTGGAACGTTTCCCTGAACTACAAGTTCTAATACTTGGGTTACCAGAGGCAAAACCAGTGAAAAAGACCTCGAAAGGGGTCTTTTTTGTATGTGTTTGATTAGCTGTTGGCTGGTAGCTGTTAGCTGTGAGTCAGCAGCAGGAAATATGAGGGGTTGTCCGCTCCTCGATTTGAGCATCAGGGAAAAATCTGTACTTGTGATAGGGAAGACGGTGAGATGTCATCAGAGTAATAGATTCTTCACTCAGTGTTATATTGCTGTTTCCCGCCTTTCTCATGTAGCATTCTTACCTCCGTTCAGAATGACGTTGGACGGATGGTACTGACGGGATTCTAACTACTTTGGGGTTTGCCGATAAAGTGACACTCATGGCAAGGCGTCATCCGGAGCGAACGTGAAGGATCTGCTACCGTGGTGAGGAAAAACGGTATGAGGATAAAAGCCATCAGCTGTGAGCTGTCAGCTACAAGCTAAATATTCTTTTACGATTTAAATCATTACGACAAGCGAGTATCCTCAGCCGCACTGCGTGCGCCAGCTCCTTATGGATAAGGAGCCCCGCTGCATTCCATTTTCCCTTTTAAAGTATTTAATGCGAACCGGTATTTAGGAAAGAGTTCTAACGGTAAGAATAGGGATTGGGTAAGCCTCCTTGTTTATAAGGAGGTGGTCGGCGAAGCCGGACGGAGGATACTGGCTTGGGGGAGTGACACGAAAGGTTAGAATGGATGTGTGTACTTGTTCATAAGAAGGCGAGTGAACCATTTTTAAAGGGACGGAGTGACGCGTAAAAATGAGTGAAACAACTTGCTCCGGCGGCTATGGATGTCTGTGCGGGGACAGTTTTCAGATAACGAATCAGCGGTGCGTAATAAAATAAGCAGAAGGAGATTAAAATTATGTTTCCCCCTTTATTTACCCCGCTTTTTTGGCTATAATAGTAAAAATCTATAACCGCTTTTATATTTCTTTGCCGAAGGAGGACATGATGGCAACTTATATCAATGAACCGTCACATACTTTTAATGAATATCTTCTGATTCCCGGATATTCTTCATGTGAATGTATTCCGGCGAATGTTTCTCTTAAGACGCCGCTGGTGAAGTTCAAAAAAGGAGAGGAGCCTGCTATTGAGCTGGCGATTCCCATGGTGTCCGCCATCATGCAGGCGGTTTCCGGTGAGAGGCTGGCGGTAGAATTGGCGCGTAACGGCGGCGTTTCTTTTATTTACGGTTCGCAGACGCCGGAGGACGAAGCGGCGATGGTGGCTCGTGTAAAGGCAAAGAAGGCGGGGTTCGTATTCAGTGATTCCAATCTGGCTCCTGTGAATACGCTGGCGGATATCCTTGCGCTGAAGGCAAAGACGGGACATTCCACGGTGGCGATTACGGAGGACGGTACACCGAACGGGAAATTAGTGGGGATCGTATCAAGCCGTGATTACCGTGTGAGCCGTATGGACCGCAGCGAGAAGATTGCCGATTTTATGACGCCTCTTGAAAAGCTGGTCACTGCCGGGTTCGGCATCACACTTTCCGAAGCCAATGATATTATCTGGGACAATAAAATCAATTCCCTTCCCGTCCTTTATGAAGATGGCCGCCTTTACGGTTTCGTTTTCCGCAAGGATTATGACTCTCATCGTGAGAATCCTGATGAAATGCTGGATGCGGAAAAGCGTTTTATCGTGGGCGCCGGTATTAATTCCCGTGATTATGAGCAGCGTGTGCCGCTTCTTGTCAATGCAGGGGCAGATGTGCTCTGTATTGATTCTTCGGAAGGGTTTTCCGAATGGCAGAAGATGACTATCCAATGGATTCGCGAAAAGTACGGCGACAGTGTGAAGGTCGGCGCGGGCAATGTGGTGGATCGCGAAGGATTCCTGTTCCTTGCGGAGGCAGGTGCCGATTTCGTAAAGGTCGGCATCGGCGGCGGTTCCATCTGTATTACCCGTGAAACAAAGGGGATTGGCCGCGGGCAGGCGACATCTTTGATTGAAGTCTGCCAGGCAAGGGATGAATACTATGAACGGACGGGCGTGTATGTGCCGGTCTGCTCTGACGGCGGCATTGTCTATGATCATCACATCACGCTGGCGCTGGCGATGGGAGCCGATTTTGTCATGCTGGGCCGTTATTTTGCCCGCTTCGACGAGTCTCCCACGCAGAAACGTACGGTGGGCGGCACTGTGGTGAAGGAGTACTGGGGGGAAGGCTCAAACCGCGCGCGTAACTGGGCCAGATATGATTTGGGCGGGGATAAAAAACTCCAGTTTGAGGAAGGCGTGGATTCTTATGTTCCTTACGCAGGATCGCTCAAGGAGAATGTGGCTAAGACCTGCAGCAAGGTAAGGGCTACGATGTGCAACTGCGGCGCGCTCACGATTGCCGAACTCCAGAAGAAAGCGAAGCTTACGCTGGTTTCCGCGACTTCCATCGTGGAGGGCGGCGCTCATGATGTCATCCGTAAGGAAAAGGAAAGCAATAACAGTTAAGAGCTATTTTGGAGCCATACTGTTTTGTGATGCAAAATGATGAAATAGAAAGTTCTGTGCTTAACATTCAACCAGTAAAAGATGTTTTAATATTTCCCTTGACAGTGGAAATATTTCAGCATATAATTGACATCACAAACAAAAACCAAGGACTGTGAACGGGAAACGTATCTGACAGGTTCGTCATAGAGAGTCGGGAGTGGTGGGAACCGATACGAAAGCAGATGCCTGCTCGCCCGGGAGTTCCGAGGATGAATGAAGTAATCATCGGCGTTACCCGCGTTAAGGGGATACAGGCAATGATCGGGACAGGGAAGATGGCGGTCCATGGTATAGAGAGCCGGCGGAGGGTGCAAGCCGGTACATTCCGTTATTTTTTATCACCTGAGAGCTCCGTTTTTGAAATAAGTAAAAAATGGCGTTTATCCACGTTACGGATGAAGGATTAAGAGTATAATGTAGGGTGGTACCGCGATTGTTCGCCCCTATCTTCAGCAATGAAGGTGGGGGCTTTTCTGTTATCGGGAAGTTCTGCCTCTTTTTCCTTAGAGTGATAAATACAGGGTGGTACCGCGGAGATTTCCGCCCCTGCTGCATCGGTGTCCTGCCGTGCGGCAGGGGCGGTTTTTAGTCCTTTTATGGTTTTTGCAAAGTTTTGTCTGAGGTTTGGGCAAAGAAATATTTCTCAAGAAGGAGGAAAGTTATTGTGTTTTTTCAACAGCTTGTCAACGGTCTGACGCTGGGAAGCGCTTATGCGGTTATTGCTATCGGATATACACTGGTCTTCGGGGTATTGAATATCGTGAATATGGCACATGGCGGAATTTTCATGATAGGCGCTTATATCGGCCTGCTTCTGGTAACGGAAGCGGGAATGAATATTTTCCCTGCATTGGCCGGCGCCATGATCGGGGGCGCGGTTCTGGGGTACGGGCTGGAGCTGCTGGCGCTCCGTCCGCTTCGTAAGCATAAGGCGACGCATCTGGCGCCGCTTATCAGTACGATCGGCGTATCCACATTTCTTGAAAGTGTGGCGCTTATGGTCTGGGGGCCGCAGACCCGTTCGTTTCCGTCTGCGTTCGGCAATGAACTGATGGATATGGGAGTCTTTAAAATTTCCGGTATCCAGATTATCAGCTTGGGGACGGCAGTGGTGCTCATGGTTCTTCTCACAATCATGCTGAACCGGACGAAGGTGGGCAAGGCGATCCGGGCGACTTCGGAAAATGCGGAGACGGCCGGTCTTCTTGGAATCAATACGGGCCGTATCATTACGTTGACGGTGATGCTGGCTTCTGCCCTCGGTGCAGCGGCAGGCGTACTGATCGGACTTTCTTTCAACGCGATCGAACCGACGATGGGGACGTCAATGGGGCTGAAAGGGCTGGCGGTGCTCATCATGGGCGGTCTCGGCAATGTGGAAGGAGCCATGGCAGGCGGTTTCATTCTCGGCATCGCCGAAGTATTCAGCGTGGCTTACGGTACTTCTTCTTATCGTGACGCGGTGGCCTTCGGCCTTATCATTTTGATTCTGTTCATTCGTCCGGAAGGACTTTTTGCGAAAGCGGGGAAGGGAGGAAGGCCGTAATGGAAGATTTGCTGAATGGATATTTTCTGCAGGTTCTCACTTTTGTCTGCATCAATATTATTCTTGCCATGACGATTTACATGACGCTCTGCACGGGCATCCTTTCTTTGGGGAATGCCGGGCTGATGAGTTTCGGTGCGTATACGTCCGCCATTCTGACAGCGCAGTACCACGTACCTATGCCCGTAGGGATTTTCCTTGGCGGTGTCATGGCGGTTCTTGTGGCTCTGGTTATCGGACTGCCGACGATCCGTCTCCGGGGGCTGTATCTGGCGATTGCCACGCTGGGGTTCGGTGAAGTGGTCCGAGTCATCGCCTTGAATCTGGAAATTACTCACGGCGCACTCGGCTATTCGGGGATTCCTTCCATGGGAAGTGTACTTTCCGATTATGCAAGCGACTGGGGGCTCCTGGATGCTTTGGAAATAGATTCACAGACGGGCGGACAGCTTCTTGTGTGTCTGGTGCTGCTGGTTTTGACGGTTCTGATTATTTCCTTCTGGTACCGGCTGGAACATTCCCGCATCGGCCGCGCCATGGCAGCCGTGAAGGCCGATGAGTACGCTGCTTCTCTGTCGGGAATCAATGTAGTGTATTACAAGATGATGGGATTTCTCTTCAGCGCGTTTTTTGCGGGAGTGGCGGGCGCTTTGTACGCTCATGTCACATTCTTTATCAGTCCGACGGATTTCTCGTGGCATCGTGTAGTGGATATGCTTCTCTACACAGTTTTCGGCGGCAGCAATGTCATGTGGGGGCCTGTCCTCGGCGCGGCAGTGCTTACTATCGTTCCCGAATCGCTCCGTTCCCTGGCGGAATATAGGGATATCATCTACGGCGTGATGCTTGTGGCACTCATGGCTTTCCGTCCGGACGGTATTCTTTCTTATGACGCGGTGAAGTGGATCGGTTCGCTTTTCAGCAAAAAGAAAGCCGTTCCCGTGGAAGGAGGAGAAAAGTGATGCTTCTTGAAATGCAGAATGTGGTGAAGCGTTTCGGCGGTCTTACGGCGGTATCGAATATGTCCTTCCATGTGGAGAAAGGTGAAATATTCGGTGTCATCGGGCCGAACGGCGCCGGTAAAACAACGATTTTCAACCTGATCACAGGTGTATATCCGGTTTCTGAAGGGAATATCCTTTTCGACGGGCAGCCGATCAGCGGGAAGAAACCCTATCAGATTATCAATGGGGGAATTGCCCGCACGTTCCAGAATATCCGTCTTTTTACGGGGATGACGGTACTGGAGAATATCCTTGTCGGCCAGCATGACCATTTAAAATCAGGTTTCTTTGCCAGTGTCATCCACACAAGCGTACAGAAGAAAGAAGAAAAAGAAGCGCGAGAGGAAGCGATGGAATTACTCCGCTTTGTGGGACTGGAACAGGATGCGGATCGTCTTGCTACGGAACTGCCCTACGGCAAGCAGAGAAAGCTGGAAATCGCGCGTGCTCTTGCTGCCCGTCCGAAACTTATCCTGCTGGATGAACCGGCAGCGGGCATGAATGACAGTGAAACAGCAGCTCTTACGGAACTCATCCGTGGAATTCGTGAAATATATAAAATCACCATTATTTTGATTGAGCATGACATGAATCTTGTAATGACTCTCTGCGACCGCCTGATCGTTGTCAACTTCGGTGAAAAACTGGCAGAAGGCGCTCCTGAAGAAGTACAGAATAATTCTGCCGTTATTGAGGCTTATCTCGGAAAGGAGGACGAATGATGCTGCTTACGCTTAAGAATATTGTCGCCGGCTATGGAAATATCACGGCGCTGAAAGGCATCAGCCTCTCTGTTCCTGAAGGGAAAATCGTGACCCTTATCGGAGCGAACGGCGCGGGAAAGTCCACCACGATGAAAACCATCATGGGACTTATGAAACCCTCGGAAGGGGAGATCCTTTTTAAAGATAAATCCATCACGGGACAAAAGTCGTTCCATATCGTGAATGCCGGTGTAGTCCTTGTGCCGGAAGGGCGGCAGATCCTTCAGAACATGACCGTTCGTGAAAATCTGGAACTCGGTGCATACCAGAGAAAGGATAAGGCAGAAATCAGGGAAGATATGGTGAAAGTGTTCCAGCGTTTTCCCCGGCTGCTGGAAAGGGAAAACCAATTTGGCGGCACCCTTTCCGGCGGAGAACAGCAGATGCTCGCCATTGCCCGTGCCATGATGGCAAGACCGCAGCTCATGCTTCTTGATGAACCATCCATGGGGCTGGCGCCTCTTGTCGTCCAGCAGATTTTTGATGTCATCAAGGATATCAATAAAATGGGGACAACGGTTCTTCTTGTAGAACAGAATGCACGAAAAGCGCTGCAGATTGCCGACTATGCTTATGTCATGGAAACGGGAAAAATCGTTATGGAAGGACCGGCTGCGGAAGTGGCGGGGAACCCCGACGTCATGGCGGCCTATCTCGGTGGGAAAAAGAAATAATTTCCAATATCGGATGAACTGACAGCGGATTGCGGCTCATGTTTTTGATTTCTCTCTGCTGTCCGGATCAGTCAGTCGGAAGTGCCTGACAGGGGAATGAATGAAATGTAAAAAGCTTCTCGCAGAACATGGAGTATATCCTAAATGTGAGAAGCTTTTTTGTGCTTTTAATAAAATGATTTTGATTAAGTCATGCTTTACAGTATCCTCACCACGGTAATAGATCCTTCGCTGGCGTTCTAGATGATATTTTACCGTCTCATACAGGGATCATGGAGTCGGCCGTTAGAAAGAGCTGCTGGCGCACGTAGTGCGATTGAGGATACTCACTTGTCGTAATGACTCAAACCGTAAAAGAATATTTAGCTTGTAGCTGACAGCTCACAGCTGATGGCTTTTATCTTCATACCGGCTTTCCTCACCACGGTAATAGATCCTTCGCTGTCGCTCTGGATGACATTTTACCGTATTCTCCATCACGGCGGCAGATCCTTCACGTTCGTTCAGGATGACGATTAACGTTTCCCTCATTATGACGCTCTTTCATCCAATTGTCATTCTGAACGGGGGTAAGAATGCCTTATGAGAAAGACGAAAAACGGAATAGTGGAATGGAGTGAAGAATCTATTACCTCTATGACGTCTTACCGTCTTCCTCACCACGGTAATAGATCCTTCGCTGGCGTTATAGATGATACTTTATCGTCTTATACGGGGATCATGGAGTCGGCCGTTAGAAGGAGCTGCTGGCGCACGTAGTGCGATTGAGGATACTCACTCGCCGTAATGACTCAAATCGTAAAAGAATATTTAGCTTGTAGCTGACAGCTCACAGCTGATGGCTTTTATCTTTATAATCCCAATTCTTCATTGATAATGACGACTTCCATGTCCATATTCCTCATCTTCTTGTAGTAGATTACAAGAGCGTTGCAGATCCGATCAGGCGCGCTGCAGTCACAGCATTTTTCATAATTAAAGAAGGAACAGCCGTTTTTATAGTGGTGCCGCTCTACGTTCTTTGGGGCGGCTACATTTCTTGCCCTGAAAATGGCGTTGTCCAAAGTAGGACAGATTTTATTCACACCGATAACAAAATACACTTTTCTGTGTCCGAAGAGGGAGCCTGAAATCCGGTTTCCCGTACCATCGATGTTTACCAGTTCGCCCGTTTCCGATGCAGCGTTGGCGGATGTGAGGAAGACATCGGTCATGAGGCATTTCCTTGCCATGGAAAGAAATTGTTCCATCCGTTCTTTCGATGTGTAATCTTTGTTTTCAATATGCTGCACGTCATAAACTTCGTTATTCTCTGAAAGCCGTTCGTACATTTTCATGTTCTCCAGTGTCATGGAGTCGCCCATCCCCACGGTTTTATCGTGTATTTCCTGTGATAAATATGCGGCCGCTTCTTCTGCCGTTTCGAAAATGGTGCAGTCGAATCGGTTTTTTTTAAAAGCCCGGCAAATTTTATCCAGATCCATGGTTCCTCCTATGCATTTCCTGTTTACATTAAATCCTTTTTCATTTCATTATAAGAAATATAAAGATCGAACTCAATATGCGTAAGGGCAGACAAGGGAATGAGTCTGCATCTGCAGGGAATTTTCTGCTTGTCCACAGATAAAAAATATTTTATGGATTAAGTAAGGCTAAAATATAATTTAGCATACATATAGGGGTATATATGCTATGGGCAAATGATATGTATCGGATAGGCTGTAAGCTGCAGGTTCGGCAAACATTTATGGATTTTTATTGCAATGTTAATATATTGTGATATAATGTGTATATTAAAAAGTGTGTAAAGTATCAATGTCGCTTTGGGGAGCAAATCAGGGGTACAGCTTAAAGAAAAATATCAGGGTATTTGAATTACCTTGTTTTGGCATGGATTAATGATTCCCCGATTCATGCTTTTATTTTGCCAACGTGGAGATGATAGGTGTGACAAACAAACAAATTGCTATGCGTCTTGGGCAGATGATTCTTGTTCTTTTAGGGATCAGCTTTATTACGTTTTGCCTGGTCATGCTCGCACCGGGGGATGTGGTGCGGCAGATGATTGCCGGTAATGAAGATATCGTGGTCAGCCAGGCGGAGATGGATGCGCTCCGGCATGAACTGGGGCTTGATCAACCGTTCTTTATGCAGTACCTGAGCTGGCTCGGACGTG
>UMJJ01068107.1_pt1 | contig 10796 bp, 6 predicted proteins | sample 1966051 | NCBI WGS metagenome assembly UMJJ01 (sample SAMEA4836147, study PRJEB28245) | human gut metagenome | biome: gut microbiome; material: fecal sample | place: Denmark | collected 2008
CCCCCGGTCTTCGGCTCTACGAGCCTTGACCGGGGGCTATCTGAATGGCACCCTTCGGGTGCTTTTTTGGCGGGGTATTACCACTCATGAGAATGTTGTACAGAGTATGAGATGCAGGGCTCTTTCTAATGCGTAACCCCTATTATCTGGTGCCACCACCGAGGGCTTTGTAGAGGTTGATATGGGATTGGAGAAGCCCTAGTTGGTCGGCATAAGAGCCCATCTCGGCATTGAGGAGCTGTTGCTGGCTGGTGAGCACCTCTAGGTAGGTGCCATTGCCGAGGGTCATCAGCTTCATGGTCATATCGGTAGCTTGGTGTAACGACTCTAGTTGCTTCTTGCGGAAGCCTATCTTAGTGCGGTACGCCTCTATCCGATAGAGCTGGTTGCTCACCTCAGCACCAGCCGCTATGAGGGTCTGCTGAAATTGTATCGTTGCCTCCTTCTGCTTAGCCGTGGCGATACGTAGCTGGGCTACATTTCGGCCATTATTGAAGATAGGCTGGAAGAGCGAACCGATGGCATTGCCCACAAAGGTGAAGGGGTCTACAATCACCCCACCAAGGGCATTGGTCCAGGAGCCATTGGCGGTTAGCTTGATAGAGGGGAGGAAGTCGGCCCGAGCTCTATTGGTACCATAGTAGGCCATCACTAGTCGCTCCTCAGCCATCTGCACATCAGGGCGAAGGGCTAGGAGGTCCACTGGCACTCCAAGGTCCGTGTCGAAGTGAGGGATCCTCTCGCTATCCATCGATCCCCTCTCTATCTGCTGTGGTGGAAGATGAAGTAGGGTGGCGAGGGCATTTTCTGTCACTCTCCTCTGAGTCTTAAGCTCTGCCAGCACATCAAGTAGTCCAAAGGTCTGTGCCTCTGCCTGTGCAATAGCAGCTTCGGTGACTCTCCCTGTCTCCTTTAGCAGTCGGAGCACTCTGATATTCTCTTTCCAGGTAGCCACCGTCTTCTCTGCCACGCCTATCTGGGCATCAAGCGTCAATAGCGTGTAGTAGCTATTGGCCACTGCAGCGATGATATTGGTCTGTACCAGATAGGTCTGAGCCTCTGCAAGTCGGGTCTGAGCTTTTTGTTGCTCCAGACTATTGCGAAGCTTCCCGAAGAGGTCAATTTCCCAACTGGCGGTGATGGGGAGATTGTAGCTCCACACTTCGGTATTATAGCTGTATTGCCCCGATGGTGCTGCAGAGATATTGGGAAGGAACCCTAGCTTGGCGGATAGCAATGCCGCCTTGGACTGCTCTAGCCCTAGCTGGGCGATGCGGATATCGGCATTGCGCTCTAGAGCGGTCTTGATCAGCCTTTTCAGTTGAGGATCACTAAAAAAGTCTTGCCACGAAAGGGCGGCAATATTTTGATCTGTTGCTAGTACTGTGTCATTGGGCAGAGTGGGAGCTCTGAAAAGTCGCTCCGCCGTGATCTCCTCTGGGCGCTGGTAGCTCCCATAGATACCGCAACTAGAGAGAAGTAGCGGCATCAGGGAGAGACATAAGTAGAGACATGGGATATACTTATTCTTCATCTTTCGAATCATCTTTAGTTTCAAATTGGATGGGGTGGATCCGCTCTTGCCAGTTTTGGGCAATGTAGTAAAGCCCAGGCACAAAAATTACCTGCAATAGCACACCTATCAGCATACCACCCACAGCAGCTACACCGAGCGAGAAGTTGCCTGCAGCACCTGCACCTGTGGTAAACATAAGTGGCAGGAGGCCTATGATCATCGCTAGGGAGGTCATGAGAATAGGTCGCATACGCTCTGCAGAAGCCGTGATGGTCGCCTCCAGTATGCTATAGCCTTGGTGGCGGTGCTGGCGGGCATACTCCACGATCAGCACGCCATTCTTGGCGAGTAGGCCTATGAGCATGATCATTGCAATCTGTACGTAGATATTATTCTCCACGCCAAAGATCATTGCGAACATAAAGGTGCCCATCAGCCCAAAGGGTACTGACAGTATCACCGCAAGTGGTAGCACGAAGCTCTCGTACTGAGCAGCTAGAAGTAGGTAGATAAATACAAGTGAGAGCAGTAGCACCATCACGGTAGAGCCTGCTCCACCACCCTTTTGCTCCTCACGGGTAAGGCCAGAGAACTCGTAGGCCACGCCCGATGGTAGGGCACTTGCGGCCACCTCTTCAACCGCCTTGATAGCTTCTCCCGATGAGTAACCAGGGGCTGGCGTGGCATTGACGTTGATCGAATTAAATAGATTAAATCGATTGATCACCTGCGGGCCATATACCTTCTCAAGCGAGATAAACTGACTGATAGGAGCCATACCTTGAGGCCCTCTCACATAGATCTTTTGGAGATCAGAGAGGTTGGCCCTATCCTCTGGCCCGGCTTGTAGGTACACCCTATAGAGGTACCCAAAGGCATTGAAGTTGGAGGCATACATACCGCCAATGTAGCCCTGAAGGGTGGAGTAGATTGTCTGTGGCGAGATCCCTGCCATCTTGAGCTTAGCTGCATCTACATCCACGCGGTACATAGGGAAGCTAGGGTTGAAAGTGGTAAAGGCAGCTGCTATCTCGGGTCGCTGATTGAGGGCGGCAATATAGCCTACTGCAATATTATAGAAGTCCGATAACTCCCGACCATTGGTATCCTGGAGATCCATCTGCACACCACCCGAGGCACTATACCCTGGAATAGTCGGTGGCACAAAGGCCATAAGGCGAGCATTGGGGAGGGTGGCAAACCTCTGCATGATCCTCTGCTGCACGGCAGCCGAACTATTCTTTTTGGAGGGGCGCTCACTCCACGGCTTGAGCTGTACGATAAGGGTGGCATAAGAGCTGCCGACCCCACTCATCAGTCCAAATCCAGCAAACTCTGTTACCGACTCTACCTCTGGGAATTGGTGGATCACCTTGCTCACCTCGTAGAGTACCTTGGTACTCTCTTCTAGTGAAGCACCTGGCTGAAGGCTTACCTGAGCCAGTACTACACCATTATCCTCTTCAGGCACAAAGCCAGTGGGGGTATTGCCTACTAGTAGTGCTGTGATGATGAGTGTTGCCACTACCGCAATCGAGGTGAGTAGCTTGCGAGGGGCGATCCTGTTTAGGGCACCTCTGTACTTGCCGAGCAGGCGATTGTAGGAGGTGTTGAAGGCTATGTGGAAACGCTCTATAAACTTGGGCTTCTTGCCACTTTCGTCGCTAGCAGGCTTTAGGAATAAGGCACATAGTGCTGGGGTGAGGGTGAGGGCGTTGACACCAGAGAGGGCTATCGCGATCGCCATGGTGATACCAAACTGCCGGTAGTAAACTCCAGAGACACCGCCAATAAAGCTCACAGGGATAAATACAGCCATCATCACCATGGTGATAGAGAGGATCGCTCCACCTATCTCCTCCATCGCCTTGATGGAGGCAGCTTGTGGGCTTTTGTATCCATGGTCGAGCTTGGCGTGTACCGCCTCTACCACCACGATGGCATCGTCTACCACAATAGCAATCGCTAGCACCAGAGCACTCAGCACCAGTAGATTGATGGAGAAGCCAAAGAGCTGTAGGAAAAAGAAGGTACCTATCAGTGACACTGGGATGGCAATAGCTGGAATAAGGGTGCTTCGGAAGTCTTGGAGGAATATGTAGACCACAAGCATCACCAAGAGGAATGCTTCAAGCAAGGTCCGTAGCACATTGCCCATAGCAGCGTAGAGGAAGTCATTGACATTCATGCCGTAGGAAATACTTAAGCCAGGTGGGAGGTCTTTCTTTACCTCCTCCATCAGCGCCTCTATATCTTTTACCACTTGGGTAGCATTGGAGCCTGCAATCTGGTTAACCCCGATATTGATAGAGGTTTTGCCATCGCGCGATGCCACCACTGAGTAGTAGAGGGCCCCTAGCTCCACATCCGCTACATCCTTGAGGCGGAGGAGCTGACCATTGGCATCGGCTCGTAGGATGATATTGCCAAATTCATCGGCATTCTTAAGGCGTCCTCTAGTGGTGAGGGCATACTCAAAAGCTTGATTGCCCTGTGCACCCAACTGACCAGGAGCCGCCTCAATATTTTGCTCCTGCAGTGCCATCATCACATCGGCAGGGATCAATCCATACTGAGCCATCACATCGGGCTTCAGCCAGATACGCATGGTGTAGGTCTTGGCTCCTAGTACCGAGGCCTCTCCCACACCAGGCACACGCATGATCTGGGGGAGGATATTGATATCTACATAGTTTTGCAGAAAGAGGTCGTCGTATCGATCATCGGTATCCTCGATAGCAATACGGAGCAGTGTACTACTCTGTCGTTTATTGACACTCACCCCCGACCTTGTCACCTCGGCTGGGAGTAGTGCCTGAGCACGTGTCACACGGTTTTGTACATTGACCTGTGCCATATCGGGGTCGATATCTGGGTCGAAGTAGATCGTAATCGAGCCAGAGCCAGCGTTGCTGGCGCTGGAGGTCATGTGGGTCATACCCTCCACGCCATTGATCGCTTCCTCAAGGGGCGAGAGCACTGCATTCACCACCGTCTCGGCATCGGCTCCTGGATAGAAGGCTTGGACTGATATGGTAGGTGGTGCTATATCGGGGTAGCGCTCTACTGGTAGGCTAGTGATGCCTATCAGTCCCAGTAGCACGATGATGATAGAGATGACCGAGGAGCGGACTGGTCGCTTGATAAATCCGTCTAGTTTCATTACCGCTCCTCCATTTGATATTTAATCTTCATGCCCTCCCGGAGGGTTACAGCACCATCGAGTACCACTTTATCGCCAGCCGACAGACCAGAGGTAACAATGTAGTTTTGTCCATCATTTTGTGGCAGTAGCTCTATCCCTCGTGCGGTGACGTTGCCTTCATTGTCCACAACGTAGATAAATGAATTCTTCTGTAGCTGGAAGGTGGCTAGCTGTGGCACCTCAATAGCATTCTCAATCACGTTGGGGATGATCACCTCGCCCGTAGCACCACTGAGAAGTATGCGGTCTGGGTTGGGGAAGAGCACGCGCACATTGAGCGAACCAGTGGTGGGGTTGAGTACTCCGCTCACCGTCTCTAGCACGCCTTTGTGTGGGTAGAGCGTGCCATCAATAAGGCGAAGCTCAATACCGCCAATAGAGGAGATGCCCTCCTTGAGCCCTCCATGGGCACGAGAGAGTGCGAGGAATTGCCTTTCGGTGATAGAGAAGTGGGCATACATCTCGCTGATATCGCTCACCGAGGTGAGGGGCTGTGGCATCTGTGGCGACACGAGACTTCCCACGCGGTATGGGATGCTACCCACCACGCCATCGGTAGGGCTTACCACACGGGTGTAGGAGAGCTGTTTCTGGGCACTCGCCAATTGAGCCTTGGCACTGGCAAGTGAGGCCTTGGCGGTGGCGAGTTGGTTTTCGCTTGATTGGAGTGCGTAGTCCCCGATGATATTTTCGCTGGCTAGCTGGCGATTGTTCTTGGCCGTTAGCTCGGCAGTTGCCACTTGCGACTCAGCTACAGCCACAGCTGCCTTGGCAGCATTGACCGCCTCTTGGAACTGTACCTGGTCCAGCACAAAGAGGAGCTGCCCCTTACGCACCTTAGCCCCCTCATCTACAGCCACCTGGGTGATGGGACCAGCCACCTGTGGGCGTATCTCTACATCCAGTTTGCCCCGAAGTGTAGTGGGGTAGATAGATGGTAAAGTGATCTGCTGCTCCTTCAGCTCTCGTACGGTGTAGGTGGTGCCATCGGCTTGCTGCCCTTGGCCGCCCTTTTTCGTGTCACAACCACTTATGGGTAGTAGTGCCGCAACTGCTATAGCCACTAACCCTATTAGTCTCATCGAAGACTTTTTCATATTCATTCTTTTCTTTTGTCGGTTTGGGTCTCTTTTTTTAGAGTACTCGCAAGCTTACCCAAAGAGTGCGTAAAATCCAAGTAATTAAGAAGTTTTTAGTGGGGAATATGTCGGTTTTTTTGATGAAAAGGGGGAAAGTGTAGTCAACAGTTTTCTCCCTTTTTATTGAGAATGGCTCTTTGTGCAACATCCACCTTACCTATTGGGTGCCTAATCGGACCAGTCGGACAGGTCGGACGAGTCGGACAAGTCGGACTGATGAGAGCCCTACATCGGCTACGGCTCCGTTTGTGGGTCAGTAATTATCCCCTTAGTGAAAGGTAGATTTGCTCTTGTATGCGGGTGCGGATATGGAGCTGTGAGAGCTGGTTATTCCACCGCTTTAGGGCACCTCTATTGGAGAGAAAGATGTAGACAATCTCATTTTGGGGATCTATCCAGCAGCAGGTGCCGGTGAAGCCGGTATGCCCATAGGTGGAGAGGGGTGCAATATCGGCCACGTTGCCTACCTTGCCTTTGCCACGGTGACGATCGAAGCCGAGTGCATAGGGGGAGATAGGGTGGCGGGCTGTGGTAAACTTCTGTACCGTATTGGGTTTAATATACCTATGACCGTCGTAAGTGCCACCATTGAGGAGCATCTGTAGGAGTGGAAATAGCTCCTCTGCTGAGCCAAAGAGTCCGGCATTGCCCGATACTCCTCCTAGCATCGCTGCTGCTTCGTCATCCACATCGCCACGGAGGGTTTGGTGGCGAAGGAATTGATCCTTCTGCCCTTCGGCTATCTCGGAAGGGGCAAATCGTGCCAAAGGGCAGTAAGTGAGTCGCTTTAGTCCAAGTGGTGTGGCTAGCTTTTCCATAAAAAGTTGATCGAGTGGCATCTGGTAGCACTGCTCGAGCACCTCTTGCAATAGCAGAAAGTCAATGTCACTGTACCGGTACCCCCGCCGACGGAGCTGTGCATCGCGGATCTCCTCACGCATCATCTCCCTTACCGAACGGTGGAGGTAATATCCCTCGGCGAAGCGGATAGGGTAGTCCTCACTCTGCTCTCTACTAACCAATGATGGAAGGTAGGAGAAGTCGCGCCTTGCCCACGCCTTTCGGGCGATCTGAATGGGAAAGCCTGCTTGGCACCGATAGGTGATTAGTGGCGAAGGGTAGCTCTCTTGGTCGATGAGTGAGAGATAAAAATTGATCACCGCGGGCATCCCCCCTGTATGAAAAAGAAGGTCGGCAAGTGTTACCGACTCTTTATTGCTTCCTTTGAGGAAATCGAGGTGCTTACCTAGTGGATCCTTTGTAGACAACCGCCCCTCGTCCTCTGCCATCATCAGCAGTGGCACAGTGGCGACTGCCTTGGTGACACTGGCGAGGTCGTATAGGGTGGCGGTGTTATTGGGCTCCTTTTTCCCGCTATCTTTGTAGCCAAAGGCCTTGCTATAAACCACCTTTCCCTCCTTTGCCACTAGTACCTGGCAACCAGGGTAGGCGCCTTTCTTCACCCCCTCGAGGGCAATGTCATCTATCTTAGAGAGTAGGCGTCTATTGAGCCCCACTGTCTCTGGCTTGGCGAAGGTGAGCCCTTTTCGCTCCAGAGGAATGCCTGCTCCCGCCTTGAAAAGTGGAGGTAGGTCAACTGGTAGCACCCCACTCATGGGTAGCTGACCGAGTAAAGCACGCCCTACGGCTCTCTGAGCATCGACACTACTATCGTAGCCCATCACCACCGCCTTTGCCTCGGTGATCACCTCCTTGAAGTGCAGTGCGGTGTAGGGATTGGTGAGGAAAAGCAAGACTACCGACCTATCGCGTGCCAATTGGAGGAGCCCAGCATCGGGCCGTGCCCTTTCGGAGGTGATGGCAACCAGTATCACGGAGCTCTTTCGTAGCTTTTGGTAGGTGGCCTGTCGCTCGCCATTACCTGCCTTCACGCCAATGCCGTGGCTGCTAACTGTGCCACCATTGCGGAGCACTTGTAGGAGCTGAGGGGTCCTAGAGTCTCCATAACGCAAGAGAGCCATCTCACTTTTTCCTACGAATGGAAGGAGTGACTCATTATTCTTCAGTAGGGTGACACTCTCCTCGTAGATTCTAGTGTGAAGTGCCTTGCTCTGCTCATTATTAAGGTCGGCAGAGAGGGCGGTGGTTGGCAGTAGCGCCCGATTAGTTGCCCCAAGGAGATGTTTCCACGCAAGTACTTTTCGGCAACGACGTAGCACCTCACTGCGGTCTATCTCTCCCGCTTTTAGTGCGGTGAGCAGCTCTGCTAATGCCTTTTGGGGTGAGGGCGGTGCTAGTAGAATATCATTGCCAGCCTTGAAGGTGGCAACAGCAACAGAGCCTTTGCCTACATTGTCTATCACCCCTTGCATCGCCAGCCCATCGGTGAAGATGAGCCCCTCGAAGCCGAGTTGCTCCTGCAGTAGTTCGGTGGTGATGGCGTGGCTCACACTGGCCGCTTTTCGGCTGCTATCTAGTGCGGGGACGGTGAGGTGCCCCGTCATGATACCCCCTAAGCCCTTTTGGATAAATTGGGTGAAGGGGTAGAGCTCTACCTCCTCTAGCCGTGCTCGGTCGTGCGATATCACGGGTAAAGCTTTGTGGGAATCGACCTTGGTATCACCGTGCCCGGGGAAGTGCTTCGCTACCGCCAGCACCCCTAGGCTCTCTAGCCCTTGACCATAAGCCAGTACCAGCTTCGCTACCTGCTGAGGGTCGGAGCCAAAGCTACGGGTACCGATGACTGGATTGAGGGGGTTGTTATTGACGTCGGCGACAGGGGCAAAATTGACCTGAATACCCATCCGCTTCGCCTCCTCTGCTGTGGCTCTACCATACTCAAAGGCGGTGGAGAGGTTGTTGGTGGCCCCCAGCACAATGTTTCGAGGCCATCGGATAGTGCCAGAAAGACGCATCGAGAGTCCCCACTCGCCATCCATCGCCACCAGCATCGGGATCGTGGCTCTCTGTCGCATGCGATTGGTGAGGAAGAGCTGTCGCTCGGGCGTCCCTTTTTGCCAAAGGACGCCCCCGAAGCCACGTGCCACTAGGTGGTCCCACTCCTCTAGGGCTTTTTGTCCCTCTTTGGGGTAGACCATTGGCATAATCAGCTGAGCCAGAAGCTGCTCATCCGTCATCCCCTGCATCACGCTATCGGCATAAGCATAGGCCGCAACAGAACGAGCAGGATCCTTGATCATCGTTGGTGGGGTGCCCGCTTTTACAACGGGGCAACAAAGAAGTACCGCAAGGATACTCCCAAACATCTTATATATATTGTTTCTCTTCATAATCTTTGATAATCAATTGCCATTATGGTGAAAAGTGGCAATGTAAAAGCTAAATGGATTATTTCCATAATGGTTCATTCTCCCATCCCTTTGGAAAGCCAAGTGCAGCCTTGTCTATCTCTGGAAATGTAGCAAAGAGATGATTCATTTTGTGGAGCATGTCGTTATTTGGCGATATGACATCAAGGAAATACTTGATAATGCACAGGTCAAAGTATACCTTTAATGGATCAGTTGGCAATGTAATCCAAGGACGTTCTATTCTGATTGGCATAGTAGCACGAATGGAGAACACGCGATTCCAAATACGAGCATGATGACAGCAAGAGTTTCGTGTTACTGCAACAATAGTAAGCCAAGATTCGAATGGAGAAATTTGCAGTCCAAATGACTGAGCAATGGATTTCTTAATTCTTTTATTCTTGATGTTGGAATAAATGTTGGTGACTACTCCAAATGGTAGTATCTCAGCCAGCATCCAAGATGGTGGGTACTGATTGATATAGCTTTTCTTGAAATGATGGATGAAATCCTCTTTAGTATGGTTTAACTCATCTTCAATTAGGTGTTTAGTGCGTCTGAATCTACTAGGATCTGAGAAATAACGTCCGTTCGTTATCCAGAATGGATCGTCTAACATTTTTGTTCCAAAATTTACGATTGCACAACGCACTGCAATCTCTATTTTTTCAATTTCATTGAAGAGGAGTAGTCGTAACTTCTTGTCAAACTTATACAGCATCATTACCTTGTCAAAGGTAACACCTTGCTTAAATAGTTTTTGTTCCTTAGGGGTGGAAAGTAAAGGGTGCATATATGCAGATAGGCGGTAGTAACCGATGTGAGCAAGGTAGTGTTCAGCCTTTCCTTCATCAGTTATTTTCATGCCTCTTGCTTTGAGCAACTGTACTAACGCCTTAGGGGTAGCGTATGTTTTTACAAACGGAATTCTTTTTGTCATAGTATAAAAAAGACCCGCACATTTGAGCATCGTTGAGAGGCTTGGCGGGTTCTCGTGCTACAAAGGTACGAATATTCTATTGACATTCCAAACTCCGATACAAGAAAGTTACAAGATCCAAATCACTAGAAGTTTAATTACACATTAGCTCGTATTGGCAGGTTTATTTCCGCTTTAGTTGGTAGTTTACGGTAGAATCTGTATGTTTGTAATGAATATTAACATTAGACCACGAGGATTATGATTAAGGAGAACTTTGTAAAGCTATATGAGGGGGTACTGAAGGAGAATTGGGCGCTTCCTGCCTTTACCAATTATGAGGAGGGGCGAACCTATACTGTGGCAGATGTAGCACGGTGGGCAGCACGTGTACACCTTATCTTGGAGCAGAATGGCATCAAGAAGGGCGATAAGGTGACCCTTATTGGTAAGGATTGTGCCGAGTGGTGTATGGTATGGATGGGCATCGTTACCTATGGGGCGGTGGTGGTACCTATACTGCCCGACTTCCCGAAGGCCGACTTGCTACACCTCATTGAGCATAGCGACTCTAAGTTTGTATTCGTGGGGCCAGAGCACGAGAAGTACCTAGAGGGGGCACTTCTTCCTAATGTGCTTGGGCTTTATAGGATTAAAACACTAGAGCCACTCCTAGGACTACTCTCCAACGATCCTACTAAGGCACTCAATATAGATGCTCTATTCAAGGAGCGATACCCCAATG
>UMJJ01035869.1_pt1 | contig 10776 bp, 11 predicted proteins | sample 1966051 | NCBI WGS metagenome assembly UMJJ01 (sample SAMEA4836147, study PRJEB28245) | human gut metagenome | biome: gut microbiome; material: fecal sample | place: Denmark | collected 2008
ATTTTTCTTGTAAATCCGGTCTACTTGCTGTATCAATAATTTCTACTGTAATCTTATCATTTACGGTTTGGTATTGCTTTGCTAAATCTACTGTAGAGGTATCTTCTTCAAACCCAAAAAAGTAAATGGTAACATTTTTATCTATCTTTTTAATTTGTTCTTTGGATTCATCGGATAATGAAAATAACTTTTGTGGAGTTACATCAATAGAACTTAAATTCAAACTTCTTACCCATAAATTTAAAGCAATAAAGATAGCAATTAAAATAGCAATTATCACTACTGTAGTAGCTGTTTGGCTTAACCAATTTCTTTTTATTTTCTCAATAAATGCTTTCAAGTTTTTTTCTCCTTTCTTTTATTTTACTGTTTTTCTTCTTTGTAGCACAATAATGGTTAGAACAATAAATAATACCGTAAATGAAATATAGGTTACTAACTCATCCAATGCAATTACCCCAGATGGGAACTTGTCAAACATATTAATTAGTGAGAATGGTGCTAATGTTTGACTTAAGCTAGGAATAAACCAAGTAAGAATAAAAAATCCAATGGTAATTACCCCAGCAATTATCTGGTTTTCTGTTAAACTTGAGGCAAACATTCCAAAAGAAATATATGCCATAGCCAAGAGTAAAAATCCAAACATAGTTACTAATGCTGTTACTAATTGTGGCTGTCCAAAATATAGTAAAATTCCAAAATATAAAAAGGTAAATAGCTCTGTAATAAGAACAATAATAACAGCAGAAATAAATTTACCTAGTACAATACTAGTAATACTCCTTGGAGATGTTATTAATAATTGTTCTGTTCCTGATTTTCTTTCTTCTGCAAACATACGCATGGTTAAAATAGGAACTACAAATGTTAAAATAGTGGAAACAGAGTAAAATAAATATTCAAAATTAGTACTTCCATACCCAATAATATCAATATAAAAGAAAATACTACACATTGCTAAAAACAGTCCTATAAAAATGTACCCTATTGGGGATAAAAAATAGGATTTTACTTCTTTTTTAATAATTGCCCACATCTATTTTTCCTCCTCCTTTTTCTCCTTCTTCTTTTTTGCTTTTTCTTTTTTTACTGGTTTTTCTACTATTTCTTCTACTGTTTCTTCTTTTTGGCTAATTAACTTCATAAAGGCGTCTTCTAAAGTAGCTTCTGCTTTCTTTAATTCAAAGATGGTAATTCCTGCTTTTGCAAATTCTTCAAATATACTTTTACGTATATCTGTATCTGTGTTACAACTAATCATATATTGTTTTGTTCCATCTTCTAAGTCTTTCATTAATTTTATTTCTTGAATAGCTGGAATAACTTCTTTCATACTCATAATTTGGTTATTTAAATCTTCTACCACCACTAAAACAGAATTTCCTTCTTCTACTTTGTTCTCTAAGTTTTCTGGTGAATCAATAGCAACTATTTTTCCTTTATTAATGATAATTACTTTTTCACAAATCTGACTAACCTCTGATAAAATATGAGAACTTAGAATAATGGTATGTTCTTTTCCTAAGGTTTTAATCATACTGCGAATTTCTGTAATTTGTTTTGGGTCTAATCCGACTGTTGGCTCATCTAAAATTAATACTTTTGGATTTCCTACCAAACTTCCTGCTAAACTTACTCTTTGTTTGTATCCTCGTGATAAATTTTTAATAATTTTATTTTGTACCTCTTCTAATCCTGTTTTCTGAATAACATCCATTACATTTTGTTTTCTCTCTTTTTTAGGTACCATTTTAAGTTCTGCCATATATTTTAAAAACTCTTTTGGAGTTAAATCCATATATAATGGTGTACTTTCTGGCATATACCCAATATTTTTTTTCGCTTTTTTGGGCTTTTTTAAGGCATCTACATCATCAATTAAAATTTGACCTTCTGTTGGCTGAATAAAACCAGTAATCATGTTCATCGTTGTACTTTTTCCTGCTCCATTTGGTCCTAGTAAGCCAACAATTTCGCCCTCTTCGATTTTAAAACTAATGTTATCAACAGCAGTAAAACTACCATACTTTTTTGTAACATTCTTGAGTTCAATCAAGCAAATCTCCTCCTTATTTATTTTTTGCTACGACAATCTTACCACCCCATTTTAAGAATTTCAACAAAATCCTGTAGAATTCACATAAATTTCACAAAGCAGTGTTTCCGTAACAGTTTTAACTATTTCTTTCCCTAATTTTTCCAATTTTAAAACTAGTATAACTTTTCTCTTTTATTTAGCATTATTTCCTATTTTCTCGAATAGGTATAAGCATAGAAAGGCGGGGAACCACAAATGGAATATATATCTCCTTTTCTGATTGCATTTTTATTTATTTTCCTTTCTGAGTTAGGCGATAAAACGCAATTATTAGTACTTACTTTTTCTACCAAAACTAGTGTAAAATCTGTTTTGCTTGGTGTTGCTGTAGGCTCTTTATTAAGTCATGGTATTGCCATTTTATTTGGTAGTAGTCTTGCAAGCCTTGGGAATTCCAGTTTTCAAACTATATTGCAGTTGATAACATATGCTTCTTTTATTGGGTTTGGTATTTTTAGTTTTTTACCGGAGAAGGAAAATACAGAAACAGAAAACCCAAAAGGTTTCTTATTTCGCTATTCACATCAGAAATTAAATTATATCCTAATGATTGCCTTCAGCATTGCTGTTGGTGAATTAGGAGATAAAACTTTTTTAGCTTCCATTGGACTTGGAATCCAGTACCCTTCTTCTAAAATGTTTCTTATATTAGGTTCTGTACTTGGAATGTTAGTTAGTAACTTTTTCGCTATTCTCTTAGGTAAAATGCTATCGAAAAAAATTTCCGCAAGAACTATGAATATTCTATCTGGTATTTTATTTTTAGCATTTGGTTTGTTGGGTTTGTTATCCTTTCTATTTGGTAGTATTGGCTAAAAAAGGCTATTGGAGATGAAAATTTGCTTTTTTGCAAGTTTTTCGGTATAATAGTTTAGGATAAGAATTAAAAAATGAGGTGTCGAATATGAATAGTAAACAAAGAGCTTATTTAAGAGGACTTGCTAATACCATAGACCCTATTTTTCAAGTAGGAAAATCTGGTATTTCTGAAAATTTAATTAAACAGTTATCCGATGCTTTGGAAGCAAGGGAATTAATTAAACTATCTGTATTAGAAACAGCACCGATGTCTGTAAAAGAACTAGGAAACATTCTTGCAGAGCAGACAAATGCTATCTTAGTACAAACAGTTGGAAATAAAATCACATTATATCGTGCTAGAAAAAAAGATGCTAAGATTATTCTTCCAGAATAGTACAATTTCTTAATACTTTTATTGCATAAAGAAAGAGAAACCTTTAAGTAGTTTCTCTTTCTTCTATTTTTTGCAAAATATCTCTTACAAAATATTCTTTTCCATCATAATCCATTAAACGCAAATTAGGAAATGTTCTTCGCATAATATCATTTGAAAACAAAGTATCTTCTATCCAGAAACATGCTTTCTGTAAGCCGTTTGCGTTTTCTACGTTCTCTCGTATCGCTTCTCCATGATATTGATGAATAACACGATTGTTATAGGTAATAATTGCCCATACCGTACATAAACAATCCACCATCAAGAAAATTGCAAGGCCTATTTCTACTGGTTTTATTATTTTAGCTGTGATTTTGGTAATCCATTTATCTACAATAGGTTTAATAACACGAAGCAAAAGAATTGCTAAAAGTCCCCAAAATACAGAATAGGTAAGACAAATTCTTCCATTAATATCATTTTCTACATATTGCCAAAAGCGACTACCATATACAGCCTCTAGCATATAACTCATGACATATTCTGCGATACTTCCAATCAAAACACCATAGAAAAAAAGCTTTACATTCCCACCCTTGTAATGTTGTAGTGCCACTAAAAATACAATAGCCCCAATTCCATACACTGGGCAAAACGGTCCCCAAATTAAACCCTTTCTGCTTTCAATAATTCCCATAGTAGCATAACAATACAAAGTTTCCAATAAAAGTCCAATGATACTAAATATAATAAAATACCAAAACATCTGCTGTAATGTATTCCTCGTACTTTTTTCCATCTCACACATCCTACTCTATTTTTAAGTATTGTACACTATTTTTCTTCATTTGCCTAGCCCTAAAAAACAATTTACCTGGCATAATTTTTTCATTTTCTATTGACATCCTCTCTTATTTGTGGTATGATAATTATCGTCATATGAGGACCAGTAGCTCAGCTGGATAGAGCAACGGCCTTCTAAGCCGTGGGTCGGACGTTCGAGTCGTCTCTGGTTCACCAAAAAAACATTACGAAGTTTCGTAATGTTTTTTTATTGTATAGGAAAAATCGTCAGATTTTTGCTATACAACAAGGTTAAGTTACCTTGGACTGTGCGGTTTGCATAGCACAATAAAAGTAAGAACCAGCTTAAGAGAGAGATGCTGGTTCTTTCCGTTCTATTTATCTCCTAACAAAAGAGAAAAGGAGTGAGCTAGACAGTTTAATGACGCTTCATTACTTATCTAGCTCCTGGGAATACCCCATTTGCTATCATTGCTTAGAAGAAGTGTTTTATTTTTCAATACGATATAAATCCGTTTCATCTATATTTAGCGCTTTGGCAATACGAACAATAACAGAAAGTGTTGGTTCTTTCTCTTGTTTTTCTATATAATTTAAATGAGACTTTGATATGCCTGTCATTTTGGATAATTGTTCTAATGAAATATGTCTTTCTTTACGTATGTCTTTTAATAAAATTATTACGCGCATCCTTACCACCAAATATAGTATGTTCTGTTTTGTATATACCATACATTTTGTTCACTTTGGTGGAATTTACAAAAGTTTTTGTCGAAAAATGTAGTATTTTGGCGTATTTGACTTATGCTTTAAGTTTAAAAACAAAACTTGATTTTCTGTTCTATTTTTTTGTTGTAATTACTTTAGTGCAACAAAAAAAGGCACATCAAAATGCCTTTTTTGTTTAAAACAAATGGTATTATTCCTTCCAAAAAGCTTGGTATGCTCTATATGCTGTATATACATCATATTTACTAGTTACTTCATAAGGTGCATGCATTGATAACACTGGAATTCCACAATCAATAACATCTACTCCCTTATTTGCTAAAATATAGGCGATGGTTCCGCCTCCACCTACATCTACTTTTCCTAATTCTGAAATTTTATACGTAATAGCGTTTTTTTCAAAGATATTTCTTACTTTTGCTACAAACTCTGCATTAGCATCAGATGCACCAGATTTTCCTCTTGCTCCTGTATATTTATTTAATCCTACTCCCTGTCCTAAATAAGCTGCATTATTTTTTTCAGAAACATGTGCATAAATTGGATCTAACCCTGCATCAACATCAGCAGATAGCATCTCAGAAGCAACAAATACTTTTTCTAATAAATTTGGTCTATTGATTCCTGCTTTATCTAATAGCTCTGCAATAAATGCATCAAATACATGAGACTCCATTCCTGTATTTCCCATGCTTCCAATTTCTTCTTTGTCCGATAAAATACATACAGAAGTAGTTTTTGGATTTTCCACCTCAAAAAGTGCTGTTAATGCGGTATAGGCACATACTTTATCATCCTGTCCATATGCTGCTACCATACTACTATCAAATCCTAAACTACGAGCACGGAAAGCAGGTACTACTTCTAGTTCTGCACTGCTCAAATCTGCCTCTGTAATTCCATATTTTTCATGGAAGATAGAAAGGATATTTAGCTTTACTCTTTCGGACACCTTACTTTCATCATAAGGCATATTACCAATTAAGACATTTAAGTCTTCTCCTGAAATAGCTTCTTTTAACTTTTTCTCCATTTGCTCTTGTGCCAAGTGTGGTAGTAAATCTGTTATCGTAAAAATAGGCTCATCCTCTTCTTCTCCAATACAAATCGTTACTTTTTCCCCATTGGTTTTTACAATCACACCATGAATAGCAAGAGGAATTGTTGTCCACTGATATTTTTTTATTCCTCCATAATAATGTGTTTTAAAATAGGCAAATCCGCTATCTTCATATAATGGATTTGGTTTTAAATCTAATCTTGGTGAATCTACATGTGCCCCAATAATGCGTATTCCTTTCTCTATGGATTCTGTACCAATTACTGCTAAGTACATGCTTTTGTCTCTATTACTATAATATACCTTGTCTCCTGGTTTTATTTGTGTCATCGTAGCAATATCACGAAATCCTTTTTCCTCTGCTTCTATTTTAGCATTTGCTACAAATTCTCTTTCTGTTTTAGAACAGTTTAAAAAGCTCATATATCTATTGCAATAATCAAAGATTTCATGTTTCTTTGCCTCTTCCATTCCTTCCCATCCACTTTTTTCCTCTCGGAATAACTCTTTTTTTAAAGTTTCTGCATCTTGCATTGTATTACCTCCTTTATTTTATTATATCCACTATTCTATCATCTTAATGCATCTTGTAAAAATAGTCAATAAAATTTTTGTTTTTATTCATAAGACCGCTATTTTGAGAATAGTATATTTTAGCAGAAAATTACAAAATTAGTTGTAATTTGTAGAGGAGATATGGTATAACTAATGAGTACAAAAACCGAAACTTGAAGAGGAGAATACACATGGAAAAAAATACAAATTCAAAAGAAATAAAAGCAGAAGAAGAGATAAAAAAACCTGAACCGGTTTTGCAGGAGAAACAAACCACCAAAGCAGAAGAAGAACCAGAAACCACTTCTCATGTAAAAACAGAATCTGCTAAAAAAATAACATTTTGTATCTGCTTATCTCTTAGTATTGTATTAGCTATTTTTTTAGTACTTTCTACTATTTTTGCTTTATTAAATGTAAATAATACACGTATTCTATCTGGAATTTATATTGATACCGTAAATGTATCTGGTCTTACCAAAGAAGAAGCAAAAGAAGCTCTTTCCAATGCATTAAATAACAACTTAGCTCTTACCATACGCATTTATAACGGAGATTACGAAACTTCTTTTTTACCAGAACAAATAGAAGCTAAGTTTGATATTGATGCCGCCATTGATGCTGCTTATCGTATTGGTAGAGATGGTAGTTTTATTCAAAATAACTATACCATTTTATTTACTTTATTAGAACCTGTATCTATCCAACCAACATTGCAATATAATGAAGAAGCATTAAACTCTATTGCCTCTAGCATTGCGGAAAAATTACCAGATAAAGTAATAGAACCTAGCTATTATGTAGAAGATTCTAACTTAATTATTACCAAAGGTCATTCTGGTAATGTAGTAGATACCGAAAGCTTAAAACAACAAATGATAACTAGTATTCAAAACACAAGAGAAACCAAAAAAGAAATAGAAATTCCAGTAAATTATGTAGAGTGTCAAGCAATTGACCTAGATGCGATTTATCAAGAAGTAAAAAAAGCTCCACAAGATGCCTATTATACTAGTGACCCTTTTGTGGTATATCCTCATGTTAATGGCGTAGATTTTGCTATTTCTCTAGAAGAAGCAAAAAAATTACTAGAGGAAGATAAAGAAGAATATACCATTCCACTGCAATCTATTCCTCCTGCTGTTACAACCAATCAAATTGGCACCGAAGCATTTCCAGATTTGCTCTCTTCTTTTAAAACCTATTACTACGAAAGTAATGTCAATCGTACTACTAATTTAAAATTGTCTGCAAGTAAGATAAATGGTACTGTTTTATTACCAGGAGAAGTATTCTCCTATAACCAAGTAGTAGGAAAACGAACTATAGAAGCAGGTTATAGGGATGCTGCCATCTATTCTGGAGGCAAAGTAGTAGACGGACTTGGTGGAGGCATTTGTCAAATTTCTTCTACCTTATATGATGCCGTAGTACTTGCCAATTTAGAGATTGTAGAAAGAAGCAACCATGGCTTTGTAACCTCATACCTAGATGCTGGTTGGGATGCAACCGTTGTATATGGAGCCATTGACTTTAAATTTAAGAACAGTAGAAAATATCCAATCAAAATAGTAGCATCTGTTTCTAATGGCGTAGCAGAATTCCAAATCTTTGGAAAAAAAGAAGAAGTAGAATATGAGGTAGATATTGAAACTAAAGTAATTGCTAGCATTCCTTTTAAAGTACGCTATGTAAATGATTCTTCTTTAGCAGCAGGAAAAACCAAAGTACTACAAGGTGGTTCTAATGGATGCAAAGTAGAAGCCTATAAAGTCCTTAAACAAAATGGGCAAGAAGTTTCTAGAACTCTCCTCTCCCGAGATACCTATAACGCAATGGAAAAAATCATTGCAAGAGGAACCAAGAAATAAGAGCAAAACTATTGAAAATCTTACTAACGTATGATATGTTGATAATTAGATAAATCAAAAGAAAGAAGGAATATCCATGAGTGATGAACAGAAGAAAAATGTAGCATTAATTTTATTACCGACAAACGAAAATATTTTAAAGAAGCTGTACGTTTAGGTTACCCAGGGGAAACAACAGAAGAAAAAATGAAAGATTGTATTTTTACATTAGTAGATGGAAAAAGTGCTAGAGAGCATCCAAACGAAGCTTATCCTAAAATCATAGAAGAAGCATTTCAAGTATTTGAATGTACTTGGGTAAGCGAATTAGATGGTGCTCAAAATGATACTGTACAAGAAGAATACCTACCACCTTACCATAACTTTAATGGTATTACTAGCCAATTTGGTGCACACTTTATTTTAAAAATAGACCATATTTTAATCAAGCCAAAATATTATGATGCTATATTAAATGGGGTATCTTCTAGCGTTTTCCCAAGTGTTCCTGTAGATTATGGATACCGTGATAACAAAAACTTTTGGTATACCCGTTTTAAAAGACCTATTTGTGAACCTATTCCAGCAAGTAAAGGAATAAGCTTAGATACTGTAAAGTACGCTGCTTCTCGTATTGATACAGAAGTAAAATTTACAGATGAAGCTTGTCAAAAATTAGTAAAAGTACCAAGAGTATTTTTAAACACTGTATTAAAAGGGTGTGTTGCATGGGCAAAAGAAAACCATGTTACTTTAATTACCGATAAGGAAATGGATATTATTCAGGATAAAAGAAATAAAGAAAAAAAAGGATAAATTACATGATATATTCCAGAAAAAGGACTTGCAAAATCACTTGCAAGTCCTTTTCTAACCACTTTAACAATGGTTACTGTTGGCTTCATTTTTCTTTAAGAGAATATACCGTTAGGGTTTATATTCGGAAAGAAAGGATCATCCTCTTCAAAGGCAGACTTCTCATCGCCATCCTTTTCCCACTCATACTCCTCTGCTTGCTTTAGCTCTTCTTCCGAAAGTTTAATATCTCCAATAGTAAATAGATTAATAGGCAGTCCTCTTGTCATGGTCAAGAGCATATCTGACTCAACTTGCGTTATCCGATAGCCCTCACTTTCAAAATAGCTTACCACTTCCGGAAAAATATGCCCTACATAAACGTAGGAACAATCCCCATCATCTTGCAAAGTAGCAACATCCTCTAGCCCCTTTCTAATATATTCTCTTTGTTTTTTTAAATTCCGAATTTTCATCTCTTTTGCCAACATTTTTGTTTCCTCCTTTTATTGTTGTCTTTTCTTCATTGGCATAACCAAAAGTATAGGAAACTCCTATAACTATTTAGTTATTCGGACTGTGAAATGACACCCTTTCGTGTTTTCACTAGTTCTATTATATCATATATTTTCCTATTTGAAAACTAAAACAAATGAGAACTTTACAGAATGATGTGACTTTTTCGTTTTAAAATATACACTTACCCAATGAGGTCTATTTTATCCTTTAAAATAATTTATTTGACACACTCCTAAAATATTTGTATAATTCTGATACAAGTGGGATTACAAATGAAGGAATTTACTATAATACCGTTTATATCATATTTTTAGTCCTCAATGAATAAATATGCACTAAAAACTAGAAATAGAAAAGGAGAAAAAATGACAAATTTATTAATTAGACTTTTTATAAAAGACAAAGAGAATGTTCAAAATCAAGAGGTAAGAGGAAAATATGCAATGCTTTCTAGTATTACAGGGATAGTGGTAAATATTTTGCTCTCTATATTTAAGTTAATTATTGGATTACTCTCAAATTCAATGTCCATCGTATCGGACGCATTAAACAATGTGTCTGATGCAGGTTCTTCTATTGTTACAATACTTGGATTCAAGATGTCACAGAAAAAAGTAGACGCTGACCATCCTTGGGGACATGGAAGAATGGAATATATCACAGGATTTTTAGTAGATATACTTATTATCCTAGTAGGATTTGAACTATTGCAAAGTTCAGTAGATAAAATTATTCATCCAGAACTTCCAAGTATTAGCAATATTACAATAGTAATTTTAGTAGTAGCAATACTTGCAAAATTATGGCTATTCTTGTTTTACAAAAAGATTGCTAAAAAGATAAACTCTGCAGCCATCAAAGGAACTGCCTATGACAGTATTTCAGATTCTGTATCTACCTTAGCTGTCCTTGTTTCAGCCCTTATTGCTAAATTTTTTGGAATTACCATTGATGGATATGTAAGTTTATTGGTATCTATTTTCATCTTAATTACAGGAATAAAAGCCATAAGAGAAATTATAGATTTACTTTTAGGAATGAAGCCAGACCCAAGGTTTGTTAAAGAAATAGCAGATTTTGCTATGCAGTATGATACCATACAAGGCATACATGACATCATGGTACATGATTACGGACCTGGTAGAAAGATTATTTCCTTTCATGCAGAAGTACCTGCAAATTCAGA
>UMJJ01019072.1_pt1 | contig 10766 bp, 8 predicted proteins | sample 1966051 | NCBI WGS metagenome assembly UMJJ01 (sample SAMEA4836147, study PRJEB28245) | human gut metagenome | biome: gut microbiome; material: fecal sample | place: Denmark | collected 2008
GGTGAGGGAATTCTTGCTACGGTTGTTAAAATATTCCATAATCTGTGTCAGAAAAATATTACGTATTTCCATATTAGGAATGGTAAGCATGAACGTATTTGCATCTTTTCTTCCGGTCTGTGTGAGATATCCCGTAGTAAAAAGAACACTCCACAGGTTTTCAATCGAAGCATACATATCCTGATATGTCAGTTCCTGATGAATCTCCTTTACAATTGTTTCTCCTGCTATCAGTTTCTCAATTTCCTTTCTGACCGTTCCTTATCAGTCTCCTGAATAAAGCGTTTCACCGCTTCATTACTGCTAGTATTAGACCAGTAATTCTGTGGCTGCGCCATATTGTTTATACGCAATTCATCACAATAATTTATCACATCCCAGGGACAGTAAACCTCTACATTTCCAAACCGATATCCGTCATACCACATTTTTATTTCATCATAATGCTCAGAAAGTTCATAATATTCCAATATATTCTTTACATCACTGTCCGTAAATCCAAAATATTCATCAATCAATAAGATAACTTTCTGACCATGATGTTTCTCCAGAAGTTCTGACAGAATCCTCAGACTGCTGCACAGAACAGATTCCTTCATATCCGGCAGAAGCAATGATTTGAACGCATCCTTATCATATTCCGTCAAACGTTCACTGTCCAATAAATACTGGAATCTACGCGCCTCACCATTTACAATCTGTATTGCCATATCACAGGCTTTTTCATAAGTTTGCGCGCTGATACTCTTCAGGGAAATAAAAATCACAGGGAACTTTCCCATGTATTGTTCGCAAAGATAAACTTCTCTGGAAATTCTTGTGTCTCTAAAGCAATTCTTATCACTGTTTAATTCAAAGAATGCTTTCAGCATACTCATATTCAGTGTTTTACCAAATCTTCTCGGACGTGTAAACAGATTCACCTCCGCCCAATTATCCAGAAGTTCTTTGATAAGCATCGTTTTATCTACATAGTAGAAATCTTCCACCTGAAGCTTTGCAAAATTTTCTATTCCTATTGGAAGTTTCTTTTTGACTGAATTCAATACATGATCCTCCCTTTTGTCTCGGTTCTATATACATATTATAGATTGTATTTTATGTTAATCTCTATTTTCCATACTTATGTTGCTATATGTTAACAGATATAAATGAGTTGTGGATTGGATATTTGTTATTGTCAGAGCAATTCCATTATATACAACATTTTATATTGTTTCAATACATCTCATGTTACTCTTTATCTTGTTGCCTCCTCTCTATTAATGATGCTAGCGGGTTTCAATACATCTCATGTTACTCTTTATCTAAAAAGAGAAGAGTTCTTCGAGTCTCTTGAAACCAGTTTCAATACATCTCATGTTACTCTTTATCCTGCGGTTCCGGTTCCTTCTCCTGATGTACTTGTCACGTTTCAATACATCTCATGTTACTCTTTATCCGAGCCGGAGAAACTTAAGATCATAGAAGATTTTAGTTTCAATACATCTCATGTTACTCTTTATCCTGTCAATGACAGGCGTTGTTTCTGCGAAATCATGTTTCAATACATCTCATGTTACTCTTTATCCGTCTGCTTCTGTTTTCTTTTCTGCGCCTTTTTAGTTTCAATACATCTCATGTTACTCTTTATCGTATTAGACGTATCGAGCTATCAAATAGAATTAAGTTTCAATACATCTCATGTTACTCTTTATCTCAAGAGGTTCTTGGAATGTATCGCTTATAATGTCGTTTCAATACATCTCATGTTACTCTTTATCATAATTCTTCCATAGATACATTCTTTAAATTATTCAGTTTCAATACATCTCATGTTACTCTTTATCTAGTGCAGCTTTGATTGTACTATTTCCGTTAAGTTGGTTTCAATACATCTCATGTTACTCTTTATCTTCTGTACTGAAACCTATTTGGAAGAATCGTCAAATGTTTCAATACATCTCATGTTACTCTTTATCGTTTTATAAATTGTCGTGATGTTGAAGTCATTAATTGTTTCAATACATCTCATGTTACTCTTTATCTCTCCAGACGACCCGGGCAAACAGGATCCCGGAAAGTTTCAATACATCTCATGTTACTCTTTATCCTGGTCGCTACAGCTTCCAGTTCTTCACAACTATCTCGTTTCAATACATCTCATGTTACTCTTTATCTTCAAACTTCGTTCTGTTCACCTCGTTTCATTTTCGTTTCAATACATCTCATGTTACTCTTTATCACCTATTGCGTATATAATCCCTATACAAATTAGTTTCAATACATCTCATGTTACTCTTTATCCTGGTGATCTCATTCCATTTGTGCCAATCAACCTCGTTTCAATACATCTCATGTTACTCTTTATCTGTATCCTGATCGGAGTTCTGCTGGCACTTGCAATGTTTCAATACATCTCATGTTACTCTTTATCGTATGCTTCACGTACCGTCTATAGTATGCCGTATGTTTCAATACATCTCATGTTACTCTTTATCATTTTAAACAAATGTAAATAACAAATGTTTACTGGTTTCAATACATCTCATGTTACTCTTTATCAATGAATGGAACGAATCCGGTAAAGGATAATTCAAGTTTCAATACATCTCATGTTACTCTTTATCTCTTTCTGATATGAGAGATCAGCATTTGCAGTTCGTGTTTCAATACATCTCATGTTACTCTTTATCAAGAATAGATTCAAGAGATAGGAGATTAAATTTAGTTTCAATACATCTCATGTTACTCTTTATCAACAAAAACAGCCCATCTAAACTGTTCCCAAGACGTTTCAATACATCTCATGTTACTCTTTATCCTTTTTAACCAGTTCCCATGCCCTTTTCATGATTTTGTTTCAATACATCTCATGTTACTCTTTATCATAACCGACGTACACGAAAAGTCTATACGTATGGACGTTTCAATACATCTCATGTTACTCTTTATCGATGAATAGCACAGATTACAAGGAACGCTTTAAGGCGTTTCAATACATCTCATGTTACTCTTTATCGGAATCATTCATTTCATAATACTTAGCAAATTCTGTTTCAATACATCTCATGTTACTCTTTATCGTTCTCCGCATATGTAAGCGTACACCAACGGACTTTGTTTCAATACATCTCATGTTACTCTTTATCAGAAACGAATGCGAGATAACTTTCACCCACTCGAGTTTCAATACATCTCATGTTACTCTTTATCAATTTCTGAGTATACGGCATATTTGTACATCTGCTGTTTCAATACATCTCATGTTACTCTTTATCTGTTTGTGCGGTTAATTAATTATGACAGAAATGCGTTTCAATACATCTCATGTTACTCTTTATCTAAATTCAATCGTGAAGGGGATCGTAACTTCGCGAGTTTCAATACATCTCATGTTACTCTTTATCGACGGACATGTCGTAGCAGTTGATTCGATACCGACGTTTCAATACATCTCATGTTACTCTTTATCGCAGAAGCATTAAGAATTGTAAAGCATGAAAGATAGTTTCAATACATCTCATGTTACTCTTTATCGCTGTGCGAATCCGTTAACTTTCCATTCGCTACACTTGTTTCAATACATCTCATGTTACTCTTTATCATGCAAGTTCTAAAATGAAGCGGATTTTTTTGTTTGTTTCAATACATCTCATGTTACTCTTTATCCCTGGATGCGCATGGAGTTCGCTGGGTATCTGCTTCGTTTCAATACATCTCATGTTACTCTTTATCCCGAACCGGAGAAACTTAAGATCATAGAAGATTTTAGTTTCAATACATCTCATGTTACTCTTTATCCTCCTATGAGTGATAATCAAATCATGGAAACAACGTTTCAATACATCTCATGTTACTCTTTATCATCTGCGTCTATCAGATTGAAATAACCTCAGGGGTGTTTCAATACATCTCATGTTACTCTTTATCCACTTTCGTCCTTGATAATTAAGAGAAAATCAAAGAGTTTCAATACATCTCATGTTACTCTTTATCTTTGTGATAAAATGCTGATCCGCCCAGTCTTCGTGTTTCAATACATCTCATGTTACTCTTTATCTCTGTTTGTTGACAGCAACAAGATCTTTAACAGATGTTTCAATACATCTCATGTTACTCTTTATCGAATTCGGCAGTATTATCCCCAAGGGAAATATATAGTTTCAATACATCTCATGTTACTCTTTATCATATGGAAACAATCGTAGCGCATAACGGTATCCTAGTGTTTCAATACATCTCATGTTACTCTTTATCTAGAAACTTTATCACATATGCAAGAAAGGTGAGGGTTTCAATACATCTCATGTTACTCTTTATCTCTGGACTGGAATGTAGTTCCGACAGATATTATTTCGTTTCAATACATCTCATGTTACTCTTTATCTCCCAGTAACCGACCTGATTAATGCAATCTATCTCAGTTTCAATACATCTCATGTTACTCTTTATCAGGGTATCGCGATAGATGATTTCCGATATGCGCTGCTGTTTCAATACATCTCATGTTACTCTTTATCAGTTTCCCCTCTCTGGTATCAAAGAATAATTTGTTTCAATACATCTCATGTTACTCTTTATCAAAGAGCTTCTGGAACAACAGTATGGAATCACACAGTTTCAATACATCTCATGTTACTCTTTATCATTATTTGATACTCAACTTCACCACCTCCTTAAAGTTTCAATACATCTCATGTTACTCTTTATCATATTACCGCTCGTGGATGGGAAGATTTAAGTACGTTTCAATACATCTCATGTTACTCTTTATCGGATCACGGTTACGAGAACGCCGTTCAGATGACCGAGTTTCAATACATCTCATGTTACTCTTTATCCGGTGTGGTATCTACGCTATTCTGCAAATTATTAAGTTTCAATACATCTCATGTTACTCTTTATCCAAGTGGATTCACCTTGGGCACATCCGTTCAAAGGTTTCAATACATCTCATGTTACTCTTTATCTACAATCATTGAGGAAGAGGTGAGTGAAGATGAGGTTTCAATACATCTCATGTTACTCTTTATCACTAGCACACTTTGGGGAAGTATGCTATAATTTACTGTTTCAATACATCTCATGTTACTCTTTATCCATAACAATACAGGTCATAGCGGTTGATCAGACCATGTTTCAATACATCTCATGTTACTCTTTATCCAAAAAAGTTTTTGATTATACAATCACAAATTTATCGTTTCAATACATCTCATGTTACTCTTTATCGGCAAGAAAAGCCTTACGGCGTATGTAAGAGCAAGTTTCAATACATCTCATGTTACTCTTTATCTTGGGAAGAGGGGCAGAGAAAGACGCAGGCATCATTGTTTCAATACATCTCATGTTACTCTTTATCTGTAATCATCCTTCCACCTCACTATCCTCTGGCATTGTTTCAATACATCTCATGTTACTCTTTATCGCATAACAGATAATTTTAGCTTAATCAAGCTACAGGGTTTCAATACATCTCATGTTACTCTTTATCTTCCGGCGTATACAGGATTTGCAAGAACATCCTGTTTCAATACATCTCATGTTACTCTTTATCTGTGGGGATAGGCGACAACCCACACCCACAAGGATGTTTCAATACATCTCATGTTACTCTTTATCGTGGATTAAATGATAATAATACTCCTTGGTTGGGTAAGTTTCAATACATCTCATGTTACTCTTTATCCTTCTTATCTTGCTTATTTATCACATCAACAGCCCCGTTTCAATACATCTCATGTTACTCTTTATCTCAACCCGTATGGACTATTCCATCAGAAACAAAGTTTCAATACATCTCATGTTACTCTTTATCAAAGTTACTGGTGTCGATGTTGCTACTTCTGCTACGTTTCAATACATCTCATGTTACTCTTTATCCCTCATTTTATAGGCTTTTCTTCTTCTAACAGTTTTTATAATACAGCAAAATACAAAGGATTGCAAGATTTTTACCAACCGACATCTCATTTTTTATTTACTCAATCAAAACCTGGTATACCCCCGTATTTTCAATATTTTTCATTTTTTTGTGAAAATCCGCCTGGTAATTTTTATAACTTTTCATTTAACTTACTTAAGGAATTCCCCTGTCATGTTTTCACACTGACAGGAGAATTCTTTTACTACAAAATCAAATCTTCTCCATTATCTTTTTTTCCATTTCCAAGTACTTCTTCTCCAAACACATTATCATTCATCAATTTTATAATACACACAAAATCTTCTTCCTTATCTATCACTCGATTCAGTTCATTTCTCAATTGTATGAATTTTGATGGCGTCATGTCCCCTCTGAAAACTGATTTTTGGAAATGAGATAAATATTTTTTGCAGATTTTAAATACTTTCTGTACCCTTTTTTCTCCTACATCATAAAATAAGAATGCATAATTATAATTCAACTGTTTTTTCATACATGAAATCCCCATTTTTTAACACAGAAATCATTAATACCGTTACTCTTTTCTCTCTATCCTTTTTACATTCCTTCTTTAAGAGAAAATGGAACAAACTCTTTTCCTTCAAGAATATTTTTTATCAGCTTATAGCAATCCAGTTTCAATGCAGTGCGATAAGAAACTTTTCTTTTCAATTTGGGATGAAGAAATACACTTTCCAGACGATTTTCAAATGCTTCTATAAATATTTTCCGTCCCTCTTCATTCAAAATACAATAGTTTACCTTTTTTTCAAAATGCTTTTCAACCTGCAGTCTTCTATTATTGACCAAGTCAAAAATTGTTCTGAAAACAATAACTGGTTTAAACACTTCGCTCAAATCCAGACTTAATGAGAATCTGCCTTCCGATGGTTCATGTAAAAAGCTTATTCTCTGGTCCAAATGTGTCTGGTAAATTGCTGCAATTCTCCCACATCTGTCAGAAAAACATCTCTCCGCCTGTTCCAAATTTTTCTCTGTTTAAAACTCCATTTTCAAAATAGGAATCACCGTCTTTTATGAAATATATATCACCAATTGCTTCATATTCATCCCATGCGAATGTATTTCCTTTTTCTATCTGATACACAAACATTTTCATTTTACATTTTATCTCATGAAGTCTGACACGCTGTTCGCTGTAATCCATGCCCTGATCATGTAACAACGATTCATACTCCTGCCAAATCTCGTCTCCGCATATTTTTTCAGTAGCAGATAATGTAAGTGTCCTGGAAAGAAATACATTCATCATTTCTCGCTGTTCATCTATCAGATGCATTTTGTCTGAAACTTTTGGATAAGCAAGCTGACCAACTTCTTTTTTGAAAAAATGCACTATATTATTTTCGTTTTCGCTTTTTTTGTTATTTCTCTCTATCTCCAGAATTTCTCCATAATAATCAGAAAAATTTTTGGTTCTCAAAATTTCCTGCATATCTGTTTTCATGACAGTAAATTCTGTGTCAACACGAATATCTCCATCTTTATACACCATTCTTGCAGAATCAAGATTAAAGAAATAAACAATTCCTTCCCCTTTACAGGAACGATTAATACGCCCCATAAACTGCTCTTCACTGTCCAGCTTTGAACAGTCTTTATATCCTATATCCATATCAATATCGACACCCGCCTCTATCACCTGAGTTGCCACCAGAATAACAGATTTCAGCTTCGAAAGTTTTTCAATTATTTTCTGTCTTTCCCAGATGCTGCTGTCTCCACTCATAAACAACGTTTCACAGTCTATTTCTGTATCCGTTAACATACCGTAAAATTTTTCTGCACTCTTTTTGCTGATAAATTCTATCAATATTTTCTTCTTTCGCAGTACCTGTTTTTGCACATGTTCACACAAAATTTCCAATGTCATCTTCTGTTTCAGTAAACTATAATCAGGTATGACTCTTTCCGCAAAAACAGGATGTTTAAAGTAACTTTCTTTTTGTGGAATCAGATTGACAGCATCTTCCTTATCATCTGTCAGTGCTTCCAGATTTGGCAAAGTTGCTGACATGATAATGATTTTCATATTAAGCAATTTCGCATACCCTTTCAAAAAAGTTATGATTTCACTCCAGAGAGCATTTTTGTAACTTTGTATCTCATCCAGCACAATTACTGAATTGCATAACTGATGAAAAGCAAATACATCCTCTTTCTCATGCCCAAATAAAGTTTTAAACCAAGTCACATGTGTAGATAAAACAATTGGATAGTTCAAAAACTGTCTGTCAAGAAGAACTTTCTGATAGAATTTTTTTGTCTTATCCTCATACTCATCTTTCTCTTCTTTCATAGGTACCAGTGAATTTACCACAGCAATCTGGTTCATAATATCTTTCTGATTTCCAAATATTTTCCCCAGATTTTCAATATTCTGATCTACAAGCGTGTTAAACGGATAAATGTAGAAAATTTTATTGATATTCTTTACTTTCTTTATAATCTGAAAGCTGAGGTTCAATGCAGTATTGCTTTTCCCTGCGCCTGTAGGTTCTTCCAGATAAAATATGTGGTCATTGATATGTTCTTTTAATGTATTTTCCGCATCCAGAAACATTTCTGTTCTTAAATCATTGATTACATCCGCTTTTTTCTTTTTCACCAGCCTTTCTCTTCTCTGTGGATATTTTGTTTTTTCATACTCCCGAATACTTTGTTGTGTTCCCGTTTTTTCATATGCCTGTATAATATTTGAAATATCATCCAGTTGTCCAAAAGCTTTCAATTTTATCCCGTTCATATAGTCTGATGTGGCATAATAGTCAACAGCTACCAAAAGTGAAAACAGCAGTCTGGTATATCCAAATAAATATACCTGACGGGAAGCATCGTCTCCTGATATTCTTTCAAACATATCCTCCTGTTTATCTTTTTTCAAATACACCTTCTTTCTTACTTTCTGATTTTCATTTTCTTCTTTCCACTTTTTCAGCCATTGCTGTGCATGCCACCCTAATACTGTACCCTCTGTATCATTCAGACTTGCAAAGCTGTCCAGATATGTCTGAAAATCAGTAAGTGCCCCATGATGTTTTGCTATTAAAAATGAGTGAATATATGCAAGATCTCTTAAACTTTTTCTTTCTTCCAGATTTTCTATTTGAGAAACTCGATCAAGGAAATAATCCAGATACAAAACTGAAGACAAAATAGAATGTTTACTTCCTACACTGTTATCCGGCCTTGCCTTTCCTTTCAATTCATAATTTCCCATATTTTTTTCCTGGAATCTTGGATTAATTTTTCCGATATCATGAAAAGTGATAACATTGTCTCTCATTGTTTCAAAAAAATGGATTCCTTCCCGACTCATATCGGAAAAATACAATTTTTCAAACTGCTCAAAGACTACCTGTATCTGTTTGTGCTCTACTATTTTCTCATAATATTGCTGGCATAATTCTGTATGCTCTATTAGTGTTTCTTTCTGTCTTTGCTCCATGCTCTTCTTTTCATTGCCAGTTCTATGTGCATAACAATGCACAACATCTTTCTGTACTTCTGTTAAATCAATAAATTCAATATTCAAAGAAATCCCCCTTTACGACAGAATCCCGCAAAAAGGCTGCGGGATTCTGTCTAATAAAATACAAGCATACGATCTTCTGTTTTAAAAATTTTTTTTCCTTTCAAAGTCACTTTCATATTTGTAAAACAAAACGTTTCATACTGATACAAATTCAAATGGCTGTCTATTCCGACGGGAAGCTTTTCTTCATATTTAAACTCCGGAACTTCCTCTTCATCTTCATACTCTTCCTCTTCTTCATCAGCAATTCCCAGTTTTCCATCTTTTTTCTCATAAAGGCAAGATAAAACTACATTTTCGCATGTTACCACATCCAGTTCCACAACTTTTGCAGCACAGATATCCGCCAGATGGTCATTTTTTCCCATATATGGGATATATACGCATTTCTTATCCAGAATCATCTCTGCAATCTTATCCGCTTCCCGGGAATCTAAAAGAATATAGATATCCCATACCGGATTCTCCAGCCACTGCTCTCTTACGATCAGATTTCCTCCCAGTTCCTGGGATGCATATCCTACTGTGTTATTAAACATCTGTACTTTCTTCTGTATATATCCCTGAGAGTTTCGCGGTACAACAGAAACTTTCAAATCTTTTAATTTTTCATAAAACTCCGGATACGTTCCTGTACAGCCATAACCTTTGTACCCTACAATAGCTCCAAGTATGCCTAAAAGCGCAACTCTATGGATTTGTCCATATGTAAAATAAAAGTAAGCATTCACTTCCGGCTTTTTAAAAAAGGCATTTTTTCCACTGAGAGTAAATTTCAAAGCCCGCATAAATCACACCTCTTCTTGTGTAATAATATTAAATATCTTCGCCCCTTCAATTTCTCCTTCAAGTTTTGTTGTATACGGATTATAATAAATTTCTACATTTTTAATCCTTGTTTTAAGCACCTGTAAAAGCTCAGCACACTGTTCCAGATTAATTATGTTTTTTTCCTCTCCTTTATCAAAAGAAATATATTCTGTCAGATTCGGAAGATATAAGTCTGATTCTGTTTCAACAAAAAGTGCAAACTCATTTTCACATCCTTCTTTTGCATTTGTGGCAAATGCTGTGGCAGATACTAATGCTGTTCTTTTAAAATTCTGGTAATCTTCCTCTGTGTACCCATCTGTAACTCCCAGCTCCTTAAACTCTTTATATGCCAGAGGATTAATCACAAATGGATAAAAATAATGCGCTTCATTGCTGGTGATTTTAGTTCCAAGCGTTGAGTTTTTTGCTTCTTCATCCTTCTTATCATCTTTACTTGAATCCCTGAACGGTGACAATATATTCTGCTCT
>UMJJ01022545.1_pt1 | contig 10752 bp, 7 predicted proteins | sample 1966051 | NCBI WGS metagenome assembly UMJJ01 (sample SAMEA4836147, study PRJEB28245) | human gut metagenome | biome: gut microbiome; material: fecal sample | place: Denmark | collected 2008
TAAACTGCAAATTGCCAGGCAACAACTTTAGCCACCATAATCCCGGAGTGAATTTTGACGAGAATATGATGCCAATTGGGCTGGGACTAATGCTTACAGCCGTTGTCAACTGGCTAAATAACAACTGATTTGAATTAAAAAGGCCTTAAGATTTGACCACTTTGCGCTGACCTACAAAGGTTGGATTTCTTGGTCCAACTTTTGGATGTCAGTGAATGACACAAACAGCTCTTTTATGGGCTGTTTTTTCTTTGCTCCGGAATAATATAATAAATTATAAAATGTTTATTGATTGATAGCTTCCCACATACGAGGCTTTTGAGAAATATGAAACTTTATTCATACTGACCACTCAAGCCATGTCAAGACTATAGCACTATTGTCAAAAGTACACAATTAAATATGGAGAAAAGGCTTGAAATAAGATGATGGTGTAGCAAATGCAGTATTTGAATCCTATAAATCTAATAAAATCATTACTTCTTTTTGTTTGGTTTCAATTATATAATAATGTGCAGAAAGAAGATATATATGAATACTGACTCGATGAATATTATTAAACAAAATAATGGGATCATTACAGTTTGAAAAATATAAAGTCATAATATTGATTCATGGTATCTCACGGATATGATTCGTAAAGGACAACTTGAGATAGTATCGCGTGGAATATATTTTGATCTAACTTATAATGATTTTGATGAACTATATTTTTTACAAAAACAGTTTAAAAAGAAAGTCAGCGTTTATCAGATAAAGAAGGATTCTTTAGTATCAAATAGGTATAATGCATGTAGAAATAATGATGGGAAATACTGCTAATGTTTATGATATAGAACATATAATTTGCGATATTATCCGTAATAGGAAAAATCAAGATCCAAAAAAATTTTCAAGAGTATGGAATTTATATTTAGGGAATCAAAATGAAAATATATGGAAGCTTAGGAGATATGCTGTAATTTTGGGTATATCTAAACATGAATGCACATATATCTTTGTTTTGAAAGATATACTAAATCTTGATAGAATGACAACAATAGGAGGTGGATAGCGTATGTTTTATATATCAGTCATATTACTGGCTGCTCTGATTGCGGTTCAGATAGCGAAGAAGTCAGGGATTCCTTCTTTGATGTTGTTCTTGTCTTTGGGTATTGTAAGCAGTCTAATTGGTTTTAACTTTAACGATTACCAATTTGCGGAAAACTTCTCGAAGATTGCATTATTAATTATCATCTTCTATGGTGGCTTTGGCACAAACTGGAAAGCTGGAAGAACTGTCGTAATTGAATCATTAATTCTATCAACATTAGGAGTAATATTTACGTCATTACTGACCGGAACGTTGATACATTTTATTCTACGCTTTGGCTGGATAGAGAGTTTCTTAATTGGTTCAATTATTGGCTCTACGGACTACGCATCTGTATCGAATATTCTTTCTTCAAAGAATCTAAATTTAAAATACAATACTGCATCTCTTTTAGAACTTGAAAGTGGATCAAACGACCCGATAGCGTTTACACTAACTTGTATTTTCTTAGCATTAATCAAAGGTGAACAGATTTCTATCGGTACAATATTATTCTTTCAGATATTCTGGGGTATTCTCATTGGTGTAATCGTTGCCTATGTTGTTCGCAAATTTATGGAGTACACAGACCTTCAAAAGACCGGATTTATTACAGTTTTTATCATTGCGGTTGTACTATTATCTTTCTCGATTAGTGAACTGTTGAATGGTAATGGATATCTAACGGTATATATTCTTGGATTGATATTAGGAAATCAAGTTTTTATCGCAAAGAAAGAGGTGATATTCTTCTTTGATGGTGTATCTAACATTATGAATATCCTGTTGTTCTTTATTTTGGGATTACTTGCAACACCTACACATATCTTGACGAACTTATTCTTTGCGATTGTCATTGCAATTGTACTCATCTTTATTGTTAGAACAATCGTAGTGTTTGGACTGATGTTACCATTTGATTTGAAGCGCAATCAAAAGTGGTTAGTATCTTGGGGAGGACTTCGTGGAGCAGCTGCGATTGCCTTTGCAATTATGGTAGTAAATCAGTATAAAACAAGTTCTGTGGATATCTTCCATATTGTATTTGGTGTCTGCTTACTATCATCACTTATACAAGGCTCCTCTATGAAGTGGGTAACAGAAAAGTTACATATGATTGATCCTCGTAATGAAGTATTAAGAACATTTAATTACTATGTTGGAAAAGGGAATATTACATTTGTAAAATCAGTAGTAGATGAGGGTGGTATCCTCGCACATCGTCAGATAAAAGATATTTCTTTAGATAAGCACCTAATTATTGCAAAGGTAATTCGTGATGATAAGCCATTAGTTCCTAATGGAAGTCTTGTTCTAAAACCAAATGATGTTATTATTTGGAGCGGTGAAGAGTATTTTGATCCAAACGGACAAGATCTCATAGAATTTACAGTGACAGAACATCATGCATGGAATCATAAGTATATCAGTGACTTGAAGCTTACGAAAAATAAGTTGATTATTTCAATTAATCGTAATGATGAAATTATACCAGCAACAGGTAGTACGCTGATTCAAACGGAAGATCGTATATTACTGTTTAAAGGGAAGAATATAAAATAGAAAATGACTCGTGTCTATCTTCAAAGAGGAGATGCACGAGTCATTTATTATATGTGCTAGATATTGTATATCCTAGGTGTTCAAAACACAAAAAAGATTAACTAATATGAAAAAAGCTTAACAAATGCCTGAAACTGTGGTATAATATTCATAGTTATAAGATAAAATAGAAAATTTTTATAACGCAGTTAATATAAAGAAATATGAAAGGAAGGAAAAAAATGAATTTAAAAGCAAAATTTATAAATTTATTCAGAGAAAATGTTAATATCTCTAAGAAAATTTCAGCTGGGCTGCTTGCATTTATGATTATGTTGTCACCACTGACACCTATCGTAAATGCAAACAGCTCCCAGCCTAATTCTGGTACAACAAAAGCGGGTACGCAGATTGATGTTAAGAAACCGAGCGTTAACCCTGTATTATACGGTGCAACGACTATTTCAGGAGCCAATCTAGCTAAAGCTAAAGTTAATAAAAAGACTGTAATAGCGACAGTCTATGTAACATTAAAGGGTGAAAACGGCACAGTAAAAGCCACTCTTTCCGTTACACCTACAAGCGGAACAAAATGGTCAGTAAAATTACCTGAAGGAAAAAAAGTTGAAAAAGGTGATACGGTTACTGTTTATCAACAAATAGGTGAAAATAAATCACCGGAGGTAACTGCAAATGCTAAACCATCTAAGGCATCTACAATTACTCTTAAAATGCCTACAGGTGAAATTTGGATAGAGCAAACAAGTTCTAACATAGTTAATGAAGATGAACAAGCAGAAGCTGTTAAAATGTTGAAAGATGCAAATACTGCAGTAGCTGGTGATATGAAATCAGTTAAGTTTACTATTGATGGTACTAACCATGCTTATTATGAAGTAACTTATACTGATGGTTCGACATCAGGGAAAGTTGAAGCTACAGATTTAAAAATTAAACAGGTTACAGAATATTCAAGAAAAGCAGATCTTAATGAAATTACAATTGTAGATAATGTCGTTAAGGGAAAACTGCCAGGACCGGGACCGTTTGACGGCATAAAAGTACAATTAATCATTAATGTTAAAAAGGAGAAATCAGGAGACTTTTGTACTGACAAAGGATGTAAAATTGATAAAAACTCATCTAAACCGGTAGAAGTAACCTTACAAAAAGATGGAACTTTTTCCTATACTTTACAAGAACAAAATAAGGACAGTTTAGAACTCGACCAAATAGTTGGTGTTTCAGTAAAAGAACCCCATAAATTTGTATCTTGTTCTACAACTACTGTAAAACCAGTAATACCTGAAAAGACAGAAGTTAAAGACCCTAGAAAATTAACAGCAGAGGATAAAACAACTATAATTAATGCTATTAAAGAAGCATATAAAGCACCAGATGGCACATCTAAATTACCAAATGGAACCGGAGACTGGGATGAAGTACCGGCAGTTATACAATTTGATGACAGTGGCAATGCCAAAATATTTAGCGGTAATGATGTAGCAGGTAGTTGGGACAGTGATGGGCATTATGTTCCGGAAAAAAACGCAGATGGTTCATTAAAGGTAAAAGAAGGAGCTAAGCCAACAATAACAATTCCGGCCAAAGACCTTCTAAAAAATATTAAACCGGACGCACCAACGCTTGCATTAAGTGATGATAAGAAAAACATCACAATCACTCCAAACGAAAAAGATACAGATGCGAATATTATTACTGTTTCTTATACAGATAAAGACGGTAAAGATCAAACAACTACAGCTACAAAAGCTGATGATGGAACTTGGTCTATTGTTGGCGAAGGAACAGTAGTAAATGGCGTTATTACTCTTCCTAAAGATAAGGTAAAAGGCAAAACAGATGTAAAAGCTAAAGTAACAGATAAGGGTGGAGTAGCGGATGACGATAAAACACCACTTACATCAGATTTTGGAACTTTAACTGTAGAAGAAACAAAAAAAGAAACAAAAGCTGACAAAGTTAGAGCCCTTGGTGGCCTAGACCCTGTTGTTATGAAAAAATGGGTTAAGGATAAGCTTGATTGGAAAGAAGGCGTAAAAGCTAAAGACGATGTAAAAAAAGATGAAGTCAATAATCTTTTAGCCGGAGCAACATTTGAAGATTTCCAAGCTGATGCAAGTAAAGCAAAAAGAAACACAGATAAAGCTGATAATATAACTGGTTTTGTAGGAAAAATTAAAGTTAAATTTGACGACGATTCTGAACTTGTTGTTGAAAACCAAAAGCTATACGTTAGCGAACACGTAACATGGTTTTCAAAAAAAGAAACACCAGGGGGAAATGTAGTTTTTAATAAAAACACTCCGGATGATGCTTTAGTGGTTGAGTTCAAATTAGGCGAAGGAACAAAAGTTGATAATACTAGTTCTGGAGCAATTGAAGGAAATAAAGATAATCCTGTAAGCTATCAAAAATATAAGGTAAAACCGAATACGGATTTAAAAACTTATGAAAACCAAACTTTGCATCAAACCTATTACAATTTAATAAATTCAAAAGTAAAAGCTATAGACAAATATACAGAACCAGTTTGGAATGGCAAAAATGGCTCAGTTACAGAAAACTTTATTATAACTGAATCAAATAATGTTTTTACAGCTACAGCAACAAAGACATATGATATAACTTTTGATGCAAATACTGGTGGTGGAACGAAAGACAAGGTAACTCAAAAAGTAAATACAGAGTATGAATTACCGGCATCTAACACATTTACCCCACCAGCTAGCAAAGAATTTTCTGGTTGGCAAGTTGGAGATGACTCTACAAATCTAAAACAACCAGGAGAAAAAATAAAAATTACTGGTGATACAATAGTAAAAGCCATCTGGAAAGACATTGAACACAAAGACATTAAATACAAAGTAACATTCAACGGAAATAATGGAACAGGTTCAATGGATTCTGCAACCGTTAAAAAAGGTGAAAAATACAAATTACCAGAAAATACTTTCGGAGCACCATCAGAAAACCAAGAATTCAAAACATGGGAAGTAGATGGTAAAGAAGTAGCACCAGGAACAGAAATCACTATAGAAAAAGATACAGAAGTAAAAGCCATCTGGAAAGATATTATGATTAAAATCATATATAATCCTAATGGTGGTAACTGGAATAATGACAGTGCAAATAAGACAATAGAAGTCAAAAAGGGAACTACAATTACGATTATGGAAGCTCCTGTAAAGGATGGATTCAAATTCAAGTATTGGAAGGGTTCAGAGTATCAGCCAGGAGATGACTATACGGCAGTTGAAGATCATACTTTCACAGCTGTATGGGAAGAGGATAAAAAACCGGGCACTCCTGATGTCAACCCTAGTGAACCGGGATCAGAGGATAAAAAACCGGGCACTCCTGATGTTAACCCTAGTGAACCAGGTTCAAAGGATAAAAATGGAACACAGTCTCGTGGAACTTCAAGTTTGAACTCAAAAAATAACAGAATACCAAAGACTGGTGTTAGTGGAATGAATATTCTCTATGCTTTTGGACTTTCATTCGCAGCATGCGGTGCACTAGTTATAAATAGAATCTCTAGAAAAGAAAAATAAGATCTATTAAACAAAAGCAAACCATATATTCAAAAACAAAAATAACCGCTCTTATGCAAAAGTATAGGAGCGGTTTTTTGCACTATTACAAAACGCCTAGAGAATTATTTTTATGTGGCTAATTTATTCTTGCAATTTAGGATCAAGGCGTGAAATAAAAAAAATAAAAAAAATAAAAAAATGTGACCTCGAAGGTTTACTTTTAAGAACAGTTGTGTTATAATAACAAATATTTGTGCGATTTATATTTTTTTAATATAAATATGAACTTTACTTGATGTTCATAAAAGTAAGCTATTTGATATACTATATTTGTATAAAAAGATGAAAGAAGTTGACACACAATGAAAAATATGTACACAATTTTCAGACAGACAGACAGACAGACAGACAGACAGAACTATAATTCTGTCTTTTTTGGGTTAGATTTTTATATTTGGCAAGAATATGTACCTGATGGATAGCTATGTATTTTTGCCAATTTTTTTTGAATATAAATAATATTAAAACGAAAGGATAAAAAAATGAAATTTAAAAAAATTACATCTACATTGATGGCTTTATTAATGATTTTTACTGTTTTTCTAGGACCTTCAACGCTAAGTGCTGAAGATGCCAAAGAGGAAGGGCATCTGCTTTCAGGATATACAACATTTGCAGATAATCAAGGTGAAAATAATTCTGAGGATAATGAATACAGTCTTAACCTCAGATTGTTTCGTCCTGATTTTTCCGATTTTGATAGCATATTTGCAACATACACAAGTTATTGGATGCATGACCCTGAACAAAAGGTTTTTGACCAAGATGAATGGGCATTAAAAGATTTTCTTGTTGAACATGAGCTTCATATAGAGGGAGAAGCAAATACAGTTGTAAAAAATATGACATATACGGCAGAGAGCTACAACTGGGATGGAAATATATCCTTTGAAGATATAAGGATTCCATACAACAAGATAGAAGTAGAATATTATAATAAAGATGACGGGAATCCAGTGGAGCCATATCTACTTCATTATGATTTATATCTTAAAAAAGCCGATGGAAAAATGATTCTGAAAATTCCAAGACTTGCACCAAAGGCAACATATAAAGGTTCAATCGAAGATGTAAAATTGATTAATGTAAAAGAAATTAAAATTAGCGAAGCTGATCCTGAAAGGAAAAATATATATTTAGATGGTGTTTCAGGCGATGATAGCTTAGACGGGAAATTGGGCAGAGCTGTCAAATCTTTTGCTCGGGCAAAGGAAATAGCTACTAACAATCAGAAAATAAAGAGAATTATCGTAGTTGGAACAACATCTATTGCGGGGGATATATCTCTAGCTGGAACAAATGCAAAGATACTCAGAGGAAAAGACTTCAACAAATATTTGTTTAAGGTGGAAGCTGGTAAAAATGCAACCTTAACTGATATAACGATTGACGGAAATTCTGACGAAAATATTGGTATTGAAAATTCCCTTGTAAGCCTTGAGGATAAATCAGAGCTGAATATTGGCAATAATGCTATATTAAGAAATAACAAAATCATGGCTATCAAAGATACTGCAACACGAGGTGGCGCGGTTAATGCTTCAAGTGCAACCGTAAATATGACTGGTGGAAGTGTTGAAAACAATCAAGCAACATATGGTGGAGGAATTTATTTATATAGTTCCACAATGAATTTTTCTGGTGGAACTGTTCAAAATAACAGGTCTGAGCTAGTGCGTGATTCATCTGTAAGTCAATATTATTCGGCTGGTGGTGGAATACTCGCATATGAGGGATCTACTATAAATATGTCAGGCAAGGCTGCGGTTTTTAATAATTTTGCCAATGAGATTGGTGGCGGTATTAGCGTAGGATCCAATCAAGCAGGAAAAACCAGCATATTGAATATGACAGGTGGAAAGATTGACGGAAATGTAGCTAAATCAGCAGGCGGCGGCATATTCATCCAAGGAGGATTGCATAGTGGCGTACAGTGCAAGGCATATATCACGGCTGGAGAAATTACAAATAACAAAATGGAAAGTGGTGGCGCGACTGAAGATGCCTTTGGCGGTGGAGGGATTTATGTCAACGGTGTCGCAAATCCATGGAAGTGGCAAGGACATGAATATTACGGTGCTAATGGCGAGCTACACCTAAAGAATGCATTGATAAGTAACAATAAATCAAATGGACAAGGTGCAGGGATTGCTTCTTGCCCGATTTCAAAAACGAAGATATATATAAATGATGGCGTAGCTCTTTATGGAAACGAAAGTGGAACAATCGGAAACGAACTATTCCTTTACTCAAACAAATTCTTTGGACCACACAGCGGAGAAGCTAAATATAAGCTTGCAAAGCGTATGCTTGGTGGGGCGCCATTCAACTGGACTACACATGAAGGTACGCCTCTACCTGATGATAAACATGAGGGAGTTTTGAGTGTTCCTGAAGGTAAAAAGTATACTTTGCTTGCCTTGAATGCTGAGTCAGCGGGAAACGAAATGACAAAAGCGCTTACCAAGGTGATTATTTCAGGAAACTTTTCAAACACACGAGGAGCCGGCATAGGCAGTAATGGGACAATTGAGATTGGTACTGACGGTGATACAACAAATATTTCCGTAGAAAAGAAATGGAAAGAAGAAAATAATGATATAAAGTCTCGTCCTGAAAACATAAAAGTTAAGTTGATAGCAAAAATTGTCGATAAGGAGTATATTGTAGAAGAGCGAGTTATAACAGCTGAAAATGGCTGGAAAACTACTTTTAAGGATTTACCAACAGAAAACAACGGAAATAAAATAGAATATACTATCGCAGAGGATGAAGTTAGAGGCTATAAAACAGAGATAACAGGCAATGCAAAGGACGGCTTTGTCATAACAAATACCAAAGAACCTGAAAAAATAAAAGTATCCGTTGAAGGTAAAAAGACTTGGAACGATAAAAACAACCAAGACGGAGCAAGACCAAAATCAATAACAGTTAATCTACTTAAGAATGGCAAGCAGATAGTCTCAAAGAAAGTAACTGAAGCTGACAGCTGGGAGTGGAAGTTCGAAAATCTTGACAAGTATGAGAATGGTAAACTGATTGAATACACTGTATCTGAGGAAAAGGTTGAGGGCTATAAAACAGAGATAACAGGCAATGCAAAGGACGGCTTTGTCATAACAAATACCAAAGAACCTGAAAAAATAAAAGTATCCGTTGAAGGTAAAAAGACTTGGAACGATAAAAACAACCAAGACGGAAAGAGACCTGAAAAAATCACAATCAATCTGTTAAAGAACGGAACAAAGATAGCTTCAAAGGTTGTTAAGAAGTCAGATAATTGGAAATGGAAGTTTGAAGGACTTGATAAGTACGAAAATGGACAAGAAATAACCTATACCATTTCAGAAGAAGCAGTAGAAGGATACTCAACTGAAATCAACGGATATGATGTAAAGAACTCTTACACACCCGAAAAGACAAGTATACAGGTAACAAAGGCTTGGGAAGATGGGAATAACCAAGACGGAAAAAGACCTGATAGTGTAACAATAGAATTACTAGCAGATGGAAAAGAAACAGGAAAGACATTAACTTTAACAAAGGCAAACAACTGGACAGGATCATTTACAGACCTTGACGAGTATAAGGCAGGCAAAAAGATTGAATACACAGTCAAGGAAGAAGCTGTAGGAAATGGTTATGTAAGTGTTGTTACAGGAAATGCAAAAGAAGGATTTGTAGTAACAAATGTAAGAACACCAAAACCAAGAATACCAAAGACAGGAGCAGGAATGAATTCATCTTTATATGGGTGGCTTGTGTTAACATCAGGTTCTTTGCCGTTACTTATTGGATATATACGCAAAAAATATACAAAGTAGCAGGAAAAACAATAATAACTGTTAAATAAACATACTTTAAAATTAAATAAAACACAAAATAAATATAGATTTTATTATTGTTGTCGGGGGACTTTTTATCATACTCTCTTGTGGAGACTTTATAAACAGCCTCCCTCAACATATTTTTTATATTAAAAATTGCACTTATTACTCAAATACACAACCGTTTGACATCTGCATGGTATGATTACAATTCTGTTCAAAACAGAGTAAACGAAATTTTATCTGGTAGTAGCAACAAACCTAGTGGTAAGTCAATTGACACCCTATCTCGTGAGGTTATTCGAGGAGACTGGGGTAATGGTCAAGATAGAAAGAACAGACTAGAAAGAGCAAGATACGATTATAACGCAGTGCAAAGACGAGCAAATGAACTTTTAAACTAAAATACCTAACAATAAGCCTACTTTAGAGAAATCCTTGGTAGGCTTTATTTTTTGCACATTGAGATAGGGTTAGAAAAAGTAAGGGTGCAAGAGTGAAAGGGGGGGTAACTGCACTTATGAAAAATTTTATCTTTGCGCCCTTGTTTTTGAAAGAAAATTCGTGAGAATTTAGTGTATATTTGCGATATACTACTAGATTTACATTATTCATTAGTTATGATATAATAATATCAAATATTTTTTTGAAAACTAATATATATATATATATATTATCGATGCTTTAA
>UMJJ01020807.1_pt1 | contig 10739 bp, 8 predicted proteins | sample 1966051 | NCBI WGS metagenome assembly UMJJ01 (sample SAMEA4836147, study PRJEB28245) | human gut metagenome | biome: gut microbiome; material: fecal sample | place: Denmark | collected 2008
CGAATTTTGTCCCTCTCGGCATATAAGAATATTGCCTTCGGAGAACAAAATCCGCCTAACGAAAAAATCTCTCGTCAATGGTTGATATTCTATTGACAGATTGGTCTGAAAACGATGTGATTTAAGAAATGCTCAATTTGTAGGGGTCGATGCCCACATCGACCCAAGGTAAGAAGAAAATAGGTTGGGCGACCCTGTAGGGTAGCGAAGCGGCGCGACGGTAGTGAATGAACGTCCGGTGGACGTTCAGAGCCGGAGCATGACCGAGCCGCAGCAAGACGCTGGCGGCGAAGCCGACTGAGGGGTTTTGCAAAAAATCTGATGAGATTTTCTTTGAGCGTGGGCACCTCTCACGGGTGCGCTTTAAAGTTGAACTGTTTTCAGTCTCCGCTTGAATGACCCAAGGTAAGAAAAAACCGCCAATACTTCTTTGCTGAGAGAAGTATTATGGAGATGATATTATGAACATAACAATAAAAAAAGGAACGGCGTCCGGAGACGTTTCGATTCCGTCGTCAAAGAGTGTTGCTCATCGCTTGCTTATCAATGCCGCTCTGACCGACGGCGAAACTGTAATCAACGGTCTGTCGCTCAATGAGGACATCGGCGCAACGGTTGACTGCCTCAGAACGCTCGGCGCAGGAATTGAATATTCCGAAGGCAGGTGCACGGTTCACGGAATGAACGGCAGGGGAGAGACCCCGCGCAGGCTTTATTGCAGAGAGAGCGGAAGCACGCTTCGGTTTATGATTCCGCTTTGTCTCGACTCGGTGAAAACGGAGCTTTACGGTTCGCCGAGGCTTATCGAAAGACCTCATTCCGTTTACAGTGAAATCTGCAAAAAAAACGGCTTTTTATGGCAGTCGGACGGCGAAAAAATCACCGTTTGCGGCGACTTGAAGGCAGGGAGATACGAGGTTCCCGGCAACATAAGCAGTCAGTTTATAACGGGTCTGATGCTTGCACTTCCGACCCTTGACGGTGACAGCGTGATAAGGCTCACGACCGAGCCGGAGAGCCTTTCGTATATCGACATGACTGTTGCTTCGCTTGCCGCTTTCGGAATCGTTATTAAAAAGATATCCGAGCGCGAATGGTTTATAAAAGGCTCGCAAATTCGTCGGAGTCCGGGCGTAATAAACGTTGAAGCGGACGAATCGGGTGCGGCTTTTTTCGGCGCATTGAATTTCATCGGCGGCAATGTGAAGCTCGACAATCTCAATGAAAATTCATGTCAGGGAGACAGGGTGTGGAATTCGCTTTTCCCGATGCTTAAATCGGGCAAGCCTGAGATCTCAATCAAGGACTGCCCCGATCTCGGACCGATACTTATGGCACTTGCCGCCTGTCTTAACGGTGTGACGCTCACCGACACGGCAAGGCTGAAAATCAAGGAGAGCGACAGAGGAAATGCAATGGCTTGTGAGCTTAAAAAGCTCGGCGTCAAGGTCACGGTTGAAGAAAATACGATAACCGTTGACCCGTCCGGTATCCATGCGCCGAATGAAGCTCTTGACGGTCACAACGACCACAGAATAGTAATGTCGCTTGCAGTTCTGCTGACGAGGTTCGGCGGCAGAATCAACGGAGCTCAGGCGGTTTCAAAGAGTATGCCGCAGTTTTTCACAATGCTCAATTCTCTCGGAATAGAAACAGAAGAAGGTTAATATGAAACAGATAAATAACAAAACAAAAATTCTCATAGTCGGTCTCGGACTTATCGGCGGAAGCTATGCTAAGGCGCTGACTAAAAAGGGCTACAAGGTCAGGGCAATTACCCTTGACAGCAGTGACATTGAATATGCAATAGACAAGGGCTTCCTTGAGGACGGTACAACGGCGGTTACAAAGGAGTATCTTGCATGGGCGGACGTGATAGTTTTTTCACTTTATCCGCACACATTTATCGAATGGCTGAAAAAATACGGTTCAATGATTAAAAAAGGAACGCTTTGCACCGACGTAACGGGTGTCAAAAGCTGTATTCTTTCGGATGCGCAGGCGCTTATGCCCGAGGGTGTCGAGTTCATTGCGGCTCACCCGATGGCAGGCCGTGAGCGCAGCGGAGTAAGACACAGCGACGAATCGGTTTTTCACGGCGCAAACTACATTGTTGTACCCACCGAGAAAAATTCCGAGGAAGCGATTGAATGCTGCAAAAAGCTCGGCGAGGAGCTTGGTTTTTACCGCATCAGTGTGCTTGATGCAGAATCCCATGACCGAATGATTGCTTTTCTTTCGCAGTTGACCCACTGTATTGCCGTCTCGCTGATGTGCACGAACGACACTCCGGGATTTGAGGCTTACACGGGCGACTCGTTCCGTGACCTCACGAGAATCGCCAAAATCAACGGTGAAATGTGGAGTGAGCTTTTTATCAGAAACAAGCGTTTTCTTCTTGATGAGATGGATAACTTCATCAATCAGTTCACGACGCTTCGCAACATGCTTGAAAATGAGGACAAAGACGGTATGTGCGAAATGATGAAAATTTCCACACAGCGCAGAGAGAAATTTGATAAACCCAAAGTAAATGAGTAAATTAAAGCAAAGGATTGATATATTATGAACATGAAATTTTACCATAAGCTGCCGATACCGCAGGACGTAAAAGCGCACTATCCCGTGACCGACAGCATGAAGACTGTCAAGGCAAAGCGAGACAAAGAAATCAAGGACGTTTTTGAGGGCAAGAGCGACAAGTTTCTGCTTGTTATCGGCCCATGCTCGGCGGACAGAAACGACTCGGTTCTCGACTATATCGGCAGACTGAAAAAGGTCAGCGAACAGGTTGAGGATAAAATTATTATCATACCGAGAATTTACACCAACAAGCCGAGGACAACGGGCGACGGCTATAAGGGTATGCTTCACCAGCCCGACCCGAACTCACACCCCGATATGCTCAAGGGTATTGTTGCGATTCGTCAGCTTCATATGAGCTCGCTCAGGGATTACGGACTTTCCTCTGCCGACGAGATGCTCTATCCCGACAATCACAGATATCTTTCGGATTTGCTTTCGTACGTTGCCGTCGGCGCAAGATCGGTTGAAAATCAGCAGCACAGACTTACGGCGAGCGGACTTGATGTTCCCGTCGGACTTAAAAACCCGACAGGCGGCGACCTCTCCATTATGATGAATGCCATTACTGCGGGTCATCACAGCCATACATTTATCTATCGCGGCTGGGAGGTTGAGAGCCTCGGCAATCCGCTTTCCCATGCAATTCTCAGGGGCTTCCAGACTACCGACGGACAGAATGTGTCAAACTATCACTATGAGGATCTCGTTAAACTCAATGAGCTTTATCAGAAGTCGGGACTTGAAAATCCTGCCGTAATTGTTGACACGAACCATTCAAATTCAGGCAAAAAGTTCAGAGAACAGCCGAGAATAGCTCTTGACGTTATCCACAGCATGAGGGAAAATCCCGACATCAAAAAGCTCTGCAAGGGTCTAATGATAGAAAGCTACATTGAGGACGGAGCACAGAAAACGGACGGCGACGTTTACGGCCGGTCCATCACCGACCCGTGCCTCGGCTGGGAAAAGACAGAAAAGCTCATCTTTGAGATAGCAGATAAGCTGTAATAAACAAACAGGCAGTGACGAAATGAACTGCTCCAATTTATGCGGACAGTACAAAAACAGAGTTTATTGCAAAAAGAATAAAATTTTAAGCAACATACTGACTTCGTTTTTCAAGCGGAGTCAGTTTTGTTTTTAGTTGTATCCTTTCGTTATTGTAGAAATAGATATATTCTCCTATGAGGCGGCGAGCTTCCTCATAGGTTTTAAGTTTTGCCCGGTAAATGCATTCAGTTTTAAGAATAGAAAAGAAATTTTCAGCCAAAGCGTTGTCATACGGATTTCCACGTCTTGACATTGAAGGAAAAATGCTGTATTCTTTAGTCAGCTTGTAATATGCATGGGATGTATATTGAAAGCCTTGGTCACTGTGGAGCTGCAACTCCGCAGTGACATTTTCTTTTTTCATCGCTTTTTTAATAGTATCAAGCACAAGTTTAACCGTCATATCCTTCGACATTTGATATGCTACAATACTGTTGTCGTAAAGGTCACGAATTACTGACAGATAGCAATTACCCTGCGTTGTCGGTATGTATGATATATCTGTAACCCATTTTTGGTTCGGTCTTTCGGCATTAAACTCTCTGTTAAGCAAGTTAGGATATTTGTGTAAATGCTCAGATACATATTTAAACTTCTTCCTGCGTATTACAGACAATAAGTTGTATTTCTGCATTACACGAAACACTGTTTTAGAATTGCTGTATATTCCTTGCCTTTCAAGCCATATATGTACTCTGCGATAGCCATATGTTCTGTGACTTTCTTCCTGGCATTCTCTTATCTTTTCGGCTAATGGCAAATCTCTGTCAGGTGTATCCATTCGCTTTAAAAAAGCATAATATCCACTTCGAGATACTCCAAAGAATTTGCACATTGAGTTTATGCTATACTTGTCCTTATGCTTAAAGATTACTTGATACTTTATTGATGCCTTCACTTCCTTTCTGTGAGCGAGAGAAAATCCCGCATCAACTCGTTTTCCATTTCTAATCGCTTAATATATCTGTCTTTGCTTGCTATTACATATCGCATTTGTGCAAGCTTGTCCAGCCTTTGTATTGACGGCGGTATCCCATTGTCGCTTTTGCTGGGTCTGCCTTTCTTGTGAATTACTTGTCCTGCTTCTATCATTCTGATTTTTCTGTTTCTTCTTTTGATAAATCCTTTTATTTGTTCTCGACTTAATCCAAATCGGTCTGCTATTTCTCTTGTCGTTACTCCTTTTTTCGCATTTCTAATATTTCATTTTCGTAGTTACTTATGTGTTGATATCTTCTTGGCATAAAAATCCCCTCCTGATGTTTATTTTACATCAAGAGGGGGCTTTTTTCTATTGTCCATTTTTTACGGACTTGTTTAATTTCTATAGTTATCGTAACGCTTTAGAAATTGAAAATGGGGGGATTTGTCTAAATGGTATATTTTTGTGTGTTATAATGTTTTTTAGAAATCATAACAGAAGAAGTAAACATACCGTCTTTATATTCGTTCTTTAATATTCCGCTGTATTTCTCAGCGGTAGCTTTAATATTTTTTATTCCATAACCGTGGGCTTGGTTGGAATTGCTTTTGGTGCTTTCTAATAGTGCATTATTCTCAAAAGGATTACTGTTAACGGAATTTGTGACCTTGAATAATAGAATTGATTCTTTTTGGCTTATTTTTAATTTAATGAATCTTTTGCTTTCATCGCATATTTTTAAACAAGCTTCGATTGCGTTATCAAGCTGATTGGCTAAAATAGCGCATAGGTCAACTGATGAAATTTTGATAGCTGTATTAATATCAATGGAATAGCTAAATGAGATTTTGTTTATCTCGGCTTCATTCATTTTGCAATTTATAATTGAGTCAATGGTATCGTTTCCGCAATTACAGCGATTTGAATTATTATAAATTTCACCGACAAGTTCATCAATATATTCTTTGGCTTTTTCATCCCTTTCAATCAAGCCGTTAAGTATTCGCAGGTGATTTTTGAAATCATGTACTTGTTGTGAAATTATACCTTGTGCAGTCTTCATTTCCGAATAATTTTTCTCAAGCATGGAGTTTGAAAGAAGCATTAATTCCGTTTCACTTTTCTTTTCCTGATATTCCGAACTGAGGACTATTGCAGCAATAGAGATGGTGACGGTTAAAACAAAAAAGAAAATAGAAAAAATTATAGCAATTTGTAACGTGAGAACAGAATCGCTGATAGCAAGATTCATAAGAATTTGCATTACAATGTAAGAAAATGTCGAAACAATGAGAATCATTATTTGACTGCGTTGGTTTAGCGTGCCGAGCTTTTTATAAAATCTTCGGCATAAAATAAAAATCACCGCTTGTAAAATCTTATCTGTAAGTATAAATATTGTTCTGATTTTACCGGGCTGCATAATTATGGCAAAGCCCTTTGATATATCAAGAGAGCCGCCGATAATCATTATAATTGTATAGGTAAGAACATAATCCACTGCGATTATAAAAAACCACGCTGTTATGGAAGATGTTATTTTTAACAACAGTTTTCCTTTTGAAACAAAAAGCAATATCAAAAAAGTGTAAATAATTGCGAATGTAAGGGTGACGATTGAATAGCTTTTCCACTGATTTAAAAGAGAAATTAAAACAGTGTATATTGCACTTGAAAAAACAATAATGGGAATATGCTTTTTGTAATTATACTTCGGAACGGATAGACTGCCGGCGACAAAAAGCGCAGTTAATCCCTCGATAAAGGTTGCGAGATATTCGGACAGGGTATAAATAACATTCATTTTTTCTCGTCCCTTTCTAATTCCAGCGATTTAGCAATTCTTGTTTAAAGGATTGAACGGTTCTGCGGCTTATCGGCAGGAATTTACCGTTTTTTAGCGTAATTATATTTCCACTTATCTGTTTTATATAATCAATGTTGATAAATGAGCCTCGATCAATAAACAAAAAATTATCGTCGTCAAGGAGGTTGTACAGCTCTTTGATTCCACGATTGTCTGTTAATGTGCCAAATGAAACTGTTTCGATTTGAAGCTGTCTGGAAATTTTGGATACAGATATAATGTCGCTGTATGGAACTCTCCAGAAATCATTGTAATGTCGGACTGTAAGAACCTTACTCGCATCGGTATTTATTTCATCGACAGCATCTTTTATTGCTTCCTGAAGTTCGCAGCGCATATTGATTTTTGCAATGTATCTGAATGCTTTGACTTTGTAGCCGAGAGAGGCCTGATGTTCTATTGAAGTTAAAAATATAATGATGGATTTTTGGGTGTGCTTGCGTATCTCTTCGGCTAATTCAAAGCCATTCTTGCAAGGCATAGAGACATCCAATATGTATATATCGGCTATTTTATTGTCCTGAAGCTCATATATTAATTTTCCGGGATTGAGAAAAGAATCAATCTTAAATGAAACGTTATTTGTTTTCATATATAACATTAATTCGTCTTGTATTTGACTTAAATCAAAAGAATTGTCGTCACAAATATGAATGCATATCATAAATATTTCATCTCCTTTTTCTAAACGGTGCAATAATTACTCATTGAATTTTAACTTCAGAAAAAATTGTTCTTTGAAAGTTTGCATGAACGGCAACAAATCATGTACTTTCAAAAATCTTGATTATAAATAACGGGAATAAATAATAAAATTCGACCATTAAACCAAAAATCGAAAAATAACTTTGTTTTAGTAGTATAATATAACAAAAGTTGTTGTTTGAATTATTGTATCATGCTTTGGCGAATAATTCAAGGTTATGGAACTTTTATTAGAATTAAGGTTGTGATTATAATGGTTTAAACAGATTAGGAGATTGCTTGATTTATGCAATATTTAGGGAAAATAATATATTTATTTAATCGTTAAGATGAATCACATGAGCGTATAAATATGAATGGAGGTTCACAATATGAAAATAACAAAACGTATATCAGCATTTTTGCTTTCAATGGTGTTGATCATTACAATTATTCCGATGTCAGCAAATGCAATTAATAATACATTTGAAATATCTTCTGCTGAGGATTTGAAAAGGCTTTCTGAGCTTGATACTGATTTCAGCGATACGAAAGTTATTTTGCTAAACGATATTACTGTCAATGACGGAGATTTTTCGATTGACAAGAACAATAATCCATTGTATAACGGTTCGTCTGAGTTGCCTGAAAGCTTCTCACCTGTTAAAACTTTTAACGGCGTATTTGACGGTCAGGGTTACACAATAAGTGGTTTGTTTTTAAACTCGAGCCTTTTTGAAAATTGTAAAGACGCTGTAATTAAGAACCTGAATGTTGTTAATTCATTGGTCGCAGATAAAACATCTGAATCTACGGCGGTGATTTGTTCTGTTGCAGAAAATACAACGTTTGAAAATTGTTATTTAAATTCTTATGCAATAGGAAGTGGAAAATACACAGGAGGATTGGTAGGCGAGGCTCTAAACTGTATAGTTAGTGCTTGTAGAAATGAGGGATCGATAATCGGAGCAAACGCAGGTGGATTGTTTGGATATATAAAGAATTCTACAATAAAATTTTGCTACAACAAAGCTTCGATTTGGGGATACAAAAGTGCAGGTGGTTTGGCAATAAATCTTAACTACTGTAATGTGTCGGATTGTTACAATTCCGGAGATGTAAATGCGAATGAAAAAGACGGTGCCGCAGGCGGATTCGCCTGTTATGTCACAGCATTGTCGAAAGAGACCTATGGATCAACAATAAAATATTGCTACACTGCCGGTGATGTTATCGGATATGATGCAGGAAAGTTTTGCAGTAATTACAGCGGCGATATTTTTGCAATGGTTCGTGTTTATTATGAAGGCAAAGAAGTAAATGATTTGTCCGATGCCGACTCGGATGCCGGATATAAGATTATTGATCAATATGAAGATTATAAAAACTACTGGGAATGGTCTCATTCGGGCATTTCTGCTCAAGATGATTGCATAGAGAGATTACATCTCATTAAGGTTGACAGCTTGAAACATGATTGGTGTCCCGAATATATTGGCTTTGGTGATTATGTGGGAGATGCGGCCGGTTTAAACCGAGGATATCCTCAGCTGACAATGTTCCATGAACATGTTTGGGGAGATTATAAATGCGATTCTGCCGGAACGGAAACGGCAAAATGTTTGTGTTATAACTGCGACGGCATTAATACAAGATCTCACGAACATGTTTTCGGTGAATATATTGTCAATGAAGATAAGCAGACCGAAACGGGTGTTTGCGAATGCGGCGAAAAGTATACAAGACCGCATACTCACGCCTTTGGCGACTACATGTATAACAACGATGCGGATTGTGTAACTGATGGCACTATGACGGCGGTATGCACAGGCAGGAATTGCGGGGTGACGGATACCGTAAATGACCCGAATCATAAGGCGACAGGTCACAACTTCAGTGACTGGAAGTCGAACGGCGATGCTAAGCTGTTTGCTAACGGCACAGAAACAAGGTTTTGCCATTGCGGCGCTTCTCAGACAAGGATTGCAGAAAGGTCGGCATTTATAATTGTATTCTTTGATAATATTTATAAGCTTATTAAGGATATGTTTAAATAACTTTATTGTTTTGAGAAATAATTTGTGACCCCGAAAGCAATTATACTGCTAAAACTGCATAGTTAATAATTAAAAGGCTGTGACGAACCGAAAAAATCATCACAGCCTGTTTTTATTATTATATTATAATGTAATCAATATCCGCTGTTGTCGTAGAGGTAGCCCTTTTGTTCAAAGTAATCAATTCTCTCATTGCCGTCTTTAACGGTGAAAACATAGGTGCAGTCGCCTGCATAGTACATATTTTCTTCGCCGAAAAGCTGAGTGAAATAGCGTGTGTTGTCGCACTCGCTTGTCATGGCAATATAGCGGCACTGCGGAATGAGAAGCTTCTCCGCTTTAACATTGTTATAAATATTTCTGTCGTCATTTATGAGATGATGAGCGCACTGAAGATATTTGCAGGAAAGCGAGTTTCTGCCGTAAAGCGCAAGCAGAGCTTCTCCGTTTGTTTCCTCCGCATCGCCGAGAAAAATGACGGAGCAATCGTCAAAAATGATCTGGAAAACCGTAGATGTTTCGTTAACGCTTCTGTAGACGTCGTTGCCGCTTGCACGGGTGGAGCGGGGGAGTATGTCCTCGTGAGTTGAGAGAACCTCAATTCTCGCATCTGGGAAACGCACCGTCTGACCCGTGTGGAGCTTGAGAAATTTAGCGTTCGGAGCGTATTTTTTGATTCTGCTTCTAAGCTTGTTCGCACACGGGATTCCGTATTCAAGCAAGGTCTTTGACGGGAAGTTGAACATCACACGCTCAACGTCGAGAACATCATTTTCACGCTTGAGAAGCTTGATAAAAAAATCCATGTGGTCGTCGTGATTGTGGGTGCAAAGGTAAGCCGAAACACGGATTTTTTCGCCTCTTTTTTTACCTGTAAGATCCTCAAGGCGGCGCATAAATTCATCACATGCTTCCTCCGTGCACTGCTCAATCTCGCCGCCGTCAATGATGATAACGGAATTGTCACGCATTCTCATTGCGTAAAGCATGCCGCAGTCGCAGCTGTGGAAGCGAATCATCTTGCCGTAACGCAGAGAGAACTGCATAAGCGCCGTATCGCCTCGAACGTCGTCCGACATATCGTTTATCTCGGAAATGGGAGAGCTTGCATTATCAAAAATAATTCTTGCAAGCATTGTTTCGGCAGTGTAGTATGTATAAATAATTCTGTCACCGTCGGAAAACTCGGCAAAAATATTGCCGTTGAATTCACGGTGAAATGTCTCTTTACGTCCTGTTCCCACAAGTGAAGCAAGAAAATCACGGTACATTTTAGATGTTACATCGCCGAGAACGAGCATATATGAGTCGTCCTCACCGCCGTTTGTTTCGTCATCAATCGCAAGACCTGCGCCGCAGTTTATTGGTTCGCCCAAGACCGTTCCAATTGTCGGGACGCCGAGAGCTGTAATAAATTCTTCAAGTGTCATGTCAATTCTCCTTAAATATTTTACTGAAATATTATATATCTTCATGTCACATGGTGTCAATGGTTTTATGAAAACAGTAAAAAACGATAATAACGCTTAAAACATACGAAAAGCAACACGCGGAGGAGTTGGAGGAGAGGTAA
>UMJJ01014999.1_pt1 | contig 10702 bp, 8 predicted proteins | sample 1966051 | NCBI WGS metagenome assembly UMJJ01 (sample SAMEA4836147, study PRJEB28245) | human gut metagenome | biome: gut microbiome; material: fecal sample | place: Denmark | collected 2008
GATGCGTTTTCTTACATGAAAGAATATGATGAGATTGCAGCAGTAAATAAGAAAAACGGGGATTTCCATTCAGCGGATGAATTCCTGTCAGGTTTTAAGAAGACCGACCGGCTGCATCCGGTAATTAGTCTGTGTGTATACTATGGAGAAAGTGAATGGGATGGTCCGTTTTCCCTGAAGGATATGCTGGAGATCCCCGAAAAGATAGAATCACAGAAACTGATTGACCATGCTTTGGAATTGGAGCAGAAAGGGGGACAGATCAATATGTGTAATGCATTGGAAGAGTTAAGACAGGAAGGTGTTGAAGAAGGTCGACAGGAAGGCAGATGGGAAGGTATCCTTGAAGGCATTCGTGCGACTGTAAGGACCTGCAGGAATTTTAATATCAGTGAGGCAGATACGGTCAGAAATATCATGAATGAATTTTCCCTGTCACAAGAAGAAGCTGTCAATTATGTAAAAAAATACTGGTAAACTGAAAACCTTATCAGTAAGAGCCTTTGGTTCATCTGGTCCGGGGCTCTTTACTTATACCAGAGTAAAATATAATACACTATTTTCGGGATTCCGGTATCTAACTAGATTTTCACAAAAAACAGAAGAAGTTCTTTCTGGTTTATCTTCAAATCATCAATTTTACTCCAAAAAAGTGGCAGGATTTTTTTAATTGAAATTTTCCTTTCTGAAATTAAATTTTATCATGATTTTCCTGAACTTTTTTCGAATAAAAGGATTTTTTTTCACTCGATTCATGGATACTTTTCTAAAAAAAATGCTGATTTGAACTTTTGAAAAAAAATGTTCTGGTCAGAGGATTGATTTCGCCGTATAGATAGACAATTCCATAGAGATTTTTATAAAAAACCGGGAATTTATCCGACTTTCACCTGGAATTTTCAAGTTTACCCAAGTATAGTGGCAGCTTTTTTTATTTTTACAATTTTATCTTTTAAAATGAACTTTTTTTGAACTTTTACATTGTAAAGAAACATATTTCTCTGTGCTATAAGATGATATTTCATAGAGATAGCCAAAAGGATGGGAAGGTATCCTTGAGGGCATTCGTGCGACTGTAAGGACCTGCAGGAATTTTAATATCAGTGAGACAGATACAGTCAGAAACATCATGAATGAATTTTCATAAAAACAGAAGGAGTTCTTTCTAATTTTACCCACAATTTTAATTTTACCCCGTCAAATGTGTCGTTTGTTTTTTTCTTTCGCTTGAAATTGAATTTCATCACCATATTTTGACTTTTGAAAAAACAGAGAAGGCGATTCTGTGTAAATTCTAAAAAAATATGTTTCCCTGAATATCCAAAAAGAAAGGCTCCGGTCGCAATGACCGGAGCTTTCTTTTTAGGAATCTGTATCAGTTACCCAAATGGATTATTTCATGTTAGCAGGCATCAGATTTGACCATCTGCTGAATACTTTCTTGTTTGTATCCGGGTCTTTTGTGAAGGAACGCATTCCTACTACCCAGTTTTTCTTTGGTACCTTCTTGAACTGTACAGTAACTTTGTTCTTGTTGATGTTCAGGATCTTGTGATCTCCATAATGGTATGGACGTAACTCACCGTTGTCGTTCTTGGAGGATGTTCCCAGAACTACATCATATCCTGCTACATTAGAAACTTTGTTGTATGTTACGGTAATAGTAGAACCTTTCACTTTTACCTCTGTGATGACTGGTGCTGCCGGTGTTGTTGCTTTTACTTTGAATTCATATCCTTCAGACCAATCACCGAATACTTTCTTGCCGTTCTTGTCACGTGTCCAAGCGTGGCAGTATGCATAGTAGGTTCCCTTCTGTACATATTTGAATGCTGTAGAAGTCTTAACCTGGTTCTTGCTGATCGCATCGTAATCTTTGCTTGTTGTGCAGTCTTTGTCTGTAGAGATTACATAATCGTAACCGGAAGCTCCATCTGCATCACCAGAAAGGATAACAGTTGCTTTGTTTCCAACAACTTTAACATCACTGATAACTGGTGCTGCAATCTCAGCAGTACTTTCAACGATATTAAATTTCACTGTCTGGCTTCCTGTATAGTTTTTATTGGAATCAAGAGCTTTGACTGTTACAGTACCTTCGCCGATCTCTTTGTTATCGCCGTAAATTACTTCATAGTCTTTACCTTCTGTCAGTTTTACAGAACCGTTCATTACAGTAACTGCCGGTTTGATCTGCTCGCCGGTTGCTTCCTGGTTTGCGATTGCTGCAACGGTTACGTCTTTCAGGTCTTTCGCTGTTACGCCATATTCTACTTCTTTTACGGAATCAGCAGTATTCAGGTTCTTGTTATCTTTATATGTGATAACTACTTTACCTTTATCTCCTACGTTTGTAGCAGCCGGTACATAATCTACTGTGTAGTCTGTGCCTTCTACCAGAGCTGTTTTTCCACCTGGAACAGTGATTGTTACGGATGGTTTTACAGTCATTCCGCTTGAATAAGTAGTATCTCCAAGAGTCACATCAGATGCTGTGATCTTAGCCGGTGTGATATCAAATGTCTTTACAAGTTCTCCAGCATAGCTTCCGATACCTACAAATTTGATCTTTGCTTTGCTACTTGCTGTTGTAACATTTACTGCATTTTCATAAGAAACCATATAGTCGGTTCCTTCTTTTAACTGTGCAAGTTCACCTGTGATTGCGTAATCAGTTCCTTTTACAAGGCTGATCTCTTCACCTGTGTAAGTCTTGCTCAGTTTATCGGACATTAAGGTTACAGTTCCACTTGGAAGTGTTGCGTTTGTGATCTTGAAGTTTGCACTTACGCTTCCCTTGTACGGAGCTTTTCCTGTAACTGTAATAGTAGCAGTTCCGGCTTTCTTGTTGTCTGAGAATGTAACGTCATAGTATTTCGGATCTACTACATTGCCACTCTTATCTTTTACAATATATTTGCCAGCTTCCAGGATGATTCCCTTGGAGGAGCCTGCCTGCTCTGCACTGTATGCAACGCTTGGAAGTGTTTCAAGGCCGTTTGTTGCAACGATTTTTCCACCTTCAAGGCTCGGAGTACCAACAGTATATTCTACCATCTGGTTTCCTGTGTACATCTGTGGATATTTTGCTTTATCAGTAATTGTCTTAGCTTTAACGTTAATCTTACCTTTGTCGCCTTCTTTAATAGCAGCTCTTTCTATCTCTACTGTGTAGTAGTCGTTACTGATCTCATATTCTTTTCCATCTTTGTCTGTATAAACAACTTTGATAGTTGGTGTAACGAGTTTTCCACTGTTATAAGATGCATCAACAACCTTAACAGTGATATCCTTATCGCTGAGATCTTTTTCTGTTAATTCAGCTGTGATAGAAGTTCTATTGGTTGTGCCCGGTGTCTGTTTAAAGTTTTCGTTCTTTCCATGACCTGCAACTTTATTTTCTGCAACAGTTGGTGTATATACAAGTGTTCTATTTGATGTACTTGTTTTGTCAAGCCAGAAGTCTTTGTCAAGTGTGAGGTCATAATGTCCATCAGCCATCCATGCCTTATAAACGTCTTTAGCCAGAATGTTATAATTGCTGATATCAGCACCTTTATCACCTAAAGATGGGTTAAAGGAAACGATTAATTTATTGCCAGTAGTTCTGTTATCTACTACCTGCGAACCACTAAAGTCTGCTGGCTGAATCTTATAAGCGTTGCTTAATGTCATCTCTGTATCAGCATAATCTTTAGCACCTGTGATAACATAGGATACATCCCCAGCATTTGTTCCACCCTGAATAAGTTTATATGTAAAGTCTCTGTTCAGGAAGAGTTTTGTACCATTTAATGTGATAGATCCCGCGTTAGCACTTAACAGTTTTCCGAGGTAATCCTGCTCTTTTCCGTTGTAGATTAGGTTATTTCCACCTGATAAAGCATTTAAAAATGCGGATTTGAATTCATTGATATCGCTCTTAGTTGCTTCGCCTTTACGAGAAATAGAACTCTGGTAGTTCTTTGCGGTATTGTTTGCAGTAATTGTAATCTGTTTATTGATTGCAGAATCAGACCAGTTTACACATGTGATGTCAAATTCACCGCCTGCAAGAAGGTCATTAGTCTTGTTCGGATCTGCAACAGTATCGTACATTTTGATTTTAGCATTTTTAACGATGTTTTTCTCTACATCAGTTACATCTGCTTTCCATACTTCTTCTGGGATTACAACTTCAAAATCAGCGTCATGTTTTGACATGTTTTTTTTGACAATTTCAACCTTAACTTCCTTATTGTCTTTATCTTTATATACTAAAGTTTTTTCGGTAACGTTAACACTTAATGTATATGTTCCTACATTTGGACCGATTTCCTGTACAGTGTAATCAGATGCTGGAAGAGTATTAGTTTCTTTATCTGAATTAGTATACGTAACTTTAGCTACTTCAGGTGTAATTTTCTGACCAGTATACTCGTATGTTTTGTCAACTTTTTCAATAGCATAGCCGTCAAGCGTCTTCGGTGCAACAAGTGTATATTTTGTTTTAACGATGCCGCTTGAATAGTGAGTTCTTTCTGTTGGAAGAATCGTAATTGTTACATTTACTTCACCTAAGTGATATAACTGGTCATAAGATAAAGTAAAATCTTTACCATATTTTAGAGATGAACCATCATATTGAACTCCAATTTCTCTTTCTGACAGTTCATTTTTCTTTTCTACAGTACTAAATTCTTTTTCATTTGATGCTGATGCTAAAAGAATCATTGTGAAAACTTTATCTGTGTCTAATTTTTTTGCACCAATAGTAACAGCCTCTGAATAAGATGCTTTTTCTGTTTCAAAGCTGTCTCCTGAATAAACAGCTACACGTACCTGTTTGTCATAAAGATCATCAATATTATCAGGTACTGTATATGTTCCTTTAGATGCATTGGTAAGGTTATACCATTCACCTTTAGCATCTGTTGCTTGCCACTGATATTTGAATACAGTTCCTTCTGGTCCCATCTTATCAGTTTTAGCTGTTAATACTGTTCCGGCAGTAATTTTATCTTTATCAACACCAGCGTCGATAGTTGGAGTTCCTGTTAAAACAGTAGCGGATTCTACAACTTTGATAGTTGCTTTTTTATTTTGAACAGGAGCTCCGTCAGCGGAAACTTCAACATCAATAGTGCTTCCTACATCACTCTGTTTCAGGTCATAAGATACAGAAACTACGTTTCCATTTGTTATTACATTGGAAGCTAACTTTCTACCACTAGGGTTTGCTGTATCATAAGCAACAAGTGTTGCGGTTGCTGTACTAACTACTTTATCCAGAGTAACTGTTGCTGTAATAGTTCCCTGTTTAAAAACTGCCTCATTCTGTACAGTTTTTCCTTGCTGATAGAATACAATAGAGTTAGTTAAAGCAGTAGCACCTGTTGCACTTTCAACAGCACCATCCTCAGTATCATCTACAGCTGGAGTTTCTGCTTCAGCAGAGAATGCTGCAGCATCAGAACCATCGCTGAACTCGGAAGCCCAAACCGGTACATTAGAAGTGGCAAGCATAGCAACAACAAGTGACATACTTAATGTCTTTTTTGCCATGCCCTTCTTTGTGTTTTTAATCTTTGTCATGATTATAGTTCCCCTTTGGGTGGTGGACAGGTTGATTTTTGATTAAAACCTCATTCTCTGATTAAAAATTCATGCAGAATCTTGAAGAAATGGTTATTTATAACTGCTTTTTTTACGCATTATAGTTATATTTTTGTAGTTATATGCTTTTTATAACTGACAGAATGAGAAAAGAGAATAGATCAAACAATCGGACGCTGTATTTTTCAGATTTTTAATAATTTTTATATTTCCTTTCGTGGAAACAAAATAATAATTATGATATATTGATAACAGAAACAGGCAAAAAGGAGGTGCTGGATACGACGGAAAAAAATAAGATCAAACCGGATACCATACTGAAGAACTTCTGGAGAGACAATGGACATTTTGCGGATCTGTTCAATGCAGTATTTTTTAATGGAGAACAGGTGCTGAAGCCGCAGGATCTTACAGAAGCAGATACGGATGTTTCCTCCATGCTGAAATTTAACGGTCATGCAGAAACAATACAGAAGATCCTGGATGTTGTAAAGAAGACGGCATATGGTGTGGATTTTGTACTCTGGGGACTGGAAAATCAGGCAAAGATCCATTATGCGATGCCGCTGCGCCATATGGTCGGAGATGCGTTTTCTTACATGAAAGAATATGATGAGATCGCAGCAGTAAATAAGAAACGCGGGGATTTCCATTCATCGGATGAATTCCTGTCAGGTTTTAAGAAGACTGACCGGCTGCATCCGGTGATCAGTCTGTGTGTATACTATGGAGAAAGTGAATGGGATGGCCCGTTTTCCCTGAAGGATATGCTGGAGATTCCCGAAAAGATAGAACCACTGGTATCTGATTACCGTATGAACCTGGTACAGGTAAGATCAAGTGGAGAGCTGTGTTTCAGCGATCCGGATGTAAATATGGTGTTTGACGTGAGCCGCCTGATCTATGCCAGGGATTATACGAAGATCAATGAAGTTTACAGGGATCATAATATTCCGGCAGATCTTGGACTTGTGATAGGAGCCATTACAGAATCACAGAAGCTGATTGACCATGCTTTGGAATCGGAGCAGAAGGGAGGGCAGATCAATATGTGTAATGCATTGGAAGAGTTAAGGCAGGAAGGTGTCGAGGAAGGCAGACAGGAAGGAAGATGGGAAGGTATCCTTGAAGGCATTCGTGCGACTGTAAGGACCTGCAGGAATTTTCATATCAGTGAGGCAGATACAGTCAGAAATATTATGAATGAATTTTCTCTGTCACAGGAAGAAGCTGTCAATTATGTGAAAAAATACTGGTAAACGGAAATTCTTTCAATCAGAGCCTTTGATCTATCAGGTCGGAGGCTCTCTACAAGGTAGTCTGTACTCTGAATGGCCTGATTGAAAAGAAAATCTCGAAAAAACAGGTGCAGTCAGATATACCTTGAAATAGCTTTTGACAATAGAGTAGAGAAATAACTGCAAGAGTTATTTCTGAATAGTTACGTACATTTTTTATTTATATTGAACACCCATGTGAGTGAATCAATCTTAATTTCAGTGAAGACTCATCCTAGTTTTCGGACAGTCTCCCCCTCGATAATTCTCAATAAAAACTACACCCGGCACGCGCACAAATTGTAATCTACTATATTTCACACCACTCATAGGTGTACTTTTTCTTAACTACACATTCACACCACTACTTAAGAATTATATTCTGTATGGGAAGTTGAGACATTGTCGCTGAAATAATCGAATTCTTCATTGTGTTACTGTTTTCTACTATTTTATGGTTCAACAATGAATCAACGGTAATTTTCCCTTTTATTAGTGCCATAACCAATTCTTCATATAAGCACACTTCCTCATATCCCTGATAATCTATGGCACTTGCACGAACAAAATTTTTCTCAAGAATTATTTCATCACTGGGCATGCCTTGAAAGGCCTGGTTCATTAATAATTCGCGCGCAACTTTGTCATAATCATGTGCTATATCGAAATACACCACTGGGACCTCATATCTAAGGTTACACAAATCATTAAAAAAGTAACCCATTCCCTTCCTGCTAACTTTTACTTGTAATCCTGCTTCTAGACCTGATATAGAAGAAGTTTTTATCATCGCTCGCATACCATCATCATCAACCCAAATTATATCCCTCTGCGTATCTGATGGATTATAATACTGTGGATATTGCTGCTTCGTCTTTATTAACCCCGTCCCAACTGCCATAAATCTTTCAGCAGTTTTTGCTTTAGCTTTTTTCCTTCTAGCCACTGACAACCATTTTTTATTTATATCTTCATTTTCAACACATCGTCTCACTATAACCGCTTCTGCAATTTTCCCAAGTAAATTCATCGTTGTTTGTAATGGTGACATCAAATAAATTGATTTTAATACAAATTTATTATCTTCAAACCGAATTTTCCCTAAGTCATCATGCAAAATATCAAACAATTTCTGTCCCGTATAATAATTTAAAATTTCAAGATTCTTTTTTCCATATATAAATTCCGCATATGGTTGAGATGCTATTATTTGTCCGTTACCATCTACTGCAGAAATAATTAGCTGATTCTCATACAACTTTCCCACATCCTTATCTAATATTCAAACAACAATGTCTTCCCAGCCCGCGTAAGTTACTTCCTAAATCTATATGCTATACCAGTCTCCATCGCTTTAACCGCTGCATCCGTATACATACTTATTTTGGGGAGACTATCAACCCTTTTACCATTTAGAAATCTACGTTGAATCCTCCATCGCATATATAATCTAATTAACTATTTTCTTGGGGAGGTCTTTGCCTTGAATCATTTTTTTATAAATACCATATCCTGCAGCGCCAATGCTTACTAATACCAATAAAGCCCAGCCCACATTCGAGCCTCTCCCTTCTTGAATATCTTCAGCAGACGAGTCTTTGAACAATGCATCTATGTCTTCTTTCGGGTAGTACTTGCCATACCAATAAACATATCCATTGCCCGCATAATCATAATCATCATCCCAATCATGATCATCTTCATAATCCCAATGTTTTGACATATCAAAAGTCCTCCCTTATCTAGCATAAATAAATATTTTTCGTCCATTGATCTCACCCCCCCCTAAGCTAATTCAAATACTAATGTATATCCAATCCCTTTCCTTACTTTTGCGAAAAAGTATCCTTTCGCCAAAATGTATATCTCTCGTTCCGGGTTATTTTCGATGGTCAGACCCTTCCAGATCCCCATAAATAGAACGGCTGATATCAAACACAGCAGCAACTTCCGGATCTTGAAAATCACAGGTCTCACTTGCCCTCAGCTGAAGCAGATTCATTTTATAATCCGACACCATTGGACGGACTTTTTCAGGAATCTCAAGCATATCTGCCAGACATAGCGGTCCATCCCATTTTCGATGGTCAGACCCCTCCAGCTAAATATTTCAAAATATCAACTGACTATTTTAAAATATTTTTTATTCTCATCTAAAAATTCAATCGAATCCCAACGCATACAATAATATGGAAAAACCAACGTTTTAAAACCATTTTCATTCAATTTTTTTATAACTTCATCCTTGGCTTTAATGTTATCTGCAAGATCAATTGCAAGGCAAGTAACCTCCGTCACAAAAGGAGATTGTCTGCTATCCCAAACATTGTTTTCAATAATATAGTTAAAGGGAGTTGCATAAACACAAGAAATGTTTTTTATGCCTTTTAACATTTCATCGAATTTTTCATAAGACATAGTCTGTTCGTTATTTTCTTCGTTTATAATCTGTATTTTGTAAGTAGGATAATTAACATATACTCTGGGCGGAAGTGTGGTAATAAATGCCGGCATATTCGCGGATAACTCTTTAGTTTCAAAGGCACATCCAGGAGTATGCAAAATTTCCCAGGATTTTTTTGAATAATTCTCTAATTGTTCCAGTGCAATATTCGGAATCATATGTTCAAATTCTTTGCATGATACAATAGGAATAAGCTGTCGCATAATATCGGATTTAGTTTTTTTTAAATCATCACAAATTTGTGAAATATTGTCAGCTGACTCAGCATCGATTTTAAATTTAATGATTTGTGAAAAATCATCTTTATTAATATCGCTCATATTTATGTCCTTTCTGCTATATTTAGCACTTAAATAATTATATGTCCATTTTGCTTAATTATGGCACAATTATAGTAAAAAGTCAATAAGCTTTTTGCTTGCTCCAAAGATTTGAATTATTAATGTCTTTTTGCCATGTCATTCTTTGATTTTTTGATTATAGTTCTTTTCCCTGTGTGTTAGATTCTATCGAGGCACAAAACATAAAAATAGTATTATACCCGTTCGGGATGATTTAATATAGAAGTATATAAATTATACCCGAACGGGATTTTTGTATATAATTCACTTGAAATCATACCCGAACGGGATTAATATGTTTAATATGAGTACAATTGGAGATTATATAAAAAAAGAAAGAAAAAAAGCAGGGCTGACGCAGGAGGATTTTGCAATCCGTTCCGGACTTGGACTTCGTTTTGTAAGGGAATTGGAACAGGGAAAAGAAACGGTGCGTCTGGACAAAGTGAATCAGGCATTGGCAATGTTTGGGAAAGAAGCTGTACCAGGAAAAAAGGAGGATTAGCAGGTGGAGTCAGAATATAGAAAGGGATATGTATATATTCAAAATCATTTTTCCGGAATTATTGCAGAAACTGAAGAAGGGTATATTTTTACTTATGACCAGGATTATCTGGACAGAGAAGATGCAGTGGCAGTAAGCCTGACACTTCCATTACGTCAGGAGCCTTATGAAACAACTATATTGTTTCCTTTTTTTGACGGACTGATTCCAGAAGGATGGCTTCTGGGGGTGGTCAGCCGAAACTGGAAAATCAACCAGAAAGACCGGTTTGGATTACTGTTATCTGCCTGCCGAGACTGTATTGGCGATGTTTATATCAGGAGAGAAAAGGTATGAAATGCTTGTGTTGTGGAAAGCCAATAACAAATAGTGCAACGAATGTGGAAAAAGAATGGTGCTGGCATAAAAAGTGTGTAAAGAGATTTTTTCAGACAGATGAATTACCAATCTTGGATATTACGAAAGAGCAACTGGAAATCCTGGCAAATGAAATAGTAAATGAGGGACTTACTGTGCCGGG
>UMJJ01017958.1_pt1 | contig 10695 bp, 8 predicted proteins | sample 1966051 | NCBI WGS metagenome assembly UMJJ01 (sample SAMEA4836147, study PRJEB28245) | human gut metagenome | biome: gut microbiome; material: fecal sample | place: Denmark | collected 2008
TCTACTAGCATAGAGGTTTTATGGAGATGCCTCAGGATAGTATTTTTGCCCTAGATGAAACTATAAAAGCGTAGCCTATCTTGATATTCTTACTCATAACGTAACCCTTGAAAATATCTCTTGCCCTTAAACTTTTGTGGCGAGAAGGCATCCAAGGGATATTTAAGAGAAGTATAAATATATTAAAGTGCAGGCGTGATGCGAAAGTGGCTATGGATCGTAGGAGCTTTGCTGGTGTCTGTTTTGGCATCAGCACAGAGTAAGACTTATTCAATCAAAGGGATAGTTTATGAGGAGGCGACAGAGGAGACTATTGTAGGGGCGGGAGTACGTCTTTTGCATCAAGCCGATTCTCTTTATGTGGCAGGTAGCTCTACAGGCACAAAGGGTCAATTTTCTCTTGCGAATATTGCCCCAGGGAAGTATCTCCTACACATCAGCTTTTTGGGTATGGAGCCCTATTACAAAGGGGTGGAGGTAGTGAATAAGAGTGTAAACTTGGGCAAGATTTACCTCTCCGAGTCGGTCACTAGGCTAGGGGTGCTAGAGGTAAGGGGGCAGGCGACGCCAATGACGGTGAAGCAAGATACGATCCAATTCAATACGGCTGCTTTTAAGATGCGACAAGGGGCTAGCTTGGAGGAACTGTTACGGCGCATCCCTGGTATGGAGATTGATGAGGATGGAAAAATCACCTATAATGGTGAGGCGATAGAGCGGATTGAGATGGACGGGCGGTCTTTTTTCGGAAACGATCCACAAATGGCTACGCGCAACCTCCCCTCTGATATGATAAAGAATCTGCAGGTGGTAGATAAGAAGTCGGACGAGGCAAAGCTCACCGGGATGAGCGACGGGGAGAAGGTGAAGGTGCTCAATCTGGAGATAAAGGAGGATAAAAAGCGTGGGTTGATCTCTAATCTGTCGGCCGGATATGGCACGCAACAGCGGTATACTGCCAATGCCCTTGTCAATCTATTTAATCACGATGCGAGGTACACTATTATCGGCGAGCTGAATAATATTGATGGCGTGCGAAGGGGAAGAGGAGAGGAGACCACCCGTAGGATAGGGGGGAATTACGACGACCTCTTCCTCAATAAAACCCTGAAGGTCACTGCCGAAGCCTTTTATAATTGCCGTGATTTCTCGGTGGATGGCAAGACGATGACGACTCAATTGCTGGGTGGCGAAAAGGCCAATAACGAGGCGGAGCAGTATCACAACTTTAGGAGGGATGAGGAGGTCAACCTTAATGGTCGCCTAGAGTGGAACCCCCAGGAGTCCACTATGCTGGTCTTTGAGCCTTACTTCAGATATAATTGGAATAAAACGGATAATAGCTCCCAATTTCAGACAACTAACCGTCAGGGTATCGCTATTAATGATGGCCAATCGTTACGAACTAATGATGGAACTTCTTACGAGGTGAATGGCGATCTGCACTTCCGTCATACCTTTACTGAGCTAGGGCGGAATATTTATGCCCGTCTCTCCTACCGATTTAATGGCTCTGATGGAGAGGGGCTTCAGCTATCTGAGACCAACTTCCGACGGTCGCAGGAGAAGAAGCTACGCGATCAGCAACAACGCTCTTATGACCGTGGAGAGTCGGGACGTTTTAGAGTCGCCTATCTTGAACCCTTTAGTAAGGAGTGGGCACTTCAATTGATGTATGATGCCAACTTTGGTAGGAGAAAGAGCGATCAATCGACCTTCAATAAGGGTGCTACGGGAGAGTACACGGAGCTAGACCCTATCTACTCAAGGGGGTCGGAGAATAGCTATTTTACCCATAGGATATTAGCGCGCCTGCGTTATAAACTTGCCCCTCGCAGTTACCTCTATGCTGGAATGGGGGTGAACCCAAGTACATCGCATACAATATCCACACAAGGGGGTGAGGTGACCTTTGATAAGCAACGTACGGTGTGGAATTATGCACCTACCGCGATTTTGGAATACCGACCTTCGGATTCATTGCAAATCAATATCCGCTACAATGGTCGTACCAGTCAACCCTCTATGAGCCAGCTCAACCCTGCAACGATTGTCCTTTCACCGCTCGCTCAGGTGCAAGGTAATCCCGACCTACTCCCCTCTTTTTCGCATAGTGTATGGGGAAGCATCAACTTCAATAGACCTATGGCTCGCCAAAGTCTCAATATGATGTGGGGCTGGAACCTCACCAATAATGCAGTGGCACCGATACAAAAGATTGATGCTACCACAGGGGTGAGGCAGACGAGCTATCAGAATATCAGTGGTAATCAGTCGCTCTTCGGCGGTTTTATGATGAGTTTGCCGATGGGTGGAGCTTCGTCGAAGTGGAGTAGTTTCACCTTCGGAAGGGTGCGTTATTCGCGTGATAAGGGATTTGTCAATGAAGCCCTTAACCGAGCCGATGTGTGGCGACCTATGCTGTCTCAAAGGATTACTTGGAGTGGCCCTTGGCTACAAGCGACCGTGGGTGGCTTTGCGATGATGCAGCAGGCGAAGAATAGCATCTCTAAGGAGATGGATAGCCGCACATGGGATTTCAATGCGTTTGGCGAAGCGATAGTCACTTTGCCCTTTGGCCTTTCCTTAACTTCCAAGCTCACTTACCAAGATGCTTCGGGCTATCAAGATCAATTGAAGCGCAACTTTTGGCTGCTCGATGCTTCGGTTAGTTACTCGTTTTTGAAAGAAAAACGTGGCACGTTACAGCTATCAGGCTATGACCTTCTACAGCAACGTACCACGTTTATGAGGCAAATCTCACTGGATCGAATTACAGATAGTGAGGTCAATGGAATTACTTCCTATGTGATGCTGACCTTCTCTTACCGCTTTAATAATATGGGTGCCGATGTCCGGCCTTCAGGAATGCACAGCGGTCAACGCTACGGAAGGGGATATAGAAGGCACTGATCTATCTGGTGGGTCGCTTCTCACTCACCAATAGAGCTACAGCGATAATCACCGCACCGATGCCGAGGGTGCTTTGTGCCGTGAGTTGCTCCCCTAGTACGGTAACTCCGACGATCACTGCAGTGAGGGGCTCAAGTACTCCCATAATAGCAGTGGTGGTAGAGCCGATGATAGGAATGGCAACAATGAGGAATAAATTGGATATCAATGTAGGCACCAACCCCAATAGGAAGAGTAAGCCCCATGCTCTTGGTGTGGGGGGTAGCTCAAGTGTCTGCTTACCGATAGATAGACCTATAAAGAATAGGGTGCTAAATAGCATCAGGTAAAAGGTGAGTCGCCACTTCGGAATAGTGCCAATAGTCGTTTTATTCACCACAATAATATAGACTGCATAGCAGAAACCACTGAAAGCGACTAGTGCGATATCAGTTAGCTTTACTTGTACCCCTTCGCTACCTAAAATCCCCGAAAGTAGTACTACCCCCATAAAAGCGATGACTAGTGAGATGAGCCCACGACGGGTCATCCGTTGCTTAAAGAATATGAGCATCAGGAGTGCCACCATCAGCGGGTACATAAAGTGGATCACTGTCGCCACGCCCGAGGTCATCACTTTGTAGCCATTGATCAGAAATAGTGCACTACAGAAGTAGAGGGTCGACATAATGAATATGATACGTATGTGCTTGGCTGTCTCCCGAAAGGATATTCGCTTTTGGAGCATTACTAGAGCTACTAGAAGTGTAGCAAAGCCGAAGCGGTAGATGAGAATCGTCTCTGTCTCCATCCCCTCTCTCATGAGTGGGACGGTGAATAGTGGAATCAATCCAAATGTTGCAGACGATAGTAGGCCTGCAATATAGCCTTTAGTACGTTCGTTGGTCATAATGAATCAAATAATGTTGGTTGGCACGGTGCAAAGGAGCGTCGGTGGAGTGGGGTAATGCCTAGCTTTCGGATCCCGAGGAGATGTCGGGGCGTGCCATATCCCATATTGTGCTCCCAGTCGTATCCTGGGTATTCCTCTGCGTATTTTATCATCAATCTATCTCGGTAAGTCTTGGCTAGGATAGAGGCGGCAGCGATGCTTGCCACCTTGTCGTCGCCTCCCACAATTGTCTCAAAGGGGATGTCGGTCTCGGGCTTAAACTTATTGCCATCTATCAATAGGTATTCGGGCAGTGTAGAGAGTGCCGAGATGGCTTTATTCATTGCTCTGAAGGTGGCTTGGAGGATATTGATCTCGTCAATCTCTGCTGGTGGTACCTCGCTAATGGCATAAGCAAGAGCTTGCTCTTTGATAGCACTTGCTAGCTCCTCTCTACGCTTTGGCGAGAGCTTCTTCGAGTCGTGCAGGCCAGAGATAGAGCATTCGGATGGAAGGATTACTGCGGCTGCCACTACAGGACCTGCCAAGCAACCTCTGCCCACCTCATCTATCCCCGCCTCTATCCGCTCGGGGATCAACCTATTGGGCAGTTTCATTTTGGATTTCTTTGTAGGAGCCTACCTTATGCACAAAAGGGGTCATCGGCTCAATATGAATGATGATGTGCGTCTCCTCTCCAAAGCGTTCCCTCAGAAGCTCTTCCACGCGTATGGTGAGGTCGTGTGCCTCGTAAAGCGGTATGTTCCCATCCACTCTCACGTCCATTTCGATGGCGATGGTATCACTACCAGTCATCCTCGTCCGTAGGTTGTGAGGCAGTTGTATCCCCTCTACACTTTCAGCGATCTGGAGAATCTCCTCCTCAGTCTCTTGGGGTAGGCTTGCCTCTGTGAGCTTGTTGAGTGCTGGGATAGTTACAATTGCACCCATCCGCATTACAAAGCCAGCCACCACAATAGCGGCCACAGGCTCCATTAGCCTAGCCACCCCTCCAAAGGCTATCGCGCACCCAGCTCCTATCAGTACTGCGAGTGAGGTAAATACGTCACTCCTATGGTCCAATGCTTCTGCACGGAGTACCTCGCTACGGGTCTCCTTCGCCTTTTTCATTGTGTAGTGATAGACCCACTCCTTTAACCCCATCGCAAAGATAGCAACTACCAGTACTATCCACGAGGGGATTTCTGGCAGCTCACCATCAGTAAAGTAGGTAGCAATGGTTGATATACCATCCACCACAATCATCACACCAGCGACAATCATCACTGCCCCGAGCGAAAAGGTGGCCACCGTCTCATACTTGCCGTGTCCATAGTCGTGGTCTTCGTCTTGCGGCTTACCAGATACTTTGAGTAGCAGATAGACTACGAGATTAGAGAGAATATCAGCTAGTGAATTGATACCATCCGCGATGAGGGCAAAGCTATTGCCGAGGATCCCTACCACGAGTTTCAGTGGGGGCAATATTGAATTGACCCAGATGCTGGCGTGATATGCCTGTACTTTAGCGGTATGATTATCCTTCATTGAAATGGATTATGGCTCTACATTGACTGTAATAGTATCGGACTTCAGCCCCCTAGCTGAGGCTGTTAGCTGGATAGTACCACCCTTTTTACCCGCTTGTACAATGGCAGTGAGCTGTCCGCTAAAGGCGGGTTGCTTATTGCTTTGGAATGGCACAATACAGGTAGCATCACCATTGGCTGCAGCGTGGAAGCGCCCCGCCCCTTTCGCCTTAAAGGTCACCTCATTAGTGGCAGTTGGCACCACATTGCCCCCCCGATCCACTATCTGCACACGTACATAGGCGATATCCTCACCATCCGCCTTGATATGGTCATTCTCAAGCGTCATCTTGATGGCATAAGGCTTGCCCGTAGTCCTAATAGCTCTAGTTGCCACCTCATTACCTTGCTCATCATAAGCCACTACCTTCACTTCACCAGGTTGGTACACCGTATCCATCCACATCAGGCGGTAGCGTGGTTGTCTTTGTAGTCCATCACGAGGAGTTTCCAGAGATACAGAGAGATCCTTTGTCCGCTTCCCTTGGCTTTTGCCATTGATAAATAGCTCCGCCGTAGGGTAGTTGGTGTAGACAAAGATAGGAGTCACCTCCCCTTCGCGTCCTTGCCAATTCCAATGCGGAAGGATGTGGAGTGTCTCCTGGCCCTTATTCCAATGCGAGCGATAAAGATAAAACCGATCCTTCTCAATCCCCGCCAAGTCCACTGCTCCGAAGTAAGAGGAGTGGCTAGGCCACTCTGTGTAGTAAGGAGTTGGCTCACCAATATAGTCAATACCAGTCCAAATAAACTCTCCAATCGTGTAAGGTAGGTCCTCTTGATTGAGGAAGTCGTCCTCTGGAAGATTGCTCCATCCGCAATGCTCCACATCATAGCTACTGCACTGCTGGTCGGGGTACTTGGCCATAGACTTCCGCTCTACAGGGAATTTGTAGATGCCACGAGAAGAGAGCGTAGAGGTGGTCTCGGCACCTAGTATCAGCCGCTGTGGCAATTGCTCATACGCCTCTTGGTACTGCCAATTGTAGTAGTTGAAGCCTGCTAAATCCATAGTCGTAGCAAAGTTATTCTTCACCGCTCCTAGAGGGTTGTTCATACCGACTGTCACGGGGCGAGTAGGGTCTTCGCGGTGCAGTACACTCTGTAGGAAGTATGCCACCTTATTACCGCCAGGGGTCACTTGCTCATCTATCTCATTACCAATACTCCACATCACGATAGAAGGGTCGTTGCGGAAAGCTCTCGCAAGATTGGTCAGGTCACGATCCGCCCACTGCTCAAAGTAGAGGTGGTAACCATTCTTCACCTTAGGGCGTGCCCACTCATCAAAGCTCTCAGCCATCACCATCATCCCCATCTCGTTGCAAGCTTCAATCAACTCAGGGGCTGGCATATTGTGCGAAGTGCGAATAGCATTCACACCCATATCCTTCATCAGTCGAATCTGCCTCTCATATCCCCTCTTGTGGCTTGCTCCGCCAAGAGGGCCTAGGTCGTGATGCAGACAGACGCCCTGAATCATCACCTTCTTACCATTGAGATAAAAGCCATCATCGGGGCGTAGCTCAATCGTTCTCACCCCGAATCTCGTTTGGTAGCTATCCACCAGCTCGCCATCTACAAATACCTGAGTAAGGGCAGTGTATAGGTTGGGCTCATTGAGATCCCACAGCTTGGGGTGTTGGAGCTTGATATTCTGCTCCAGTAGATTTCCCATTAGCTCGCTGCCAGAATTCTCCATTACCGCCACCTCATTTCCTCCTTCAAGAAGTGCAGTACGGATAGAGATCCTTTCAGGCTCCGTAAAGGTATGGTTTTCGAGTGTCGTCTTGATATTCACCTGTGCCCACTCCTTGTCTACTCTGGGTGTAGTGATCTGGGTGCCCCATTCGGCTACCTTTACTCCAGAGGCAAAGGTAACCCATACATTGCGGTAGAGCCCAGCACCAGGATACCAGCGAGAGGTCTCGTCAGGGTTTTCTAAGCGAATGGCAATGCTTTGAAGCTTCTCTTGTGGATTGATATAATCAGTGATATCCACCTGAAACGGGCTGTACCCATAAGGCCAGTAGATCGCCTCCTTGCCATTGATAAAGACCCTTGCATTGCTCATCGCTCCATCTATTCGTAGATAGGTGCGGTCGGAGCTCTGATAACCCTCCTTTAGGGTAAAGGTATTGCGGTACCAGCCAGCTCCCACGTGGGGTAGTCCGCCCGTGCGAGCTACGTGGTAAATAGGTGTATTCTGACCATCTTGTGAAATGGCCAAGAACTGCTTATCTATCTCTGGGCTATAAGGGCCATAGATGGCCCAATCGTGTGGCACCACCACTTGTGACCACTTGCTATCGTCGTACTTGGGGTTGCTAAACGCCTTTTGGTCTTCCCTAGTGAAGTGCCAACCCTCTCTTAGGCGAAGAACCTCTCTAGGCGTGAGGCTGTTATCCAATTTATTCTGTCCAAAGCTCGGCAGAGTCGCTGCTGTGATAGCTATGAGAGCCACAGCCAGTGATAGGTAATGTTGCATACGTTTCCTAATATATGTTCCTTAATAACTATCTGCAAATATACCCATTTTTACCGACCTTCTCTCTATAATAAAAGGCAGTCTCGGCTTAATGTCAAGACTGCCTTTTTTGTTGCTCATAAAGCAAATGAGAGTTACTTGCGTACGAGTGTAGCTAGAGGCTTGCGAAAATCGTCAAGTAGATAGAGCTCACCATTTTCAGAGATGGTAAAGTGCTCAACCTTGTCGAGGAGCTGAGTGAATTGCTTCTCAATATCCATATGCTCGCAGAGGGCTAGGGTGCCAGCAAGGTCATCGAAGTCGATCTCCGTGGCATCATAGTCATCATCGGCGGGGTCGTCAAATTCAAGGTTGCCCATGTAATCATTGCAGCCAAAGTTGCCTGCGAATCGATTCTTGGCAATGTCAAATGAAAGGGTGAGGCTCACCTCAGTCATCTCCGTCTCCCCGATCTTTTGGACAGTCCACTCGCCCTCGAGTTGCTCCTTAGGAACAGCCTTAAAGAAGTCCACTCCCTCATCTGCCACTACGGCTGTTTCAGTTGTGGTAGTGGTTGTTTGCTCTTCATTCGTCTTTTGCTTGCTACTGCAGCTACTTAGAGCAATACCTGCAAGTGCAATTCCTAAATAGATAAGATACTTTCTCATAATCCTTTTGTTGTTATTAATTAGTTAATTCCTATTCCCGTATATACCAAGCCGAGAGCCTCTAGCTCCTCCGATGGATAGATATTTCGTCCGTCTACCACTAGATTTCCACGCATCAGCTCCTTGACACGCTTCCAATTGGGGAGCCTAAACTGCTTCCACTCAGTCAGTAGAATAAGGGCATCTGCTCCCTCTACCGCATCATATATATCTTGCCCATAAGTGACACCCGAGGGCAAGATATTGCGGGCATTCTCAATGGCGATTGGATCAAAAGCGGATACCTCTGCCCCCGCCTTGATCAGCTCATTAATCACCACGATAGAGGGTGCTTGTCGCATATCATCCGTCTCAGGCTTAAAAGCTAGTCCCCATACTGCCACCTTTTTTCCCTTGAGGTCGCCTAGGTGCTCTACCACTTTTTCATAGGGGCGTAGCTTCTGCCACTCATTCACCTTATGCACCTGCTCAATAATGGTCAGTGGCCGGCCGTGCTCACGGCCAGTGCTGGCGAGTGCCTGTACATCCTTTGGAAAGCAAGAGCCCCCATAGCCACAGCCGGGGTACAAAAAGGCCTTGCCGATGCGTTTGTCCGAACCCATACCCTCCCGAACAAGAGAGATGTCGGCTCCAATTGCCTCTGCAAGGTTGGCCAGCTCGTTCATAAAACTGATACGGGTGGCGAGCATCGCATTGGAGGCATACTTAGTGAGCTCCGAAGAGTGGATATCCATGCAGATAACACGATAATTATTAAGGAGAAAGGGTCTGTAGAGCCGATGCAACAGCTCCTTGGCATAGTCGCTTTTGTACCCCACCACTACACGGTCGGGGCTCATAAAGTCTTTGATCGCTGCCCCCTCCTTTAAGAATTCAGGGTTATTTGCCATGTCTAGCTCGAGTGTTGCGAGCCCTCGCTTGGCATACCCAGCCCTTATTATCTCCTCCACCCGATCTGTAGTCCCCACTGGTATGGTGCTCTTGGTCACCACCAATAGGTGCTTGGTGGCCAATTGTCCTATCTCCTCGGCTACAGCAAATACATACTGAAGGTCGGCTTCCCCGCCCTCACCAGTAGGGGTGCCGACAGCAATAAAGAGGATGTCAACCTCATTGATCACCTCTCCCAAGTCTGTGTGAAAGGTGAGGCGTCCTTGGGCTCTATTCTTAGCCACTAGCTCGGCCAGACCTGGCTCGTATATTGGTATTTCTCCCCTTCTGAGTGCTTCAATCTTGGTTTGATCCTTATCAATGCAGCAGACATTTACCCCCATCTCCGCAAAGCAGGTGCCACTCACTAGCCCCACATATCCTGTGCCAATAATCGCAATATTCATACTTACTTCTCTACCTCGTATTTACAATAGTTGCACTAAGGTACCAAGAATATATTGATTAATCCACTATAGTAGCCCTCTACCTAGGGGTGACGCATGAGAAAGTTCTTACCGTATGGTTTATAGCAGGGGTTCTTACCATAGGGCGATTAATCGGGAGTGCCTAATCGGACGAGTCGGACAGGTCGGACGAGTCGGAGGTAGTGGTCGGGCGAAAAGTTTAGTTGCAACTAAGCGTTTGCTTAGTTGCAACTCGCCGTTTGCTTAGTTGCAACTCGTCGATTGCTTAGTTGCATCTCAGTTTTGGCTGTGATCGCCTATTCTTTTTTCTGCTGGTGGGTGGCGTGTTGCGTGTTGTGGAAAATAAATCTTAATTTTTATTGTTTTTTGTGTTTCTTTTGGGTACCTTTGCAGAAAGCAGATAGGTATGGTCACTTGTGTACGATGAGTGGCTATTTAATAGGGAATTTGGTGAGAATCCAAAACAGTTCCTGCTACCGTAATGTCTTGAGGAGGTAGGTTGCCTCCGCCTTTCAGATATTCTCTGAAGCCACTGGATTTACTCTGGGAAGGCTTTTCTATTGAAAGGGATAAGACTAAGTCGGGAGACCTGCCTACTTGCCTAGTATTTTTATGGATACTCTTGGCTCAGGAACAGGCTAGTATCCGTGTGTATTTATTTATCGTTATTATATTATGTGCTCACGTAAAAGGTGGAGTGTATGGTGCGTGTTTGGGTGCCTGCTTTGCTGTATTCTTTATGGGGTAGGTGCAGAGGCCCAGTCGCTTCCTAAGGATTCTATTCAGCTCTCAGATCAGCTGGAGGAGGTGGTGGTGACAGGAACAGGTA
>UMJJ01016587.1_pt1 | contig 10640 bp, 7 predicted proteins | sample 1966051 | NCBI WGS metagenome assembly UMJJ01 (sample SAMEA4836147, study PRJEB28245) | human gut metagenome | biome: gut microbiome; material: fecal sample | place: Denmark | collected 2008
TGGCGCCGTTCCTGCCGCACGCGTCGCAGAAGGTCTACGAGGCGCTGGGCGGCTCAGGCGTATTCTCGCCGCTGCCGCGCCTTGAAGAGGTCGAAGACCTCGACAAGCCGGGCTTCACGTACCCGATCATCACCGGCGACTACAAGCTCGGTGAGACCGTGCACCCGTGGGAGAGCGAGCGTCTGGTGGCCGGCACTCCGGTGCCGAAGCCGCATCCGATTTTCGCGAAAATTCCGCCTGAGGCTGTGGCCGAGGAGCTCACCCGCTTCGACACTGAGCTCGCCGCCCGCAAGAAGGCCGAGGCTGAGCGGTTCGCCGCGGCCCAAGCCGAACTCAAGCAGTGAAATCTAGGCGCTGACAAGGGCCGTTGACTGTTGAGGCTTTGTTGTAATCCCCCTGACATATGAATGTCAGGGGGATTTTTCGTCCGATGCGTGAGCAACGGTAGAAAATAGGAAATATTTTTCGTATATTATGCTCAACTGACAGCCATGCAAGGAAGTGACGTCGTGATATGGCGTCTTTCATATATGGGGATTGAAGAATAACAAGGAGAAGCATGGCGCACAAATAATGGTTCCGCGTTTTGGCGGCTATCGCATGTGTTGCGATGACCGGCATCATGCAAGTACCGGCGGCGTCGGCCGCCACCAGTACCGGTGTCACGGCCGGCGAACAAGTCGACCTGACCGATGTGGCACCCTCTGGTGCCAAACAGTCGTTCGCGCCCGCCGCGGAATCCTTCAGCATGGCCGTTAGCGAGCAACGTGACTCCGCCATGCGCATGAGGGTCATGGACGGGGTGCTCAAGGCGCTGCGCATGCGCATCAACGGTGTCATGGAAGCTGGCGCGGCCATACCCCTCACTGAGAGACGTCGGCAATTCCCCTTCACGCCGATGACCACCGGGACGCTGCTGCTGACCCGTGACGAGCTCATGGACGTGCAGCAGCGTATCAATGGCCTGCTGAACGAATACCTGCGGCTGAGCGAGCATCGGCGCGGCAGCGATTATGAGTATCAGGTGTCGTACGCGTGGTCGCTGCTGCCATCGAACCCGGCTGCGGTAGTTGGGGAGGATGTGGATGCGGGTGGGTCCGCAGAGGATGATTGCGACGACCGGTGACCACCCCAGTCGCTACGCGACAGCCCCCCGCCAGCGGGGGCAAAACGGTACCGTCGCTACGCGACAGCCATTCGGGCCCTGCAATTGGGGACGGCCTTCGGCCTCAGCCCACTTGCTCGCCTGTCGGATCGCCTTCGTCTACAAACAGCTCTGCCGTTTGCTCAGCCCGCCGCAAAGTGACGGAGAGTTGTTACCGGTGAAGAACGGCCATGTTCCTTGCCTATTGGCCGGTTTTCCGTACATTGTGTCGGGATGTGACTACATGCTCACAAGTCGGGCACACATCTCACAGATAATTCCGAGGAACATGCATCATTCCTCCAAGCATGATGCGGTTATATAGAACATGTCAGCGGTTGTTACAACGTTGGCGAGGTTGTTGAAACCCCATAATTGAACCCCTTCTTCTCTCTCTTCTCTCACCCGGCGGCTTCCCCGCCGGGTTCTTCTTTTCCGGTGTGTGGTTGCGCCTATCGGATAGGAGCGTGAGGGCCTTTCATCCAACCCCTGATGCGACACGCCCGGATTGCGTAGCACAATCGTCTATCTGCGTTCACAGGGTCGCGGCATTCCGCCATTCTCCGGAATGCCGTGCTTCAATTGTGCGAAGCAATCCGGGCGTGTCGCATCAGGGGTTGGATGTCGGACTGCCGCGCACGGCGGATTATGAAGGGATTTCGATCGTGCGGGCGGCGCGACCACAACAGTTGCATGATGTTCCTTTCATTGTTCGGGTCGGCACCCGGCCTACCGTACGGTGAAGCCTTACTCTTCTCCATATTTCTTGAGCGATTCGCCCCACTGCTGCAGGGCCTCGTGCAAGGTGAGTTTGCCGTGGTATGACTGGCCGATGGAATCCACGGCGATCGAGTTCGCGTACGCCGTGTACGACAGATACGTGAAGTCGGTGCGCACGTCCTTGGACGCCTGGGCGATGACGGCGTGGGGCTTCTGCCCTCCGAAGAAATCATCGGTCTGGGCCGCGGGTCGCCGAGCGTCGATTTCAGCGGAGGAATGCCCTCCTGCGCAAGATTCCCCTTCACGCCGTCGCTGTGCGCGAACGTGTAGGCGGCCTTGGCCTCGCGGTCGTCTGTGCCGGTCGGCAGTGCGAGCGCACCGCCTCCGTTCTCCCCGTTCGGGGCCTCCCCGGCAGCATCATCGCGCTGGTGGTGCCGACGGCGTCTTGTCGCAGATCCTCAAAGGGGCGCAGGTCACGGCCATGGAATCGGACAGCGCGGTGAGCGTCATCGAAACGGGGTCGTCCGGGCAGCGCACACAGCAGATGCTCGACCATCTCGCCGACAAGGTGAACGGCGTCATCCTGTCCACCGACGCGCCCGGCATCAGTTTCATCCGCGACTATGCGAAGCGCGTGCCGCTGGTCGTGCTGAACCGTCCTCTCGAAGGCGTGGCCAGCGTTGTGCCCGATCCGCGCATCGGCACCGTGCGCACTGAGCCTGCTGAAACGCTACCATCACACCGCGGTCACGTACGTCGCCGGCCCGGCCGCGTCATGGGCCAATCAGTCGAGGTGGCCGCGGTGCATGACATCGGGAACCGCATGGGATTCAAGGTCAATCAGATAGGCCCGGTGCACCCCACAGTCGAGGGCGGCTATCAGGCCGCGCTCGCATTGGAGGGCGGGGACACCACCGCCATCATCACCTACAACGATCTGATCGCGGTGGGCATCGTGCTGCGGTTCACCGCCGACGGCGTGAACGTGCCCGGTGACGTGTCGGTGATCGGATTCGACAACACGCTGATCGCCCCGGTGGTCATGCCGCCGATCACCTCGATCCGCATTCCGCGCGCCCAGCTGGGGCAGGTGGCCGTACACCGTCTGCTGCTGATGATGATATCGCCGATGATCCTGCTGGGGGTGTTCCTGTGGATTCCGGGGATGCCGTTCGGCATATACGTGTTCGCCTGCTGGCGGTGTACCTGGGAGATGACGCCTGAGACTGCCGGATTCGGCGCGCACGCGCGGGGCGAGAAGCGTGACGGGCACGTCGGCATGGCGGGCTGGCTGCGGCGTGCACGGCTGGTGTTGCGCGAGTATGCGAGCACGCTGCGCGTCAAGGAGTTCCGCAAGCATCTGGCCATCTACCTTCTGGTGCAGGTGACGATGGACGTGTTCGGCCAGACGTTCGTGTTCTTCGTGGTGTACGACTGGAACCATACGGCGGCGTTCGCGTCGCTGATGCCGGGATGCGCCGCCGTCTCGCTGCCGCTGATGCCGGTGTTCGGCTGGGCGATGACCAAGATAGGCCCGAAACGACTGTACGCGATCAATTTCATCGGCTGGCTTGGTACGGCCTGGCTGTTCGCGGCGTGGATGCTGGTCGGCACGCTGCCGGAACCGTGGTGGACGGTGTTCCCGTACATCGCGGACATCGACCAGATCGTGACTCGCCGGTACCGTTCCGCCACGTTCTCCGGCATTCAGGCATCGTTCCGTCAGCTGGGCTCGGGAATAGCGACGATTGCCGCCGGCCTGGTGCTGGGCGCGGTCGGCTTCGACGCGACGCGCGCATGGCAGACGACGGTGGCGGGCATTGGATTGGGAGCCGTGCTGCTGGGCTGGTTTACCGTCTTGCCGTCGCGATGGTCATCTGCTGGATTGTGTCCGCCCATCTCGCCATCAACAAGCGTGCGGACGGCATCGTATTGACAGAGATCACCCGCCTGCGCAACGGCGGCGACAAGGCCGACGTCACGCCCGAAACCCGTCATGTGGTGGAACGACTGACCGGTCTGCCCTACGAGAACTGCTGGCGGTAGCCGGCGAGGCGAGACCCATGAACGGCCGCGCAGCAATGCCGTGCCGCTCGCTACACTGGTGAGACATGAGCAAGCATCATCATCGTGACCGCAGCTGGGCGCCCGCGCCGTCGCCGCTGCCCGACGACGCGCACGTCATCGACAACCATACGCATGTGGCATCCGTCATTCCGTTTGCGCGGGCCATGAGCCACGAAGCCGTCGAAAAAGGACAGCCGGAAGTACCGGTGTACGACGTGGAGCAGCTGCTCGCCCAAGCCGCGGCAGTCGGCGTCACCGGCATCATCGACTGCGGGTGCGAGCTGCCGAACCTCATGACCGCCATCCAGATGGCCGTCGACCATCCCGACTCCGTTCATGCCGCCATCGCAATCCACCCCAATGAAGCCGTGCTCCACGGTCACCGCGGCGTCCCCGGGCCGGACGGTCTGTCGCTGAAATACAAGCCCCACCATGACGTGAGCTTCGACGACGCGCTCGCCGAAGTGCATCGCCTGGCCCTCGCATACCCGCATCAGGTGGTCGCCATCGGCGAGACCGGCATGGACCTGTTTCGCACCGGGGAAGGCGCGAAGGAACTGCAGCGAGACGCCTTCCGCGAGCATATCGCGCTCGCCAAGGAGCTGAACCTGCCCATGCAGATCCACGACCGCGACTCGCACCGGGAGGTCATCGAGACGCTGCTCGCAGACGGCAGCCCAGAGCGAACCGTGTTCCACAGCTACTCCGGCGACGCCGAAATGGGCGAGATCGCGCGCGACAACGGCTGGTATCTGAGCTTCTCCGGCACGGTCAGCTACAAGGGCAACGACGGTATCCGCGAATCAGCCCGGCTGGTCGGACTGGACCACATCATGGTCGAGACGGACGCGCCGTATCTTACGCCGATGCCATACCGCGGGCGCACCAACGCGCCGTACATGATCCCGTACACGCTGACGGCGCTCGCCGACGTGTTCGACCTGCCCGTCGCCGAAGTCGCGCGTGCGACGCGGCGCACGACACGCACGGTATACGGGGTGTGACGAGGGGCGGCAAGGGCGGCCGGCGTCCTCCCCAAGTTGGAAAAAACCGAAAAGGGGCATATACTGACCGCTTGAATTTGAAATACCAAGGTTTCCGTTAGTAGCTGTACCTAGAATATGCGGATATCATGTGCGGATTATCCCCGTCGATGGAGGAAGCATCATGGCTCAAAAGCCCGATGAAACGTTGTTACGTGCCGACACGTTCACCAACGTCCCGAAAGTCTCCCGTCGCACACTGACGAAAGAGGAGCGCGAAGAGCTTGCAAAGCAGCAGGCGGCAGAAACCAAGGAAGCGGAAAAACTCGCCAAGACCGCAAGCAAGGGAGCGATCGGCCGCTGGTGGCGCAGATTGCAGTCCGGCCCCAACAAGATCTCGCTCGGCATGGCCATCGTCGCGCTCGGCGTGGTCTACGGCGACATCGGAACATCGCCCCTGTACACCGCGCAGACGTTCCTTTCCGGCCAGGGCGGCATCGCCAACACCGACCGTGAGGCCGTGCTCGGCATGCTGTCGCTGGTGTTCTGGTCGATAACGCTGATCACCACCGTCAAATACGTGCTCATCGCCATGCGTATCGACAACAAGGGCGAAGGCGGCATCTTCGCCCTGTATTCGCTGATTCGCAGGCATGGCGCATGGCTCGCCATCCCCGCCATGCTCGGCGGCGCGGCGTTCCTCGCCGATTCCGTGCTCACCCCGGCCGTGTCGATCAGCTCCGCGGTCGAAGGCCTGAAGACGCTGCCGCCATTGGAGGCGCTGTTCAAGGAAAACGGCAACCTGACGCTGATGATCACCGTGGTCATCATCGTCGTGCTGTTCTCCGTGCAATCGCGCGGCACCGAAAGCATCGGCCGCGTGTTCGGCTCCGTGGTGCTGGTGTGGTTCACGTTCCTCGCCGTGGTCGGCGCGGTGAACCTCTCCGGCGATTGGTCCGTGCTCGCGGCGCTCAACCCCGTGTACGGCGTGAAATTCCTGTTCAGCCCGCACAATGCGGCCGGCATCGCCGTCATGGGCACCGTGTTCCTGTCGACCACCGGCGCCGAGGCGCTGTACTCCGACATGGGACACGTGGGACGCGGCAACATCTACTTCACGTGGCCGTTCATCAAGGTCGCCCTGGTGTTCAACTACTTCGGTCAGGGCGCGTGGATCCTCAAGAACCAGAACAATCCCGAGTACCAGCACATGGAGGGACTGAACCCGTTCTTCCAGATGATGGATCCGAACGTGCGCTATGTGGCCGTCATCCTGTCGGTCACGGCCGGCATCATCGCCTCGCAGGCGCTGATCACCGGCGCGTTCACGATGGTGTCAGAGGCGACCGGCCTCAACTGGATGCCCCATCTTCAGGTGCGGTATCCGGCGCGCACCCGCGGCCAGCTGTACATTCCCGTCATCAACTGGGTACTGTGCGCGGCCACGCTCATCGTGCTGGGCATATTCCGGGATTCCGAGCATATTTCGGCGGCTTACGGCCTTGCGCTGACGATCACGATGATCACCACTACGATCCTGCTGGCGGTGTACATGTGGTACGACCGCAAGCGGGTGCTGGCGGTCGTGTTTACCATCGTGTTCCTCGCCATCCAGCTGATGTTCTTCATCGCGTCGATGGCGAAGTTCCTGCACGGCGGCTGGTTCACGATGCTGCTGACGTTGGCGATCCTGTTCATCATGTACACGTGGAACGAGGGCACGCGTCTGGAACGCGCGCAGCGCCGCCACATGATGCCGAAGGACTTCCTGCCGGCGCTTGACCGCCTGCACGGCGACTTCCGCATCCCGTATTTCGCCGACAACATCGTGTATCTGACCAGCGATTCGGATATGCGACGACTGGATACGGACATCTTCTTCTCGATCTTCGCGGATCATCCCAAGCGCGCCCGTGCGTGGTGGGCGGTGTCGGTGCAGACCACCGACGAACCGTTCACGCGCGAGTACTCCGTGCAGAATTTCGGCACGAGCTACCTGTTCCGAGTGCGTATCCGTCTGGGATTCAAGGTGTCGCAGTCTATTCCGGTGTACCTGCACCAGATCATGCACGACCTGTCGGATTCCGGTGACCTGCCGCAGCAGAAGTCCGTCTACCCGAAGGTGGACGCCGACCCGGAGATCGGCACCATCCGTTACGTGCTGATTCACAAGGACCTGATGCCGGAATCCAAGATCTCCACGCGAGGCGCGATGTCGTTGCAGGCCAAGTACGCGATTCGTCACGTCGCCGGCTCCCCGATCAAATGGTTCGGCCTGGCGCCGTTCAACCCGTTGGTCGAGGTTCAGCCGCTGTTCATCTCCACTCGCCGACCGCCGCGTCTGAAGCGCGTCGCGTTGCGTTCGCGCACGCCGCGCGTCAACGATATCGTGACCGTCAGCAAACCGGAAGAACGGCCGGCTGCGAAACCGACCGCGAAGAACGGTGGCTCGGGCAGCACGAAGGCTGCGTCCGCGGCGAGGGACGGAAGCAAGACGAAGCCTGCGGGCTCGGCGCAGAAGGCCACCGCTGCGAAGGACGGCGCTGCGAAGCCTGCAGCCGCAGATGCCAAGGGAGGCGCGAAGGTCGACGCGACGAAAAATGATGCCGTGAAGGTCGACGATTCGGCGAAACTCGCTAAGCAGTAGACGCACACGGGCCGCACTGCCGGCTCGCGTGCGCTCCTGATGGACTGATGGACTGCGGAGGCAAAGCGCCCATGCGTTACGGCCTGGGTGCCGCGTATTTGCGCCAGCAGCCGCCTCAGTACGGGCGATGGTCGTCGGATGGCGCAGCCATGACAGGACCGTTGCCGGCTGTCCCGTTTGCGCAATAGTCGCTCTATGCGCCACCGTCGCGGTAGCCGTCCCGCTGGTACTGCCGTTCGGTGCATATCCGGTTATCGCAAGGACGACCTCTACTGTCTGTGACCGGCGAGATGGCATCACGGTCTGCGTTTGGCCGGTCAGCCGGCTGCCGACTTGTCTGGGAAACTTGGTCGAAATGGATATGTGACGCCTGCCAAGTTGTCCGAATCCCCGGCGGATCATACTGCATGGCTGTTCAGCGCTGAAGACAGTGAACAGTTGTCCGGCGATGAGATTGCCTCGTACCTGCTGTCCGGTCTGCTGACGTATGACACCACACAGAACGGATGCGAGATATTGGACACGCAGGCACGTGATTATCAGGTCGCTGAATTATGGATGACGAACGCTGCCGGCTTGCATGAAGACGGCGAGGATGGCACTGCTGACGATGCTGTGTTTGGCCGTGCAGCTTGTTACGCTGCCATTGGCGTCCATGACGGTTGGATTGCCTGCGCTGGTCGGTTCCGGCGTGAGTCTGCCTCTTGCGACGTTGGCGGCGCTTGTGCCTGCGACGATAATTGCGTGGTCGCTGCCTGGCATGTCTGCGGCTGATGTGGCTGCCGTCAGGAATACGTGGCTGATGGATCGTGCGGCGTTGCTGGTGTTGATTGCGGGAATGATGGCACTGGGTGCGGTGATGATACCGGTATATGGCACGGCCGGGGTCGCGCAGGCGCTATCTGTGGGCGGACTTGGCTGCTTCGGGGTGATATGTGGCCGCCTGTGCGGACTGAGAGTTGGCGCGGCGGCACCTGCTTCATACCTGTTCGTCTGTTGTGCGATTGGCGAGCGGGCAGGTGGACGCTTGTTCTTCTGGCAGTTTCCCTGATGACGACGCTTGCCCGTCAATCGGCCGTTTGTGTGGCCGTATTGGTCGTATCGGCATGTGTCTGCCGGGTGCCGGACCGCGTGCGCATCGCGGCCGTGCGCACGCTATAAGGAACTCCTATAGCCACGCCCGCTTGTCAGCCGCCGCGGCACGATACAGTACCAAGCATGTGCAGATTACTGGGATACGCGACATCGGGATTCAACCTGAGCCTCAACGACGTCCTGGGCATGCACGAGGTGACGGATTTCCGGGATCTCAGCGAGATCCACAATGACGGTTGGGGTGTCGCGTTGCTGTCGAACCCCACTGAGCTGCCGTTTGCCGCCGGCGAGGTACGCAAGCCCGAGACCGGCACGAAACTGTACAAGAGCACACTGGCCGCCCGCCATGACCCGATTTTCCGTGACTTTGCGGACGACCCCGCACGCGGTGGCCTGTGGCACCTGCGTCTCGCCAGCTCCAACCTGCCGCTGATTCTGGAGAACCAGCAGCCGTTCTTCGCGAACGGGCTGAGCTTCATCCACAACGGCGACATCTCCGACGACCGCGGCATCAACATCGTGCTCAATCGTGCGTACCCGATCAATCAGGGTGCGTTCCTGTCGACCGGCGGCCGTTCCGACTCCGCGATCTTCTTCTCGGTCATCCTCGAATACATCGCGTTCGGCTTCGCGCTGGACGAGGCCGTGGCGCAGGCGGTACGCCAGCTGCGTCAGGCGTACCCCAAGTCCAGCTACAACTGCATGATCCAAAGCCAGGACCAGCTCGTGGCTTTGTGCGCCGCCGGCCGCGAGAAGACGTCGCCGCGCATCGTCGAGATTTACGACGAGTACGGCAAGGGCGAGAAAGCTCACGATTACCGTGTGATGAGGTACCGTGACGTGCAGGACTGTGACGGCAAGCCGTCCGGTGTGGTCGTGGCGAGTTCCGGCTTCGAGCAGAACGAGTCCGATGGCTGGAAGGCGCTGAAGAACGATCAGATGATCGTGGCGTCCAACCGTACCGGCGAATACCACGTGCGCTCCATCTGAGAGGCGTCTATCGGGCGATTGATGGCACCCGGCATCTGTAACTTGCTCGCAACGCTCTCCTCTTTTCCTCCTCACCGGCGCGACACGCCCGGATTGCGCAGCACAATCGACGTCGCTGTTTATGATGAAGGCCGGAAAATGGCTGATCTGCGGAAATGCACCTTGCGATTGTGTGATGTTATCGGCGTGTCGCGATGGCTACAATGAGCCGTATGACCAGTTATATCCCCACACTCGACCAGATTGACGAGCTGCACCAGAAAATCGCCCCCTCCCAGGCCGCCTATGACCTGGTGCACATGCATTGTGTTGTCGTGGCGACCATCGCCCGCCAGCTCGCCCGCCATCAGAACGCGCTGTTCACCAACAAGCTGGGCCAGGGCAGCGGCAACGCGCTTGACGATTCCGCCGGGGCAGCTGAACAAGCCGACCTGCCGTCAGACGGCATCACCGGTGGCCGTGTGCCGAAACGCCTGATCGACGAGCATCTGGCGACGATCGGCGGCCTGCTGCACGACATCGGCACGTATCGCGTGCTCAAGCACGACGGCAGTGATGGCGAACCGCTGCAATTCGACGGGAAACGTTACATCCTGCATGGCCTGCTCGGCTACGAGTACTTGCTGGAGCAGGGCGTGGACGAGTCCATCGCCCAGTTCGCGCGCAATCATACTGGGGTCGGCCTGACCCAGCAGATGGTCATCGCGCAGAACCTGCCGCTGCCTCCGGTCGATTACATGCCGGTCAATCTGGAACAGGAAATCGTGATGGTCGCCGACAAATACAACAGCAAGTCGATACCGCCGAAGTTCCTGACCGCGCAAGCCTACGCCAAGCGTGCGGAGCGCTATGGGGAGGCGAACAAGCGGCGCTGGCTGGATCTGGTCGACCAGTACGGTGTCCCCGACGTGCCGGCCCTGGCCGCGAGGTTCCGCATGCGCATGATCTAGGTGGAATCAATGCGCCCCCGCTGGGTGGATAGCCCGGTGGACTG
>UMJJ01061827.1_pt1 | contig 10542 bp, 9 predicted proteins | sample 1966051 | NCBI WGS metagenome assembly UMJJ01 (sample SAMEA4836147, study PRJEB28245) | human gut metagenome | biome: gut microbiome; material: fecal sample | place: Denmark | collected 2008
AATACAATAAAAAAAGAGTGAGAATATTTATTTGAAAAATTCTTACTCTTTTTTACTGAAAATATATATTAAACTGTAACCTTATTTTCTTCTTTTGATTCTTGCATATTTTCCTTTAGAATTGCTTTTTTCTCATTTTCTGCTTTTGCTAAATTATCTTTTGCAACAGTCATTAATAATTTAATTCTGTTTGTTTGGTTCGTTTCACTAGCGCCTGGGTCGTAATCAATAGGTGAGATATTCGCTTCTGGATATAAATTTCGTATGGTTTTTATAACTCCTTTTCCTACGACGTGGTTTGGCAGACACGCAAATGGTTGTACACAAGCAATATTTGGAATACCATGTTCAATATATTCAATCATTTCTGCGGTTAAGAACCATCCTTCACCGGTTTGGTTACCAATAGATAGTACATCTTTTACTTTTGTTTCAAGATGCCAAATATCACATGGTGGCAAATATCCTTTTTTAGAATTTGCTAATGCAATTCTAGTATCTTTTTCTAAAATATCAATTAATTTTATTGCCCAACGGAAGATTTTGGCTTTTGCCTTATCGGTTTTAATTAAAGTATTAAAGGTGATTTTATGTGTTGCCATAAATTTAACAAATCCCATAAAATCAGGAAGAATAACTTCTGCTCCTTCTTCTTCTAATTTGTTTGCAATAAAATTATTTCCAAAAGGATGATATTTAATTAATACTTCACCAACAATACCTACTTTTGGTTTTACAATACTAGTGTCTAGTTCTATTTTTTCAAAGTCATTTACCATGTCATAAATACTTTGTTTAAATTCTTTCATAGTAGAATGTTGTAATAAACTTTTACATTTTTCAAGCCAAGTTTCAAATAATTTTTCGGTTTCGCCTTTATGAATTTCGTAGGCTCTATTTTTTGTAAGCATTTTTTGTAATAAATCTGCATAAATAACGCATTTTAATAATTTTTCCATTAAAGGTACTGTTAGTTTAAATCCTGGCATTTTTTCCATTCCTACAATGTTAAAGGAAATAACAGGAACTTGAGGAAAACCAGCGTCTTTTAAGGCTTTACGAATGAATCCAATATAGTTTGTTGCTCTACAGCCTCCACCTGTTTGGGACATGATAAGAGCGGTTTTGTCTGGATCATATTTACCAGATTGCAATGCCTCAATCATTTGTCCTGTAACTAAAATGGAAGGATAACATGCATCATTATTGACATATTTTAAACCAGTTTCTACTGTGTTTTCTGTACAATTTCTTAAAAGCTCTAATTTATAGCCACTAGATTGTACAGCTGCTTCTAATAATTCGAAGTGGATTGGCGCCATTTGAGGCATTAAAATAGTATATTCTTTTTTCATTTCTTTGGTAAATATTTTTTTATTTGCCTCGTAGTTACCAAGGGAAGAACTCTCTTCTTTCTTTTCTTTAATACGTTTATTCATACTTGCAAGTAAAGAACGAATACGAATACGTACGGCACCCAAATTGTTAATTTCGTCTATTTTTATTAAAGTATACATTTTATTATAGCTTGTTAGAATTTCTTCTACTTGGTCTGTAGTAACAGCATCTACACCACAACCAAAAGAGTTTAGTTGTATTAATTCTAGATTATCATGTTTTCCAACGAAATCTGCTGCTGCGTATAACCTTGCATGAAATACCCATTGGTCTACTACTCGTAAAGGTCTTTTTGCTTCTGCGTTTCCAGCAACACAGTCTTCTGTTAGTACACACAAACCTAAAGAAGTGATAAGAGTATCAATACCATGGTTTACTTCTGGGTCTAAGTGATAAGGTCTGCCTGCTAAAACAATACCTTTTAAATTATTTTTCTCAATATAATCTACGGTTTCCATTCCTTTTTGATGGATTTCTCTTTTACAATTTTGATATTCTTCTTCTGCTTTTTTTGCAGCTTGTAGTAATTCTTTTTTGGTAAAATGATATTCTTTAAATTCTTCTAAATCCAAAATGGTTTCAGCTAGATGTTTTGCATCGAAAGGTAAAAATGGATTTAAGAATTTAATATCTTTTGCTTTTAATTCTTCCACATTATTTTTTAGTACTTCTGAATAAGAAATAACAATAGGACAATTATATTTATTATCCGCTTTTTCGTATTCTTTTCTAGAGTAAGGCATACATGGATAGAAAATAGTTTTAATACCTTGTTCTAATAAACTAATAATATGTCCATGAGAAAGTTTTGCTGGGAAGCAAACAGATTCGGATGGCATAGATTCAATACCTTTCTCATAGGTTTTTCTTGTACTTTTTTCAGAAAGAATAACACGAAATCCCAAAGAAGTAAGGAAAGTAAACCAGAAAGGATAGTCTTCATACATATTAAGCACACGTGGAATACCAATAGTTCCTCTTGGTGCATCCTTTTCTTCTAGTGGAGTATAGTTAAATATTCTTTCATATTTATATTTTACTAAATTAGGAAGCTCAGAATTTCCTGTTACTATTCCAGCGCCTTTTTCACAACGATTACCGGAAATATGTTTTTTACCACTATTAAAAGTATTGATAGTAAGTAAACAATGATTTTCACATCCATTACAACGTACATGGGTTGTTTTTACTGTTAAAGAATCTAAGTCTTCTAATTTTGCTAAAGTAGAAGTATATTCCATATCTTTATTCATTTCGTATTGCTCCTTAGAAAGAAGAGCAACACCATAAGCACCCATTAATCCTGCAATGTCTGGACGGATAACATTTTTTCCAACAATTAATTCAAAAGCACGAAGAACAGCATCGTTATAGAAGGTACCACCTTGTACAACAATATGATCTCCAAGAGTATTTACATCTCTTACTTTCATTACTTTCTGAATTGCATTTTTAATAACAGAATAAGAAAGTCCAGCAGAAATATCACCTACAGAATATCCTTCTTTTTGTGCTTGTTTAATTCTAGAGTTCATAAAAACAGTACAACGAGAACCTAAGTCAACAGGAGTTCTGGCCTCTAATGCTTCTTTCACAAATTCTTCTATAGAAAGTCCTAAGCTTTTAGCAAAAGTTTCAATAAAAGAGCCACAACCAGAAGAACAAGCTTCATTTAGCATAATATTATCAATAGTACCATTTTTTATTTTAATATATTTCATATCTTGACCGCCAATATCTACAATGCTAGTACATTCTGGTAAAAACTCTTTGGCAGCAGTATAGTGAGCAATAGTTTCAATTTCATTTAAATCTACATTTAAAGCGGTTTGAATTAAATTTTCTCCATATCCGGTAACACCACTATAGCGGATAACGGCCTCTTTTGGTAATTCGCTATACAATTTTTTTAACATCGTCATAACGCTTTGCAAAGGATTTCCTTCGTTACTACCATAAAGAGAATATAGAAGTGTTCCTTCTCTATCAATAACTACTAATTTTGTAGTAGTAGAACCAGCATCAATTCCAACAAAGCAATCTCCTTTAAAGTTTTTTAAATCGCCTTTTTTTACTTTATCTTTTTCATGTCTTGCTTTAAAAGAATCATATTCCTCTGGTATATGAAATAATGGTTTTAATGGATTGGTAGTAGTATCATGGGATACGCGTAACACACCAATTTTAGCTTCTAATTTTGCATTAGAAACTAAGGTAGAAGAAACAGAATCCAAAGCGGCTCCTTTAGCTACTAATAAATGAGCTTCTTCTGGAACAATTACTTCATCTGGTGTTAGTTTTAATGTTTCTATAAAACGTTTTCTAAGTTCAGATAAATAATTTAATGGTCCTCCTAAAAATGCTACATTTCCACGAATTGGTCTTCCACAAGCAAGACCGCTAATGGTTTGATTTACAACTGCTTGAAAAATAGAAACGGCAATATCTTCTTTGGCTGCTCCTTCGTTTAATAATGGCTGAATATCAGTTTTAGCAAACACACCACAACGAGATGCAATTGGATAAATTGTTTTATAGTGTTTGGCAAGTTCGTTTAAGCCATCTGGATCGGTATGTAATAAAGACGCCATTTGGTCAATAAAAGCACCAGTACCACCAGCGCAAGTACCATTCATACGCTGTTCAATAGATTTATCAAAATAAATAATTTTAGCATCTTCGCCACCAAGTTCTATAACAACATCCGTCTGTGGAATGTATTTTTCTACTGCTCTTTTACAAGAAACAACTTCTTGAATAAACGGTAGCCCTAAGAAATTAGCAGCAGACATAGCTCCAGAACCAGTAAGTGCAATCGTAAAATTGGTGTTAGGGTACTTGGTGTTTAACTCTTCTAACACATTGCATACGGTATTTTTGGTATCTGAAAAATGTCTACGGTAGTCACGATAAATTGTTTCTAGTGCATCGTTCATGACTACAATTTTTACAGTAGTAGAACCTACATCTAGTCCTACGTGTAATATATTTGTTTCGCTCATATTTTTTCCTCCTAAATAGAAGTATAATAGGTACTTCTAACAGTATAATTGTATACGGAAATGCAGTATTTGTCAATGTTAAAAATTGCTTTCCACTAAGTTTATGAAGATAAAGAAATGTATCTATTTTATAAAAATAACAAACAAACGTTTACAAATAAATGTATAAGTGCTATAATTTAGGTAATACTTCTATTTAGGAGGTGTACCATGCAAGATACAAAGCAATCTATTTATGTTGCAATCGATTTAAAAAGTTTTTATGCTTCTGTAGAATGTAAAGAACGCGGACTTAATCCTATTACAACCAATTTAGTGGTGGCAGATAGTAGCAGAACGGAAAAAACGATTTGTTTAGCAGTTAGTCCTTCTTTAAAGGCATATGGACTACCAGGTAGACCAAGGCTATTTGAAGTTGTACAAAAAATAAAAGAAGTGAATATAGAAAGAAAAAGAAAAGCACCTAATCGGTTCATTTACAGGCTCTTCTTATGATGCTATCGCCCTACAAAGAAACCCAGATTTAGAAGTATCCTACATTATTGCACCACCACGTATGCGTTACTATATGGATTATAGCAACAATATTTATACCATTTATTTAAAATGGTTTTCGCCCGAGGATATCTACGTATATTCCATTGACGAAGTATTTATTGATATAACACATTATTTAACTACGTATCACATGAAAGCAAGAGAATTAGTAACAAAAGTAATACAAGACGTTTACGAAAATACAGGAATAACAGCAACAGCAGGAATAGGAACCAATCTCTACCTATGCAAAGTAGCTATGGATATTGTGGCAAAGCATGTAGAACCAAACCAGAATGGTGTAAGAATTGCAGGATTAGACGAAATGTCCTATAGAAAATTATTATGGAATCATAGGCCAATAACCGATTTTTGGAGAGTAGGAAAAGGATATAAAGAAAGACTAGAAAAACACGGAATGTATACCATGGGAGATATTGCAAGAATGTCAATAAAAAATGAGGACTTACTTTATAAAATATTCGGAATAAATGCAGAACTATTAATTGACCATGCATGGGGCTGGGAACCTGTTACCATGAAAGAAATAAAAAACTATAAACCAAAGAATAGTAGCATAAGCTCCGGTCAAGTATTGCACTGTCCCTATAATTATGAGCAAACAAAACTAATTGTAAAAGAAATGACAGAATTACTTACCCTAGATTTAGTAGAAAAAAACTTGGTAACCAATCAAATGGTACTTACCATTGGCTATGATATAGAAAACTTAAAAAGCCCAGCTATTCGTAATACGTATCAAGGGGAAATTACATCCGACAGATACGGAAGAAATATTCCTAAACACGCACATCGGAACCATTAACTTAGACCATAAAACAGCATCTACCAAAATAATTATGGAAGCAGTAATGAAGCTGTATCAAAACATTATGAATAAAAACTTATTAGCAAGAAGAATTACTATTACAGCCAATAATGTAGTAGACGAAGAAACGGCTACAAAAGAGATTCCATACGAACAAATAGACTTATTCACAAATTATCAAGAAAAAGTGGAAAAAAGAAAAGAAGAACAAGAAGAAAAAGAATTACAAAAAGCGATGTTAACGATAAAAAAGAAATATGGAAAAAATGCTATATTAAAAGGAATGAACTTACAAGAAGGAGGAACCACAAAAGAAAGAAATGGTCAGATAGGAGGTCATAAAGGATAAATGAATAACAAATATGAAGACATTATAAACTTAAAGCACTCCATCTCAAAAAAACATCCACCAATGCCACTAGAAGAAAGAGCCGCACAATTTGCTCCCTTTGCAGCACTAACAGGTTATGAGAAAACAATAACAGAAACAGCAAGAGAAGTAGATAAAAGAATAGAACTAGACGAAGAAGCACAAAACACCATCAATAGAAAAATACAAGAACTAAAACAGCAAATAGTTACCAAACCAATAGTAGCCATAACCTATTTTCAAAAAGACTTAAGAAAAGAGGGGGGAGAATATATAACAGTTACAGAAAAAATAAGAAAAATAGACGATTACAAAAAAATAATAGTATTAGAGAATAAAACCGAAATACCAATAAGAGAAATATTAGATATAGATATACCATAGTTTAATTTGACATAGAAGAATATACAAAATCATAAAAGAGATACTTATAATAAGTACCTCTTTGTTTTTAGTTATTTAATAGGACGGCGTACCCTGCAAATAGTTAATAAAAACAAGAACAAAAATTCGCAAAAATATTGAAGTAGATTAAGAAATATGATATAAATATTAAAAAGAAATTCAAATATTAGAAAAAGCGAATATTTGAAAGAAAAGAGGTAATAATGGAACAAAATAATGAATTAAAATTATTTGAAGATAAAAAAATTAGAGCTAAATGGAATGATGAACAAGAAAAATGGTATTTTTCGGTAGTAGATGTGATAGCCGTATTAACGGATAATGATTATCAAGGCGGAAGAAAATACTGGAAAACATTAAAAATGAGGTTAAATAAAGAAGGAAGTGAGTTGGTAACAAATTGTTACCAACTGAAAATGCAATCATCTGATGGCAAATTTTATAATACTGATGTAATAAATACAGAGCAAGTTTTACGTTTAATCCAATCCATACCATCTAAAAAAGCAGAGCCGTTTAAATTATGGTTAGCACAAGTGGGAAAAGAAAAACAGAAATAAAAAAATGATTAGAATATATATTGCGTTTTGTCAAAAAGTATGATATGGTATGCGCATAGGAAATGAACATAGTAGTAGATATGTGTTGCCACTGCACTAAGATAACTTAGGTTATTAGAAAGTGAGGTGGTGTTTATGAGTTTAATACTTATTTTGCTATATGCCTTAATGGTATCAACGACTATAAACGTAACCTTATTAACGATTCTATACATAAAATATGTTAATTCAGCACTAAATAAGGAATAAAAATAACAACACATTCCACTATGCCAATATGCGAATGTGTTGTTATACTTTTATGTAGTGGTAACCGCATTCACTGCGGTTATTCATTTCCTATAACTATTATACATAAGGAAATACAAAAAGTCAATTATTTAATGCCGAAAAATAATTGATAAAATTTAAAGAAAAAAATACAATTGACACAAGCAAAGTAGCTATGCTAAAATATGAGCAGAAACGAAAGAAATAGGAGAAATACAAAAAATGGTAAAAGAAAGTAAAAACGTTGGTACTGTAAGAGAGAGAGAGAGAGAGAGCTAAAGTCTAGAAAAAGTAAAAAAATAGAAACACAGAAAAGCTGTGTTTGTTTAGGATATAAAGATGGACTAAGAAAACTAGTCTGTCTTTTTTACGTATGTGATTCCAGTTAACAACTCTACCTAAAAAGAAATACAAATAAATTTTAGGAGGAAAAAATGAAAAATGAAAGAGGAATCACACTAGTGGCATTAGTAATCACAGTAATAGTACTAATCATTCTAGCAGGAGTGACGCTAAGTACACTAGTAGGAGATAATGGAATAATCACCAAAGCACAAGAAGCAAAACAAAACATGGCAAATGCAGCAGCAGAGGAAGATAAGCTAATACAAAACCTGTTAAATGAAATAAAAGGAATAGAAGCAGGAGGAGGAGAGATAGAAGTACCAGAAGGAACCATAGAATTTGGAGAAGTAACATGGAGTAACGGACAAGCAGAAGTAGAAATACTAGCAAATACCGCAGGAGAAACATTGCAATACCAAATAAACGGAACAGCAGAAGAAAGCTGGCAAGAAATAAGAAGCGGAGAAAAAGTAACAGGATTACACCATGGAGACGAAGTGCATGCAAGATTATGGAATGGAAGTATAGCAAGTGTAAGTAAAAGTACAACAATAAAAGATGAAAAGAAGCCAGAAGTAAAAGTAACAGTAGGAGAAATAACGAGTAATAGCATAGCAGTAGAAGTAGAGGTAACAGAAGAAGAAAGTGGATTAGTAGAAACAGAAACATACCAATATTACTTAGGAGAAGCATTAGCAGGAAAAAGCATAAGTAATAGCTATGTGTACGAGGGATTAGAGCAAGAAACAGAATATAACCTAGTAGTAAAAGTGCAAGACAAAGTAGGAAACGAAGGAAAAGGAAGTGCAACAGCGACAACAGATAAAGCATATCCAACAATAGAAAGCACCCTAAGTGAAGGAAAATATGTATGGTACACAGATGCTTTTGGAATAAAGCAAAAGTGTATTGTATTATATGGACCAGAGAACAGTAATTATGACAGTTATGGAGTTCAAGTTATAACGACAGATACAGTAGAAAATGTGACTTTAGGAAGCAGTAATTTTAACACAAATAGGGATATATACAATAGTTTAGTAACAACATTGAATAAAGAAGCGGAAAAATATAGAAAAAAGGATGATGGAATAGCAGAATTAGCACGATGTGTAGGAAGCAAACCAGATAATCCAAATTATGATGGAGCAGGAATGTATACGAGAAGCGATAGCTGGTTTTCAAGCTATAATAACACATTCAAGAATAAAGATAATAACTATATAGCAGATTGGAATCAAATGAAAAATGTAGTTGTAAATGGTAAAGGAATACATAATATAGGAAAATATTATTGGCTAGTTTCTCGTAGTGTGATTGCCGATTCCTCATCTAGTACATTCCTTGTACGTCATGTGGATTCAAGTGGTGAATTACATGGCGACAATTTGTACAACGGTAGTTTGTGCCTTGTACCTTCGAACGGAAATCCAGGTGTGAATAGATATGCTTATGGTCTCCGTCCTGTCTTTCGTCTCAAATCTGGAGTCAAAGTAACAGGAGGAGATGGAAGCGAAGGAAATCCATATACTTTAGCACCATAATAATTGTAGTATATGCAGGAAGAACACAAGTCTTCCTGTATATATTTTTCTATTTGCTACATAATAATTAATAGAGAGACATACAATGAATAAAAACAATAAAAACATATAAAAAGTACAACACAAAAAACAAAACATTGACAAAACCATAAAAAGTACGTATAATAATACCTAAGAGGTGAAAGATATGATTATTCGTGAGAAATACTTATCTAAAATCAGACCATTTTACGAACAAGATTTAATAAAAGTAATCATAGGAATGCGTAGATGTGGAAAATCTATTTTATTACAACAAATAATAGCAGAATTAAAAGAAAGGAATATTTCTGAAACACAAATTATTTATATGAATTTTGAATTAGAAGATTACTCTTTTATAAAAAACGACCAAGACCTAAATACCTATATCATAAAAAAGATAACCAATAAAGAAAAATACTATTTATTCTTTGATGAAATTCAAGAAATAAAGAATTGGGAAAAAGCAATTAATTCTTTAAAAGCATCAAAAAATGTATCTATCTTTATTACAGGTTCTAACAGTGATTTACTTTCAGGAGAACTTGCTACTCATTTAGCTGGCAGATATGTAAGCTTTACAGTATATCCTTTTACACTACAAGAAGTATGCAAGCTAAAGCAAGTAACAGAAAAAGCACAAATAGAAGAAATTTTTCAAGACTACATTTTATGGGGAGGATTACCCCAAAGATTTATGCTAACAGATGAATATCAAATTAGAACCTATTTATTCGATATTTATAATTCTATTGTGGTAAAAGATGTTATTGCAAGATTTAATATAAAAGAATTAGACTTGTTTAATAGAATAGTAGAATATATTGTAACAACACCATCACAAAACTTCTCTGCAGATAGTTTATCGAATTACTTTTTAAATAAAGATAACAGAGAAGTATCTAAAGCAACGTTATACAATTATTTAGAATATATGTCAAAAGCAATGATAATAAATAAAGCAGATAGGTATGATGTTCGAGGCAAAAGAATATTAAATGGAAAATATAAATACTATTTAACAGATTTAGGAATTGGCCAAGTAAAAAACAGCGGAAAAAGACTTCAAATAGGAGCATATTTAGAAAACATTGTATATAATGAACTAATTTTTAGAGGCTATGATGTAAAAATAGGAAGCTTCATGGATAGAGAGATAGATTTTATAGCAACAAGAAATAAAGAAAAGATATATATTCAGGTAGCCTATCTATTAGCAGATGAAAGCGTAATAGAAAGAGAATTTGGAGCCTATAAAGGA
>UMJJ01041289.1_pt1 | contig 10337 bp, 9 predicted proteins | sample 1966051 | NCBI WGS metagenome assembly UMJJ01 (sample SAMEA4836147, study PRJEB28245) | human gut metagenome | biome: gut microbiome; material: fecal sample | place: Denmark | collected 2008
TGGCGGATAGTGGATTCGAACCACTGAAGCACGAGGCGACTGATTTACAGTCAGTTCCCTTTGACCGCTTGGGAAATCCGCCGTGCTGCCTGTTTGGTTGAACCCCAACCGGCAACCCGTTTAGTATGCCACAGACCGGCCGACTTATGCAAATACGGCGTGTCGCGACAGCCAAAAACGGCCCAAATCGTTGAAATTCCAACGTTTTACGCAAATCGGCGCCGAACAACGCAGAAACCCCGCCTCCCGAGCCTTGCGAACCGCAATATACGGGAAACGGGGTTTCGACAGCTACGCGCTAGTCTCAGCCGAGGATGGCCAGGATGTCACGAGCGGAGACGATAAGGTAATCCTCGCCCTGGTAGTGCACCTCGGTGCCGCCGTACTTGGAGTACAGCACCTTGTCGCCGACCTTGACGTCGACCGGGATACGCTCGCCGGCGTCGTTACGACGGCCCGGGCCGACAGCCAGGACTTCACCCTGCTGCGGCTTCTCCTTGGCATTGTCCGGAATGAACAGACCGGAAGCGGTCTGGGTCTCGGCTTCCGCCTGCTTGACGATGATCTTGTCTTCCAACGGTGTGAGTGAGATCGACACTGTGGACCTCCTCTTTCTAAAGAGAAATCGATACTTACCGCGCCGGGACCCGCTAGCAAGAGGCTGACGATCACTTACGGCGTCGTCCTTTCGCGCTGTGACTTATCCTAGCGCGATTATTAGCACTCTGCCAACTCGAGTGCTAACGCTCTGAGAGAAATTATCAAAAAAGCCTGAAACCATGCGATTCCAGGCTTTGTAAAAAACGGTTCAAGCGTTTCGTCAGGCGCTACGACGGGCCAGAATGGCCTCCAGGCCGGTGCCCAGAGAGTCCGAAGTCACATCCGGAGCCTCCACATCGGCACGTACTTCGGCATCGTGGAATCCCGGAACGTCGACCTCTCTGAGGTGCACGCCCTCATCCACGCGGGCGGCGGCCTCATCGGCATCCATGCTGCCCATTGCGTCGCTTGGCGGAATCAACGGCTCAGCCTCGTCGGAAGGCGTTTCGACGGGCACGGCCTTGGCCACTTGTTTGGTGGACTTGATCTCCATGCTTTCCGGAGCATCCACCTCAACGTCGGCACCGTCGCGAGGCGCACCCAACGAGAAGGAAATCAAGTCCTGCGTGGACTTGACGGCAACGGTTTTGGCTTCTTCGGCCATATTGTCTCGCTCATCGTGGATGGACAGTCCCACTTCCTTGACGTCAGCGGGCGCGGCATCCGCACGTTCGGTTGTCTGGTCGACGGCCTTCTCGGCAGTCTGCGTCTCTTCCTTGGAAGACATCTCTTCCTTGCGCCGTTTCACCGCGACGTCCCGATCGGCCTTGCCGCGGGCGATCGCCTGGCGAATCTCCCCCTCGGGAACGACATCGGTCTTCAACTGCTCGTCGGCGACCTTGCGGGCCTCGGCCAGCTCCTGCGCGCGCAGTCTGGCACGTTCCGCCTGCTCCGCCTGCGCACGTTTGCGTTCGGCGGCGGCACGCTTCTTCACCTTGGCATGGTATCTGGCGACCTTCCGCTCCCACGCCACGGCCTGCTTGGACGCACGCACACCCAACGCGAGCACCGCGGCCAGCAACGCGGCCGGAATGAGCGCGAACAGCGGACTGAAGTGCAGTGCGAACGCACAGACCAGCACAACGACCGTGATTGTCAGCAATGAGACGGCGATGGCGCGCCTCCTGCGGACCGCGGCGTGACGAAGGGCGCGAATTTCCGCGATCCGTTCTTCGGATGTTGCGCCTTTGTGCGCCTCTGTGGACTGCATCAGTACCCCTTTCGCTGCCGCGACGGTCTCATCGGAAAATCGCGTTCCGCTGTCGGCATCCACCAGATGCAACGACGGTGAAAAGCGGTCCTCGCGATGTTCGATCACCCTCTTCATGCCTTTAATCGTCCGTCTGGGCAACCAAATGAGCATCAGGATGACAACGATCGCAAGCACGACCACCGTGCTTAACGATTCATAACCCATATGTCATAAGAATAGGTGACATTCCGACATTCAAGGCGAGTCCTCCCCGGCGTGTCGAATCAGGAGGGTGAATTCCCGGTCATCAGACGCGCGGTGAAACCGTTTGGCGCGTCCTCGGCCATCAATACGTAGCTTTCATGATCGCGCCATTGGCCGTTGACGTACATATACGCGCGCCGCACCCCCTCCAACGTTGCTCCGACCTTGCGTGCGACGGCACGGGACCGCTTGTTTTCCGGCAAAATGTCGATTTCCATGCGATGCAGTCGAGGTCCGGTCGGGTCGAACATGGCCCAATCCGCCAACAGCGCCACCGCCATCGGCGCGTAGCCACGCCCGGCGCAACGCTCGTCCACCCAATAGCCGACCACGCCGGAACGCATCGCGCCGTAGCAGATCGCGCCCAACGAGATCTGCCCGACGATACGGCCATGCTGTTCGATGGCGAACACGGCACCGGTACCGGCCCGTTCGTTGCGCCGCAGTTGTTTCATCCATTCCTTGTAGGTGATGGGGGCGCCGTGCAGCGGATCGCCGGATTCCCACGGCTTGAGCCAGGCATCGTTGCGCCAGCGAACCTCGTTCCACTCGTCATAGTCGGCACCCGTCAACGGGCGCAGACTCACCGGGACGCGCATGCTATGCGATTGGATGAATTCCGGCATTTCAAAGGAATTATTCCCCGGACGACGCATCATGTCGCTCAAGGATTGCAAAATCGTCACCCTTCCATTGTGCCCCACCCATACCCCATGTTCCGTTTTCCACGCAATCGAACCGTGGTACAACGAACGATATGGACATGTATGAGCAACAACGCGAGCTGAAACGGCATTGGCGCGCGGCTGCGATCGAACGACGAAAGCGGACGTCCGCCGACCAGCGGCGCGAAGCGGGACGACTGCTTGCCGAACACGCATTGGAAGCGTCGTTGATTCGACCGCGATCAACCGTCGCGGCCTTCGCCTCGATGGGCAGTGAAATATCGATGATGCCGTTGCTCGAAGCGATGTTCGACACGGATTGCCGTGTTTTGGTGCCGCGTCTGGGTGCTGGCATGGAAGTCGGCTGGAGTGAGCTGAACGGTCTTGACGATCTGCGCGACCAGCGCAATGCTGATGGTTCCATCAACACACATCGCCCGCAGGAGCCGGAAAACGCAGCGGAAGGACCGGAAGTTCTCACTTCGGCCGAGCTGATCATTGTGCCAGCGTTCGCTGTGGACGAACATGGTTTCCGATTGGGGCGCGGCGGCGGTTGGTACGACCGCGCTTTGGAGCATCGTAGCAGCACCGCGCGCGTGGTCGCCGTTTGCTGGCCTTGGGAGCCGACCGACGAGACCGTGCCGCATGAGCCGCATGATATTCCCGTCGACGGCGTGCTCACGCCGGATGGTTATGCCGATGTCCGAGGATAGGACGGTTGCGGGGCCGTCTCAGGGAACGTACTAGGATATGTCCCGTTAAGAAATTTGGGATTGTGCGTAAAGCGAGGATATCGTGCCTACTTACCATTACCGTTGCAAGAACTGCAACTACGACTTCACCGAGCAGCAGTCGTTCACCGACGATCCGATCACCGTATGCCCGGAATGCGGCGAGGAGCAGGTCCGCAAGGTTTATTCCGCGGTGCCGATCGAGTTCAAGGGGTCCGGCTTCTACCGCACCGACAAATCCAAGTGACCCACAGGCGCGGAATCCAACGCGACACGCCGAAGATTGTGGATAACTCCCATTCTCCGACCACAACCCCGGATTCCGCTTGCCGTGGTCATAACAATCAGGTCATCATGCATGCATGATGACCTTTTTTCATTCCTTGATGGACCGCCGGCCACATTCGAGTTTGCACACATCGACGGCTTCGGAAGGACGGACCGCGCGCACGACGCGTCTGCAACGAGACCGGCATGGTTCGACTGCCGCATCGTTGGAAGCCAGACGAAGCAACGCACGCCTGCATCGGTTCCTCGCCGCATTGTGCGCTGGCCTGACGGTATTCGCCACGCTGCAATGCGTACGCGCAGCCATCGCCACGCAGCCTATTGTGGTCGCGGTGCGGAATGTCGCCAAAGGCACGGCCATCACACGCGAAGCCGTGGAGTTACGTGAGGCGCCGAGCGATGGCTCGCTGAGCAACGCCTTCCATACGCTTGACGACGCCGTCGGCCTGATCGCACAGGTGGGCATCGGCGCGCACGATGTGCTTATGTCGGGCATGGCCCGTGCGTCCCCCGTTGTGCCGCAGGGCCATACGAGTATCGAAGTGCGTTTGGCAAGTGTGGCCGGCGGTTTGATTCCCGGAGACAAGGTGACACTTTCCAGCGCCACCATGACAGATGCTGAGATGCAGTCCGGCACACCGAATGTCGCGGATATGCCGAACGGTACGGAAACGCCGTCCGGCATGGCTAATGATATGCCGGACGGTGGTGTGGATGCGCAGTTACGCACGATCTGCACCGAAGCGCTGCTGACCGGCAAACCGGCTAAGGATGCGCAAGGCAATACCATCGCGGTGTTCGCCATGCCGCCCAATGAGGCGGCCGTCGTGTTGCGGGTTCAGGAATACAGTGCGGTCATCGCCACCATCAATTAATGGCTGATAATCCTAATCGATAGCTGGCCCCGGCTGGACGTATCAGCGGCCACGTTCGGAGAAGACCGCCCAATGTGGCGGAAGCTCGTTTAGGATGCGCTTGTCGTCATCCGCCTCGCGTTGGCGCTTGGTGAGCACGTCCGAAGGTTCGAGTTTGACGCCATCGGCATCGAACAGTTCCGTACCTTGGCGGACCACGCGCTTATGCTTGCGTGCGGTCCGCCGCGTGGCGGAATAACTGGGTGTGGAGTGCGTCTCGGACTGGGTCTGCGAATCGTCATGCTCCATGACGTTTTCGATATGCTCGGCGCTCACCGTTCCTCCCGGTACAGGCTTCCCAGTCGTGCCACGATGCGGTCGACTTCCTTATCGGGGTTCACGAACGCGCCGACGCTCCATACCGTCATCACCGACCAGCCAAGCGATTCGATGTCCTGCAGCAGCACGCGATGGCGTTCCCTGGTGGATTGCAATCCCATGAACTGCGCGTCATCGGTGAGCACGGCCAAAGCGAACGGCTCGCCTTTCAGACCAACCACCAACGGCAGTTTGAGTCCGTCATCGAAACCGTAATCGACGGCCACGTCCAAGCCGCGTTCGCGGATCCTCTCGGCGAGATCGTTGAAGAGCACGTTCTCTCCAGACTCCTTGATCGCCGGGCGGACCATGCTGTCATCAAGCTGTTCGGCCCAACGCAGCACGGTTTTGAGCGCCTTCGGACCATCCTGATGCAGTCGCTCGTCGTCCATATCGTCGGATGCGAAGGACGAGACGATGTCGAGATGACGGTCCGGTACCGCCAAAGCGTCCAGCAGCATGCCTCGACCGCCGTCGGATTCCAGCGCGCCGAACTGCTGCAGCAGCCTGCCGTGCGAGGTCTTGGCGTAGCACATCGCAAGAATCGCGTCGGTGGCGTGGGCGCCGGCCACATCGACGATGTCCACGATGCGCACGTGGCGCAGGAACATGCCCATGGCCTTGTCTTTGTTGGCAAGCGACTTGAGCTCGGCACCCAGACGGATGCGGAACGTGTGCGTGAGCGCCACCACGGTAAGCACATACGATGCGGGAACGATGGTGAAACCGGCCGCGCGCTTGCGGATGATGCTCACCACTTCGTCGATCTCCTGCTGGCTTGATTCGACCAGACCGGAATTGATGACCGGCACACCGTTGGCGTCCGGCACGAAATGGTACGCGACTTCGCCTTGGTATCCTTCACGCGCCACATCGCACGGCACGGAGCCGTATCCTTCCGATTCAAGGAAGGCGTTGAGCTTCGGCGCACGGCGAACCGGCCTGTCGGTTATCTTCACGCTTGGCAGCAGTGCGATCAGTCGCTGCAGGCCATCGGATGTGACGGTCTTGCGGTGCGCGATCACCACGACCTGCTTCGCGCGGGCGATGATGCTGAGCAGCTCGATGGACGGAATATGCGCGGCCGTATCGATGATGACGGTATCGGCAAGCGGCGCCGGGTCGGTGATGGCAGCGAGCGTGGCTGGCGTTGCCACCAGAATCGGCTTTGCCGCGGCCAAAATCTGCGGATGCTCCCTGCGCAGCCTGTTCAACGGCACGTTTCGGGAACCGGCAAGCGTGGTATGCAGCAGATTGGCTTCCTGCGTGCGGGAGAAAAGCATGTCGCACAGACGGCGTACGGACTCTTGGGCGACCATCGGTCCGATGGAACGCACGTGTTCGACATCCACCTGGGTGAATCGGTCGGCGGCGCTTTGCATGGCGGAGCCATCCTGGTTGGAAATGATGGCGGAGGACTTCACGATGTCTTCGAAAGCCGTGGTCCACCACGCCAGCTGCAGTTCTCCGGCCACGGCGTCGTTCGGCACGCCGCGGTTGCTCAGGTCCGCCACAAGCTCATCCAGACCGGCCGAATGGAACTCACGTTCCAGACGGGCGCGTTCCGGCAGCGTATCCAACGCCTGCTTGTCGTCATACAGGGCCTTCAGACGCTCTTCCACCTGGTTGAGGTCGACGGTGTCCAGATTGCCGCCCTGCGGTGTGGTGGCGAGCGCCACGTTCAACGCGGTCATATCGTTCGTCAGCTGGTCCTGCGTGTTGATGATGTCGTCGAGTTTGGCGGGCAGCACCGGCCACCCGCCGTGAGGAACGAACATGTGCCACTGTTCGGCCTGCTTGGCCACCACGAGCAGCGCCTCATGCAGGTTCTCCACCTGCGCGCCGACGCGCAGCATCGACTTGGCCTCCTTGATATGGCGGCGACGTTCCCAGAATCCCATGGAGCTGCCTTCGGCCTTGCGCTGGGCCTTGGGCTTGGTGGCCTCGATCATGGAATCGATGTCGCGTTCGAAGATTTCCGGCTGGAAGACGTCGAGCACGCGGCGCAGGTTCTTGAGCACCATGACCTGGCGTCCCCACTCCTGCGCGGTGGTGGGAATCGGGAAGCCGCAGGTCTGCACGGTGCTGGACACCTGTTTGCGGGTGGCGGGCAGCACCTTGCGCAGCAGCTCGACCACACGCTGGTATGCGCTGACCGCTTCCTCTTCGGAATACAGGGAGGCTTTGTACCAGGCGGTGTCCTGCGCGCCGATGGTGTATTCGCCGAGTTCTCCCGCGCGATACAGCTTCTGGGCCCATTCCTCCATCTTGTCCGCGATGGAATGGGCGGACTGCTTGGCCAGACGCACATGCGTGGTCGGATGCGTGGGCAGGACGGCGATTTGTGCGAGATTCTGGATGGTCTGGTATGCGGACACGCCCCATTCCTGGCTGACGCCGTGCAGGTCGCCCAGATAGCGGGCCAGGCGGGAACGCACACCCACCAGCTCATCCGAAATCTGGTCGAAACGCGAAGTCGCGACGCCGGATTGGAAACCGACTGCGGCTATCAGCTGACGGTCGATTGCCGCATTGGCGCCGTCATCGGCGATGTCCAGCAATTGGCCGCTCATCTCGTTGGCCGCAATCGTCTGCATGAAACGGCGCTTTTGGTCGGTGACGCACGGCACGTACAGCACGCTGTGTCCGCCCATCACGCAACGGGAGGCGATTGCCGCGGCCTGTTCGGCCGTGTTGCCGCTGATCGCGCTGTCCACGAAAATCGAATGCCCGGATGCGGCCAGCTGCGCCGCGTATCGGACGGTGTTGTCAACGTCGCCAATCTCGTATTCGCCATGGGGATCGGCGTCGAACGGACTGTATTCGGGAATCTGCGCGTCTTTCAGCGCGTCCGCGGCTTCCTTGTTCCCGGCGAGCGCGTCCAGGACGGTGTTGCCTGTCGGGCCTTGGGACAGCTGGTTGATGATCTGGCGACTTTCCACCAGCATCTGCGAGGACGGGTCCATGAAGCAGCCGAGGATGATGTGACGTTCGATTTCGAAATCGGGGAAAACGCTGGACGCGCGCGCTGTGATGGCCGCGAACACCGCGGACGTTTCGGGGGTGCCGCTTTCGTAATTCGAACCATCGAAGAGCTTGGTCTCGTCCAATGTCACGTTGTTTTCACGCATCACGGCGGCGAAGGCCGCGTTCAGACGCACTCGTCCGGTGAACGCGATGACGGTGCCGTTCTCGATGTTGCGGCCTTCCTTGCGCACTTCGACCGGATACATGAGCACCGGCATCTGGTTGCCTTTCCAAATGGCCACGCCGACCACCAAGGAGAGTTCGCCGACGCCGCTGACACGGCTTTTCGCGTCACGGTCGTCGAGCACGCGTTCCACACGCCTGCCCGCGGCGCGCAACATGCCGTTGTCTCGGAACAACGAGTCCAAGGTGACGTGTCCTTTGGCGAACAGCTGCGCGATGCCCGATGGGTGCGCATGCGTCAGGTCAAGCTGGGCGCTCAGTTGCGTCACATCCTCAAGCGGGGATGGTGCCAGACCAAGGCGATACTCCTCACGCCATCCGCGGATACGGTCCAACGCGGTGGCCGTCTCTTCGTTTTCGCTCATATACCGACTCACTTCCCTACTGCCTTGCGGTATTCCTCATATCCCGGATTGTGTGCCAAAGCCGCATCGATGTCTTGGTTGCCCAATGCGCCCAACCACGCGTACAGGTCATCGTATAGGGATGGGTTCATGGCGAGGAACGGCAACAGTTCCGGATGACGCGCCATCTGGAACTGCACTGTGAAATCATCCGTGCGTTTGGCGTCATCGGAGGTCAGGCCGTCGACCTCGATGGTCTGCTCCTGCTTGGCGAGGCCGCCTTTGGACACACGGTCGAATACCGATCCCGGTTCGAAAATCGGCTTGAATGCGGCGGTTTCGTCCGGCGCGGGCTGCGATTGGCTGTTTTGCGGGCGGAACCGCTCGTCGTCGTCTTCCGCGGTCACCGTTCCCGGCTGTTCCGTCTGCGGCTGCGTAGCGTGCATCGGCTTCGACTGCTGTTCGGCAGTTTCCGATGTGGGCTGTTCCGCCATCTGCGATTGTTCGGCGGACTGCGTCTGTTCCTGGGCGGACGCGTCAGCCGCATTGTCAGCCTTGTCAACGTTGCCTGTGTTATCGCCAGTGTCGTTCCTGTCGGGCAGAGCGACGGCGATTGGCGTGCTGGGGCGCGCGCTGAACAGCTTGTCCACCGGAATCAGGTTGTTCTTGTTACCGTCATGGGATGCTTCCAAGGGCCGAGCGGCTGTCTCGGTTGAGACGGCAGCCACCTCGGCATCGGTCGCAGCCGCATCAGCGGAATCGGCCGCATCGGCCTCGATCTCAGCTTCAGCCTCGGCCTGCGCTGCGGCGTCGGCGAACAGGTCGCGGGGCTTGTCCGCGGCCACGACGGTTTCCTGAACCAAGGAGACCGAGGGGAATGCATCTTCGAGTTCCGGCTTGTCGGCATGCTCCGGCGTGAAGGTCTGACGTTCCGCCTGGTGCAGAGCATCGGCACGGTCGGTGACATTGCGCGCGTGGAAGAACGTCGTCGGCTCGCCGGCACGCAGATTGAGGATGTCGTCCACGGACATGTCGGCTGCATCCGGTTCCTGCGGAGCCTCGTCGGAGACCGCGTATTCGAACAGGTTCGAAACCGGCTGGCTTGTATCATCCGAGACACCGGAGGTGGCGTCGTCATCCTCGTCATCGTGTTCGAATGCGGATTCGAGCGTAAGACGCACGTCGCCGAACTGCAGGGTCATCGAGTCGATGGGCAGCTTGATGTCCTCGCCTGCGGGCAGGCGCATCAGTTGGCCGTTGTTCGTCACCACGAACGAGCCGTTGGTGGAATGCAGATCTCGTACGGAGCAATTGCCCTGCTTGTCGACGGAGAGGACCGCATGTCTTTTCGACATGGACTTGCCCGGATCCATGATGTCGAGACGAGCGAACCCGTCATCCGACAGCGGGCGCAACGGTTTGCGCCCGATTTCCACGCTTTCGCCGTCATGAAGCGTTTTCACGTTGTTTCCGTCAACTTTGACGGTCCACTGCCGCGTCATTCGTCGATCCTCGCTCACCGTTGTCGGCCTTCCTTTCGCACTACACTATCTGCCATTGTGTCATGATTCATCGCGAAAGTAAGGATTCCGAACCGATAAATTGACAACTTTCGCCTAATTCCCCCATTTTAGAACATGCCTGAGTCATGCTCCATATGCGGAAAACCCCGCTGCCTTACGGCAAACGGGGTTTCCATTACAGCTTGGTGATTGCGGCTTGAAGCCGCGCGAATCACTTGAGCTCGACGGTGGCGCCGGCTTCTTCGAGCTGGGACTTGGCCTTCTCGGCGTCTTCCTTCTTGGCCTTCT
>UMJJ01073519.1_pt1 | contig 10254 bp, 5 predicted proteins | sample 1966051 | NCBI WGS metagenome assembly UMJJ01 (sample SAMEA4836147, study PRJEB28245) | human gut metagenome | biome: gut microbiome; material: fecal sample | place: Denmark | collected 2008
AAAGAATAAGGTATCAGGGATAGCAAGTAACCAAGCTGTCACTCGGGCAATGAGTGACAGCTTGGTTTGCGAGTATACGTCAAAAGATTCTGTGCCCATTTGACATTATCATAATTCTAAAAAATCTTCGGTATTTCCCCACCGCTTTCAAAAATACACATTTTTTTATTTCTTGAAAGTGGAAACTTAAGTTTGGAAGAACAGCCATATCGAGGGGCGGAAAGAAAATATGGATTTTATGCTTTTAAAGGGTATAGGCAGTTGATTGTAGAAAATTATATTATTATTTATGAAGTGCTTGAAAATGAAAAAGTTGTTGCAGTGGTAACTGTAAAGTATGGAAAAAGTGAGTTTTAGAATCAAGAAATCTCACTGAAATATAGATGGTACTAAAAACGTCACAGTTTGTGGCGTTTTTTTAGTGCAGGAAAAACATCCAAAATAAAAAGATTGGCATTCCAATTCGCATACCGTATTTGATAGTTTTATTATAGCATTTTTCTTAATTGTTAGACAGTCTGACGTACGGTGCTGTGAGAGGAGCTGTGAGAGGACGGCGGCTAGTCACCGCCTCCTACTCGATTTTGCAAGAAATCAACAGTGAAAATAAATGATAACAAATATCAATATCAAAAAAAGAATTGAAGCAGAAAAAAACATATGGTACATTTAGTGAGTTAGAAGAATGAAACTGAAAATAACATAAGCTAACTATTGATAGACGAAGTTAACTATGGATGTAAAGGATAAGAATGAAAAAAAAGATTGTAATAGCCATTTTATGTGCGGCAGTGTCGATGGGAACCATCGGCTGTGGAAACAGTACGGCATCCGCCAAGACAACACAGACGCAGACAGATAAAAAAGAAGATTCCAAAAGTGAAAATTCCGAAAAATCCAGTGAAGAAAAGCAGAGTCGCGATATATTTGCAATGGATACGTATATGACGGTAACAGCATATGGAGAGCATGCATCTGAAGCAGTAGATAAAGCCGAGACAGAGATCAAACGACTGGATGGAATGTTGTCTACCGGAAATGAAAACAGTGAAGTGTACAAATTAAATCAAAACGGGGAAGCGGTTGTTTCGGATGACACGGCGTATTTGTATGAACGCTCTGAAAAAATATATAAACAGACAAAAGGAGTATTTGACATATCCATCTATCCGGTCATGGATGCATGGGGATTTACAACGGAGAATTACCGGATCCCTGCGGAGGATGAACTGAGTGCGTTACTGAAGAATGTAGATGCATCGAAGATCCAATACGACAAAAAGACAAAAAAAATCACGCTGCCTAAGAATGTGAAAATTGATTTCGGAGGCATTGCGAAGGGATATACATCTTCAAGGATTATGCAGATTTATAAAAAGTGCGGTGTGACGAGCGGTCTGGTAAGTCTTGGAGGAAATGTACAGCTTCTTGGTGCAAAACCAGATGGAAGCGCATGGAAAGTTGCGGTAGAAAGTCCGGATGAAGACGGAAATTATCTTGGAATCCTGCAGGCAAAGGACAAGGCAGTTATCACATCGGGCGGATACGAGAGATACTTTGAAAAAAATGGGAAGAACTATCACCATATCATTGATCCGTCTACAGGCTATCCTGCAGAGAACGGACTGATTTCGGTGACGATCGTAAGTGATGACGGAACACTTGCGGATGGATTATCTACTTCGCTTTTTATCATGGGAAAAGAGAAAGCAGAGAAATTCTGGAAGAAGTATAGTGATAAATTCGATGTGATCCTGCTTACGGATGACGATCAATTATATGTATCAGAAGGAATTGCGGATGATTTTCAATCGGATTATAAGGTAAACATAATGAAAAAGTAGAGGTGGAAGACATGGATAAAGAAAAAGTGATCAAAAAAATAAAACAGGGTGCACCGGCCGCCTCGGCGATTGTAGTTGCAGCCTGTATCGGGGTGTCATTAAGCGGCTATCAGGCACCGGTTTATGAAGCTCAGGCACAGACGAAAGAGACAAAGACAACGGATGCCGATGAAGCGAAGAAGACAGAAAGCAAGGCAAAAGGTTCTTTTGATCTGGCAGACGGAATCTATAAAGGAACAGGAACCGGTTATGCCGGCGAGGTGACTGTTGCGGTAACGATCAAAGATAAACAGATTACGGCAATCGATATCTTAAGTTCTTCGGACGATGCAGCGTTCTTTAACCGTGCAAAAGCAGTGATAGACAGGATCATTGCAGGACAGACGCTGGATGTGGATGTGGTGTCTGGCGCAACATTTAGCTCTAATGGCATTATCAGTGCGGTGAAGAATGCATTGACAGGAGAAAAAGACAGTGGAGAGACGGGAGAGTCCCAGTCCGAAAATGCAGCGGCACAGGGAAGTGCACTGTCACTGGCTGATGTACAGGATGCGGCAGCGTATAAAGATGGAACCTATTATGGAACAGGAACCGGATTCGGAGGAACTTTGAAAGTTAAGGTTGTGATCAGCGGAGGAAAGATTACGTCTATTGAGGTTGTGGAGAATCATGATGACAGCAGTTATCTGAATCGCGCAGAAGCATTGATCGGCAATATTATTTCATCGCAGAGTACAAATGTAGATGTAATCTCCGGGGCGACTTACAGTTCGAATGGAATTAAGAGTGCAGTAAGAGATGCACTCCGTCAGGCTGCAGTAAGCGGTAATTCACAGTCTGTGAATGCGAAGACGGAAGATACTTCTAAGACAGAAGACAATACGACTGTCAAAGGCAATTTCCCGTATAAAGAAGGTATTTATTACGGAACGGCAGAAGGGTATAACGGTGAGATAGAAGTAGCGGTGGTTCTTCAGGATAAATCAATCAAGGCAGTACTCGTAACAAAGAATCATGATGATGAAAAATTCTTTAACCGTGCAATGGATGTAGTAAAAAATATTATGAAAAAACAGAGTACGGATGTGGACGTAGTATCCGGAGCAACTTACAGTTCAAATGGTCTTATAAATGCAGTGAAGAATGCATTAAAAGAAGCAGAAAAGGTAACAAACGGACAGACAACGGAGCCGGATAAGGAAGAAGCTGATACTTCAGAACTTGAAAAAGCGATGAAAGAAGCAGAAGAACTGAAACAAGAGGATTATACAGAAGCAACCTATGCGGTTCTTAAGACCAGAATGGAAGACGCACAGAAGCTGCTTGATGCAGATAAGACAGAGATCAGTCAGGAAGATGTGGACCAGGCTCTTGAGAATCTGAACCAGGCACTGGCACTGCTGGAGAAAAAAGATGATGGCGAAGATGATACTACAGTATATAAAAATGGTATCTATGAAGGACGTGCGCTGTGCAGACCGGATGAAGATGAAGATTTCGCGGCTTATAATCTGACGTTACAAGTGACAGTGCGCGATGACAAGATTGTTGCTGTTACCGATGTAAAAGGGGACGGCGATTCATCAAATGACAGATATATCCTCCGTGCGGCAAACGGAACATCGAATAAAAAAGGTGTGACAAGCCAGCTGATCGAGAAAGGTAATACAGAAGGAATTGATGCAGTATCGGGTGCAACCTGTACTTCAAAAGCAATCCTGGATGCATGTGAGAACGCATTGCTTTCTGCAAAAAGACAGTAAAAAGAGACCAAGTGAAAGGAAGAGAAGAATGAGAGAATTCTGGATGCGCCTGATGAGTGCTGTAGTGATCATCGGGTTGATATTGGGATATAATTCCGTGCTGGAAGCCAGAGCAAAAGATGAGGAAATTGCAAAGCTGAATGCCAAAATCGAAAATGTGGAAAGTCTAGAAGATCAGGAGTCAAAAAATGGTTCTTATAAAGACGGGACATATACCGGAGAAGCGGATGGATTTGGTGGAACTGTTAAAGTGGAAGTAATAGTAAAAAAGCAGAAGATTAAGGAAGTAAATATTGTCTCTGCTGACGGAGAAGATGGTTCTTATCTGACTATGGCAAAAGATATTATACCGAAGATTCTGGATGCGCAAAGTGCAGAAGTAGATACGATCAGTGGTGCGACGTTCAGTTCTACAGGAATTAAGAATGCGACAAAACAGGCATTAGAAAAGGCGGTAAAATAAATGAATGCAAAACAATTGAAAAAGATACATATATGGATAAGGGCAATCATCCAATTGCTGTATTTTATCTTTATTCCGTCGGTATACACGGCAGCATTTGCAGGTGTGAAATATATATTTACACAGATTGGTGCAGGTGAAAAAGTGGCGCTGACATCATTTGTTACTGTACTTATTGTGGTGTGTGTATATACTGCTGTTTTCGGAAGATTCTTTTGTGGATTTGCCTGTGCATTTGGAAGTCTTGGCGATGGAGTGAATGCATTATACAGACTGATCTGCAAAAAGATGAAAAAGAAACCGGTGCAGATTCCGGACCGGATTGCAGACAGACTTGTATATCTGAAATATGTAATTCTGGCGATCATCGTATTTATGTGCTATGGCGGTGTATATAGTAAAGCGCAGGGAACAAGTCCCTGGGATGTATTTTCCATGATACATGCAAGAAATTTTAAACTGAATGGATATCTCATAGGGTTGGTCATTCTGGTACTTCTGATTGTCGGAATGTGTCTGGAGGAAAGATTTTTCTGCAGAAATTTCTGCCCGATGGGAGCTGTATTCTCACTGGTTCCGGTGTTTCCGGTATTTGCACTTCACAGAGACCGGGAATCCTGCATTCCAAAGTGCAGTGCATGTTCCAGAAAATGTCCGGCGAATATCGGACTTCCGACGGATGGTTCCTGGAAAGTAGAAGGCGACTGTTTCCAGTGTCAGAAATGTATAGATACATGTCCGAAGAAGAATATTCACTGCGGAGTGAAAAAAATCAGAGGCAATGAAATCTGGTTTACAATTTTAAGAGCGTTGATATTACTTGGATTATGTATCTGGCTTGGAGTATAAAATAACATAACATGCAGACATGTGTGGAAAATACACATGTCTGATAAGCAAAATTTTTTTGATTATAAGTTAGAAAATACTAACTTGATAATAAATATTTTCATTAAGGAGGCTTTTATGAAAAAGAAAGAAATGAAGACAAAAGTAATGGCAGTTGCGATGTCGGCAACCATGGCAGCCAGCATTTGTCCGGCGGTACCGGCGATGGCGGTAACGAAAAATCAGGTGGCAAAAGATGGCACGTATACGAAGACTGCACATGTCACTGATAGTGAAGAAGAAGGATGGAATGAATATAATATTGATTTAAGTCTTTCGATAGCTAATGGAAAGATTGCTGGTATTACGGTTAATCCAGATGATTCATATGATTCAGAAAGTGATTCATATTTTAGCTGGGCAAAAGAAGGCAGAACAAGAAAAGGTAAGTATTATCCGGGATATGAATCTCTGATTGGAAAAGATGCAACGGAAGATACAATTAATAGCTGGGATGCTGTATCTGGTGCAACTTGTACTTCGAAAGCTGTAAAAGAAGCTGCATTAGCAGCAATCCAGTCAGCACCGGAAGCAAGTACAGCAGCAACTGTAGATACAGCAGCTCTGGAAGCTTCCATTACGAAAGCAAAAGCATTAAAAGAAAGCGATTACACAGCTGAAACATGGAATACGTTGAAGACAGCACTTGCATCTGCGGAGACAGCACTCACTGAAAAGAAATCTCAGGATACAGTCGATGCAGCGAAAAAAAATCTTGATAGTGCAATTGATAACTTGAAAGCAGCAGTAAAAGAAACTAAATATCTTGTCATGAACGTGCCATACAATCAGTTCTATAAGGCTTACAATCTGACAGATAAAGCAGTATGGGAAGTAGAAAGCGGAGTAGATGCGGTATCTACAGCAACTACAAATAAATTCAAAGGCACAACTGGACTTGCAAAAGGTACTTACAACAATGGAAAATACATCATGGGTGTAACAATTCCGATAGAAGTAAGTGCAGAAGATTATGCTAAATTAAAGACAAATCTGACAGAAAATGATGATTATTATTTTACAACGTTAGACAAAGCGCCGGAAGCATACAGCAAATTAACAGTAAAAGAAGACGGAACATACAGCTTCTCTAAAATGTCAGATGCAACGGTAACGAATAAATATCTTTCTGTTCCTGCAGATGAATTAGAGTTAAACGGAGGATATGGAGATTATCAGATCACTGTTGACGGACTTGGAACAAAAACAGGTTTAAAAGTAGGAGAAAATGAAACAAAAGAATATACTCTTTATGGTGCGATCTTAAATACAACTTCCGGAAAGAGCTACGGAATGACCAGTCTGGAAAATCTCTGGGTTGGTACAAAGACACCAAATGTAGAAATTGCGTGGTCAATTAAAGAAGGCCAGGGATTAAAGAGAGCACATGGACAGGGAGATGCATTCTATCAGTTCGCAGACATGAATGGAGCTGCTTTAAACAGTGTTACACTGATTACAGATCTTGGAGTGATCAATGTTCCGTGTAATGTAACATTAGACAAATATTACGATGGAGATCTCAGTGGTTTAAAATATTCTCTGGAAAATGATTCAGAAGAACTTAAAATCAGTGGAATCCCAGAGGACCTGAAAGATGTAACCGTATCAGTATCTAGCAGTCTGGCAGATAAAGCAAGTGTTAAAGATGGAAAGGTTACTTTAACAAAGGCACCGACAGCGGGTACTCAGTATACAATTACAATTAGCAGCAGTAATTATCCAGATATCACAAGAAAGATATCGACACCAATTACAGATAAACAGAAAGATAAATTACAGAAACTGATTGAAAAAGCAGAGAAGACAACAGGTTATTCTGAAAATGCAGATCTGAAAGAGCATGTGAAAGAAGCTCAGGACATGATTGCAAATAAGGAAGCGTTATCGGCAGATGCAGCAGAACTGATCAATGAATTAGAAGAAAAGATCAAAGCTACATATCCAACAGCAGAAGCAACTGCAACATTAAAGGGATCAGAACTTGAAGTTGCTTTGAATGGAGTAGAATTAAAAGATCTGGAAAATCCAACATATAAACTGACTTACAGAGCAGGACGCAGAGAAGATACTCTGACAAGCGGTGATCTGAAATATTTAAAAGTTGCACTGGATAAAGAGCCGACAGTGGGTACAAACTACACACTGACGATTACAAGTGATAACTATCAGGATATTAAGACGAGTGTAGTTGCAGAAGAAGCAGTAACAGACGAGTATAAATATGTCTATGCAGGACTTAGCTGGGCGGAATACTGGGCAGCAGAAGGAGTACAGGCAGCAGGAGACAGTTCATCATCAAGTGAATTGGATACAAAAGGAGAGTCAGATAAAGGTGCATTTGATGTTGTAACACGTGCAACGGTGAACCATGGACTTCACAGAGGAAGTTATCAGTGTGCGGCAACCATAGAGGCAGAAAATGGAAAATCTTATGAAGTGTCATATTGGACAGATTCAAAGAAAGCTGTTCTGACAGATGGAAAAACGATTACATTTGACCGTGGAGCAATCACCGAAGAAGACGGAACAACAACGAAGATGAAAAAATATGATGTTACAGGACTGAAATATGTACCGGTAAAAGTAGCGACAGAAGATTATGAAGCATTCTGCAAAGCATACAAAGTTGTAGAAAATGGTGGAGAACTTGCAGGAGGATATGCAGAAAATAAATTGCAGTCATATAGCGGTCTGAAAGCAAAAGTTACAGCAGATACAAACGGACTTAAGACAGCAACCAGGAATGCAGATGGAACATTTAGTCTTTCTGCAAAGGAAGCTGGAACAGGTTCCGGTATTGAAGGACAGGAATTAAAAACAGCACCATCCGCAGAAGAAGCAGGACTTAAAGTAAAAGAAGCAAAGGGTTCTTATGGAGAATTCTTAAGGGTAGATCTGACAGGTAATTATGGAGATCTCGGAGCCAATATGCAGAGTGTAAAATGGACATACTATGGAGACGACAGTACATGCACAAATGCAAAAGCAGCATATGGAACAAAATTTGCAGCAGATAACTGGATGCACAAATCAATGGGAATCCAGCTTGGTCTTACGAAATCTCTTCGTTGTACATTACCGGAAGGAACGGATGGAACGGGATACTGGACAATTACAATTTCAGCACTGGGTTATAAAGATGTAACATATAATTTCCAGGCAAAAGATGAAAACATCGTAAAAGATGCAAAAGAAGAGATCAGTACAACAAATCTGGAAGCAGCAATTAAGAAAGCCGAAAGTCTGACGGAATCAGATTATACAGCAGACAGCTGGGCGGCAATGCAGACAGAGCTTCAGGAAGCAAAAGATGAAATAAAAACTCCACATACACAGGCAACAGTTGATGAAGCAACCAGTCATCTGAATGCAGCAATCGACGCACTTGTAAAAGCAGAGAAAAAAGAGACTTATGTTCTTATGAACATCCCATACGCAGCATTCTACAAATCTGAGACAACAAAGAATGACGTAGATGTTGACGTATTTACTTCTGCAACAAAGAACAAGACACGTACCACAGGACTTGCAGGTGGTTCTTATCATGAAAATGCAGATGGATCACAGATTGATGGTATTAGATTTGCTGTGAAAGTAGATCCTTCCGTAGATCTTACAAAATACAAAGAAGTAAAAGATACGGATAAAGTTGATATTACAGTGACGAACCGTGGACAGACATCTACCACAACATTAGAAGGAAAAGATACACTTTTTGAAAACGAGACATATGCATACTATCCATTGACAGAGACTCCTGCAAATTACAAAGAAGTTTCTATGGACAAGGATGGAAAACTTGTATTCAGCGAGGTTAAAGGACAGAAAGCAGAAGCTCTGACAGGTGTTACGGCAGAATTGTTAACACAGTCTTCTTATGGAGATTACCAGCTCAATCTGGACGGACTTCCGGAAGATAAGATTGCATCTTCTAATGTAAATGCAGTCGTTGTAAAGACAACAGATGGAACTGCCTATGGTCTGCGTCATCTGGAGAACATCTGGAAAGGAAAAAAGCTCGCTTGGAGTACCGGATATACAGAGTCAGTACATGGTTGCCCGACATCTTCAGCGCATTATGCATCTATGATGGGCAAGACGATTGACAGTATTGAATATTATACAACAAATGGTCTATATACAATTGATGTTAATGATCTTTATGTCCCTGTAAAATTTGCAAAAACAGAGGATGCTGTTAAGGTTGTAGATGCAGATATTTCTGCTGGTAAGACGGCGATAGAGCTGAATCTTAGGGATGATTTTGATCCGGAATACACCGTTGAAGGATTGAATGTGAAAGTGGAAGGCAATGTATTAACATTTAAAGCAGATTCTTCAATTAATCCGGGGAAATATACACTTACAGTAAAAGATAAAAATGGAAAATATGCAGATTTGAAAACAACATTCATTCTGTCAACAACAGATATGCCGGCAACATATGATGCAGATAACAAAAAGCTTACAGTGGCAGAAAACAGTAATAAGGAAGCATTCAATACTTATATCGGAAATATTACATCTGTAAATGTGAACGGCACCGATTATGCAGCAAGAGGAAAAGGTTCTGTAAAGATTATTGATAAAGACGGAACGCTGGTGACAGATGCAGCGCCATTTAAAGATGCGGCGGCCGGAACAGAATTCCAGATCACGGTTACATCAACTGGTTATACAACACCTCTTACATTTACATACAAAGTTCCGGGAAAAACTCCGGCGCCATCTGAAGACACAACGAAACAGGTATCAACAGATGCACTTGAAAAAGCAATTAAAGCAGCAGGTGCTTTAAAAGAATCAGATTATACAGCAGACAGCTGGAAAGCACTTCAGTCAGCACTGGCTGAGGCTGACACAGCACTGAAAGAAAAGAAAAATCAGGATACAGTTGATAAAGCAACTGAGCAACTGAATAAAGCAATCAGTGCACTTGTGAAAAAGGATGCAGGACAGAAAGCTGACGGTACAAATGGAGCAACCGGTGCAACAGGATCCACATCGAATACGAAGAGTGGAAAAGCTGCGAAGACTGGAGATCCGTCCGGCATGTTTGCGTGGTTAGGACTTGCAGTAACATCTCTCGGAGCCGGAATCGGAGGATTTTCGCTTAAGAGAAAGAAAAGAGAAGATGAAGAATAGTATGAGTTGTATAAAACAACAAATTACAGATTAGAGTAACTTAATAAAAAGTACCCGTGATAACATAAGTAATATGATATCGCGGGTACTTTTTATTCTATATACCGGAAAATTCACAAAGACTACATAGTTCTCTGCTATAATAATA
>UMJJ01037602.1_pt1 | contig 10210 bp, 10 predicted proteins | sample 1966051 | NCBI WGS metagenome assembly UMJJ01 (sample SAMEA4836147, study PRJEB28245) | human gut metagenome | biome: gut microbiome; material: fecal sample | place: Denmark | collected 2008
GAAGGCAAGAAAGGAATGATAGTAAAAATGAAAATTTTTTGTGGTACCGATATTATTGAAGTAGAAAGAATACAAGAAGCTATAGAAGGAGAAAAAGAAAAATTTCTAGAACGTGTTTTTACAGCATCAGAAATAGAATATTGTGAAAAAAAGAAGGCAGTAAAATATCAGCACTATGCAGGAAAATTTGCAGCAAAAGAAGCGGTTTTTAAAGCAATTTCGCCATGCCTTGAACATAAATATGATATTAGCTGGAAAAACATAGAAATAAAAAATGATTCTGAAGGAAGACCTTTTGTTAACTTAATAGGAACTTTTGCTCAAAACATAGAGAGTATTGATGTTAGTATTTCTCATGTTAAACAAATGGCAACAGCAAGTTGTATTATTTGCGTAAAATAGGAGGAAGTATGGAATTTTTTGATTCACACTCACACTATAATGATGAAAAATTTGACCAAGATAGAGAAGCAATTATTGAGGAAACCTATCAAGCAGGAATTACTAAATGGATTTGTGCAGGTTACAATATTTCTTCTTCCCAAAAAGCAGTAGAGCTTGCAACAAACTATCCTTTTATTTATGCTATTGCAGGAATATCTCCCAATGATATTACCCAAAAAGAAAAGATAGAAAAAGAAATAGAAAAAATAGAGGAAATAGCAAAACATCCTAAAGTAGTAGCCATTGGAGAAATAGGACTAGACTATTACTGGAACAAAGACAATAAAGATTTGCAAAAAGAATATTTTCGTAAACAAATAGAGCTAGCAAATAAAATGGACCTGCCAATTGTTATTCATTCCCGAGATGCTTCCATAGACACCATAGCCATGTTAAAAGAAAATCCTCCAAAGAAAAAAGGAGTTCTTCATTGTGTACAACTAAACCAAGAATTAATTAAACAAGCGATAAACTTGGGATTTTACCTATCCTTTGCAGGACCAATTACTTTTAAAAATGCAAAAAATGTATCAGAAATACTAAAACTAGTTCCACTAGAAAAGATACTAATTGAAACGGATAGCCCATATCTTACACCAGAGCCAAATAGAGGTAAACGAAATGATAGTAGAAATGTAATCTATGTGGCACAAAAAATTGCAGAGGTAAAACAAAAAAGTTTAGAAGAAATCGCTACAAGCACTTACCAGAACGCAAAGAAAATATTTGCAATAAAATAGTCATATTTTTAGTACAAGCCGAATATACATATATAAAGAGCTTCGGGGCATTTAGAGCAAAATTTGACAGATGTCCCAAAAAATAGTATAATAGTATTGTTGCTTTTATAAGGAGGAATTAAAAAGTATGAAAAAAGATGGCAAGGCGTCGATTTCACTTATTAAATTCGTTGTTATTAGTATTATTCTATTTATAGTATTCTCCGGAATTGGAGTAATGGCAGTAAATACAAGTTTAAGCAATGTAAAAATTGTACTAGCCAATGGCTATGAAATGGATACCGTAACAGCAAAAACAAAAGTAGCAGACATTTTAAATGATGCCCATATCACCTTAACAGAAGAAGAAAAAGTTGTACCAGGCTTAGAGGAAGAAATATCAGATAATAAAACAATTAAAATTACGAAACAAGAAGAAATCCTTCCAGAAGAAGTACAGCCAGCAGAAGAAAATACAGTTAGCATGGATGAACTTTTAAAAGAATATGCGCCAATCACAGAAAAAATTATTACCGAACAAATAGAAATACCTTTTGAAACAATTACAAAAGATATTTCCGATGGTGGGAATAAACAAAATAAAGTAATTCAAGAAGGTCAAAACGGATTAAAAGAAGTAACCTATCAAGTAAAATATCAAAATGATGTAGAAATAGAAAGAATAGAGTTGTCTTCTACTGTAATAAAAGAACCGGTAAATAAAATTGTACAAATACAAACACAGGTAACATCAAGAGCAAGTACAGCGGTTTCCTATGGAAATGGTAGATGGAGTTACTCTGCAAAAGAGTTAGACTTATTATGTGCTATTACCGCACAAGAATGTAGTTCTAGTTACGAAGGTGCACTAGCTGTTATAACCTGTGCATGTAACAGAGCAGAAAGTAGTAAATGGAGAAGCAAAGGTACCGATCCATTAAGTCAATATAAAGCAAAAGGACAATTTTGTTATTCTATCGATAGTAACTGGAAAAAACGATTAAATGGTAATTACACAGCAGCAGTAAAACAAGCAGTATTAGATGCTTTAAACGGAAAAAGAAACCATAATTACTTATCTTTCCGTTCTGCAAGAAGCTATTCTGGTGGAGTAAATATCGGAGGAAATGCTTATTTTAATCCAATGTAACAAAAAATAAAGTAACAGCGTCCCTTAAAAAAGGGGACGCTTTCTTCAAAAATAGGAAAAGGAGCAACAAAAATGAAACTAATATCATGGAATGTAAACGGAATACGAGCAGCAATAGGAAAAGGATTTGCTAGTTTTTTTGAACAGGTAAATGCCGATATTTTTTGTATTCAAGAAACCAAAATGCAAGAAGGACAAATAGACTTAAATTTTGCAGGCTATACCACTTACTTAAATAGTGCTATCAAAAAAGGATATTCTGGAACAGCAATTTTTACCAAAGAAAAACCACTTTCTGTTACATATGGAATAGGAAAAGAAGAACACGATCAAGAGGGAAGAGTGATTACTGCAGAATACAAAGAATTTTACTTAGTAAATTGCTATACCCCGAATTCCAAAAGAGAATTAGAACGTTTAGACTACCGTATGGTATGGGAAGACGAAATGCGAAATTATTTAAAAAAACTAGATACCACAAAACCAGTAATACTATGTGGAGACTTAAATGTAGCACATGAAGAAATAGATATTAAAAACCCAAAAACCAATCACCACAATGCAGGATTTACCGACGAAGAAAGAAACAAGATGACAGAACTATTAACTGCAGGCTTTACCGACTCATTCCGTCATTTATACCCTACCAAAACAGATTCTTATACTTGGTGGTCCTATATGCGTGATGCAAGAAGCAAAAATGTTGGTTGGAGAATTGATTATTTTATTGTTTCTAACCGTATTGCTAAAAATATACAAGAATCCACTATCTATTCCGAAATTATGGGAAGTGACCACTGCCCAGTAGGATTAGAAATACAATTTTAGGAGGAGCAAGAGTGAAAAAGGAAAATAAATGGACAAAATGGTTATACTATTTTTCGCTTGCTGTATGTGTAGTAGTAGTATATAAAACACTGGATAGTTTTCCTGCAATATTAGGATGGTTTCGTACTTTATTAGATGTATTAATGCCGTTTATCCTAGGTGTTTTAATAGCCTATTTATTCTATCTACCATGTAAAACACTAGAAACATGGTATCAAAAAAGAAAAGCAAAGCTATTGCAAAAAAAAGCAAGAATATTTTCTATTATAACTGTATATGTAATTGCAATTATAGCCATTATTTTAGTATGTAATTTTGTATTACCAGCCGTAATGCAAAGTATTGTAGACCTAGCTAATCAATTACCAGGCTATTACCAATCTGCAATAGATGCTTTGCAAAACCTACCAGAAGATAATATATTACATAAATTAGATATTGCATCTATTTTAGATGAGGTAGAAGGAATGGACTTAAAACAATTTTTCCGCATAGAAACCATTACCGGTTATTTAAAAAGTGCAGTAGATTTTGTTTCTGGAATATTTGGATTATTTGTGGCCATTGTAACTTCTATTTATTTACTATATGAAAGAAATCAAATATTACAATTTGCAAAAAAAGTATGCCATGCTATTTTTAAAACAGCAACCTACCAAAGAATAGGAAAATATTTTTCTAAAACCAACGAAATCTTTTTACGTTTTATTTCTAGTCAATTTTTAGATGCTATTATTATAGGAATATTAGTATCTATTGCAATGCTACTGTTAAACGTAAAATACGCCGTATTACTTGGTTTTTTAATAGGACTATCCAACATGATACCATATTGGGGAGCAATAATTGGAGTAGGAATTTCTATTATTATTACCATCTTTACAGGAGGAATTGGTCAGGCAATATGGATGGGAATTATCGTAATTATTTTACAACAAATAGATGCCAATATTATTAATCCAAAGATAGTAGGAAGTTCCTTAAAAATTAGTCCACTCCTTGTTATCTTTGCTGTAACAGTAGGAGGAGCCTACTTTGGAATACTAGGAATGTTTTTAGCAGTACCAGTATTTACGGTAATAAAAATATTAGTAAGCGATTATGTAGAATATAAAAACAAAGAAAAAAGCAAAAAGGAACCAATTTAAGAAAATCTTAATGGTTTCTTTTCTTTTTTCTTAATAAATCTATGGTAAAAATAAGTAGGAAAAAAAGGGAAAAACATGATATAATAAAAAAAGAAAACAAATAAAAGGAGTAAAACTTATGTATACCATATTAGTATGTGATGATGATAAAGAAATTGTAAAAGCTATCGAGATATATCTTACCAAGGAAGGATATCACGTAGTAAAGGCCTATAACGGAAGAGAAGCATTAGATATTATTAATAAAGAAGAAGTACATCTTGTACTACTAGATATTATGATGCCAGAAATGGACGGCATGACAGCAGCAGCAAGAATACGAAAAGATAAGACAGTTCCTATTATTATGCTATCTGCCAAATCTGAAGACTACGACAAAATTATGGGATTAAACAATGGAGCAGACGATTATGTTACTAAACCATTTAACCCACTAGAATTAATAGCAAGAGTAAATTCACAAATCCGTAGATATACTTCTCTTGGCTCTATTCATCAAGAAAAAGAAAACGAAGAAAATGTTTATATAACAGGAGATTTAAAAATTGATGACAATACCAAACAAGTAACAGTAGAAGGAAAAGAAGTAAAACTGACACCAACGGAATATAACATTTTAAAATTCCTAACAAAAAATAAAGGAATTGTCTTTTCCATAGAGCAAATCTATGAAAACGTATGGGAAGACGAAGCCTATGGAGCAGAAAATATTATTGCTGTTCACATTAGACATATTAGAGAAAAAATAGAAATTAATCCAAGAGAACCAAAATACTTAAAAGTAATATGGGGCATTGGATATAAAATAGAAAAATTATAGGAGGATTGATTCCATTCATGGAAAAAAGAATAGAAAATTCTGCCATACTTAAGATAATAGCCTATATCTTATTATTTGTTTTTGTTATTTTAACAGGATATAGTGCATTAGGATATATTGCTTACAAAGAAATGCCAGAAATAGCTACTAATAAACCATATTACGAAACACAAGCCTTTGCAGATACCTTTGAAACACATATTGCTATCAATATGAGTAGGTTAGATAGTTTTATACAAAATTACCAAGATTACCAAGAAGAAGTGCAAGCAGTAGACCAAGAAACTGTAAGCGAAAGTTCTGTATTAGAAGATTATACCTACTTTCATTCCCAAGAACAATCCTACTTAGAAAAAATACAAAATGGTGAAATTTTATACGAATCTCTATATTCTAACATGGGAGCAAGCTTTCGCTATCTCATTATTAAAGACAATTTAAAAATAACCAATATTGTGCAAACAGGAGATACCGACACAGTAGAAAAACTAATACAAACCATTAGGAAAGACAGCTATCATTGGAGCTATGTCAAAGGAGAAGTAGGAACTAATATTGCAAATTTAGAAAAAGACAAGGTTATTTATGACCCGCAAATAGAAGATATTATAGAAGGAGACTACGAAGTTTATTTCTCTTACCAACCAAATACAACAGAATATACAGCTTTTGAGAGAAATAATGCCATCTATGAGCTGATACAAAAACATTATATTGGCTACGAAATGCTTCCTTTATATGCTTTTTTAAGTATTATTCTTTTCGTTTACCTTACTGTTAGTATGGGACATTCTAGAAAAAAGGAAGAAATATATTGTAACTTTATAGACCGAATCCCATTAGAAATACTTCTTTTCCTTAGTGGAATGGCTGTTTCGTTTGAAGTACTAGGTTTATATGTTATGTTTATTGATATTTCACAAATCATGTACGAAAGAATAACTATACCATTTATTAGCATTTTATCTATCATTGCCATGATTTACATTACTATCATGATTACCTATTCTAGTATGATACGTAGAATAAAAGCAAAAATATTCTGGAAAAACACAATAGTATATAAATGTTGGGCTTTCTTAAAAAGAGTAATATGGGGCAATATAACCAAATTTATGGGTAGATTATCTGCTAATTGGAGACTAAGTATTTACTATTTTGGATTTTGCATTATATCTGTTATTTTATTCTTACTAGCACTAGATAATGGATTTTGCGTATTTCTACTCCTAGTATGGGGTATATGGGTATTTATGAAGATAACAGACCACTTAAAACAATTAAAAAAAATACGCGACATGATTAACCATATCTACGACGGCAAAACAGACTTCTTGTTAAACGAAGAGGAATTTAAAGGAAACCTAAGAAATGTTGCAAAATACTTAAATGACATTGCAGGCGGATTCTCCAATGCCATAGAAGAAAACCTAAAAAGTGAAAGAATGAAAACAGAATTAATAACCAATGTATCCCATGACTTAAAAACACCACTTACCTCTATTATCAATTACGTAGACTTATTAAAAGCAGAAAATATAGAAAACGAAAAAGCAAAAGAATATATAGAAGTATTAGATAACAAATCACAAAGACTAAAAAAACTAACCGAAGACTTAGTAGAAGCTTCTAAAGCATCTTCTGGAAATATTAAACTGACCATGGAAAAACTAAAAGTAAAAGAACTCATTCATCAAGTAACAGGAGAGTTTGAAGATAAATTTGAAGCAAGAAAATTAGAAACCATTTTAAGTTACCCAGAAGAAAACGTATTCATTTTAGCCGATAGTAGATACCTATATCGTGTATTAGAAAATATATACTCCAATATCGCAAAATACGCAAAAGAAGATACACGCGTATATGTAGACATTGTAAAAAATAACAAAAAAGTATTAATCGCCATCAAAAACATCTCCAAAGAGCAATTAAACATCTCCGCAGACGAACTAATGCAACGATTTGTAAGAGGCGATAGTTCCAGAAACACAGAAGGAAGCGGACTAGGCCTATCCATAGCCAAAAGCCTAACAGAACTGCAAGGAGGAAGCTTCGACATCTACCTAGACGGCGACCTATTTAAAGTAGTAATCGAATTCCCTATTGTGGAAGAATAACACAAAAGGGACGGGGAATTTTGGCAGAAAGAAAGAGGAAAACCATAATAATAGTTTTCCTCTTTCTTTTAACGTTTAATCGACTCTAACTACTAATGTGATATGAGTGCCATCTGCCCTATCATATAATGAGAAATCCTCAATTTCGGGAATTACTTCTTGGAGATATTGCTCTAACTTATGGATAATCCAATCGGCATTATCTTGTGGCAAAAAAATATCTGGAAGACAAATACGTATTTCACAAAAGTCCTTCAACGAATTAACTGGGCCTTTGGAACAGTATTTTATTTGATAATCCTCTTCTTCAAGGTGCTTTAAAATTTCTTTTTTTAAAGACTTGACAATACGTTTAAATTTTTTGTTATTATTCCTTTCCTCTTGTAACTTTTCCTTATGATAATGTTGTATAACGCTTCGTAAAGTAGCATTATATACTTGTACAAAAGGAAGAGAACGAGAATCATAAGGAGTTAAGAAAACCATGCCATAAGCAAGTTCTGAACTATTAACATAAAATCCATGCTCCCTATAAAACTCTATACTTACTGGAGGAGTTACACCATAAACAATTTCTTTTGGAGTATCCTTCCAATATCCACACTTCTGACCATATCGCAAATAATCATGCTTAGCTAGAAGCATTAATTGACGATAAAACCAAGAACAGTTTCTTTCTTCTTCCTTTTTGCGGGAGTATTTGTACTGCCCAACGCACTTCCGTCCATTCCTCATGATACTCTCTCTGATAGATGAAGTTTTACTAGTAGTCATAAACAACGTCCTTTCTTTCACTAAAGATGTAAAAATAATGAGTCCTAAGACATCACGTCCAGTATAACATAAAATAGCAAGAAAAGTCAATGCATTATGTGAATTTGACAGTGCTTTGTCTTTTACAATTTACGAAACAAAATAAATCCATACACATTAGCCCCATAATCTACCCAAAAACCACAAAATATGCTATAATATTTCTAGCAGTACATACTGTAATTCTATCAAGGAGTGGTCTTATGAACAAGCAGTCTACCGTATATTCTACTCTACCTTCTCACAATGTATATGTAAAAGCATATGTACAAATGCGAGAAAAACAGCGGAGAATAAAGGAGGCAAGAGAAAGCAAGTAAAAAGACCCCAAAAAAGGCCCTAAGGAGAAATTCCTTAGGCCTTCTTTAACATGAAGAACAACATATTATACCTAATACAATATCAACTAGTATATTATGTGTTTTCATCTTTTATAAAAGTAATGTTTCTTTCCGTATTACCATCTTTAACTTTTACTACGATTTCATTTGGTATATCATATTTTGTTACATTAAATGTATAAATTCTTTGAATTTTATTTGTACGTGAATTTTCTTTTATATTTATATCAAATAGATTATTATTGGATTTATATTCATTACCATTATCATAATTATTTATTTCATATTCAAAAGAAATATCAAAATTTATGTCATCTATTAAAAAGTGATTTATTTTACTCCCAAACCATCAAAAGTTTAGATTAGCTGCATTCATTATATTAGGATTTTCTTTCATTAGTATATACCAAAAGAGAATTCCTATTTTAGGATATTATTTTATAAAAATGAAAAAAGTCACTGGATAGTACTTTATAACCATATAGTCTATACTAAGGAAAAAGAATGGAAATTTTAAAATAATCTAACTAAAACAAAAAATGTAAATTAGTTGACAGAAGAACAAAAGTTTGATAAGATATATAAAATAAAAGAGGTGAACTTTAAAATGAGTGATAAAAAAATATATATAAGGAGTAGTTCAGCAGAGTTTCTGATATTTGAACAACAAAAAAAAGAAAAAGGAATCGAAGTACGATTTGAAAATGGAGATTTATGGCTTACTCAAAAGGCATTAGGAGAATTATTTAATACTACAAGAAATAATATAACTATGCATCTTCAAGAGATATACAGTAGTGATGAACTTGACGAAAACTCAACTAGTAAGGATTTCTTACTAGTTCAGAAAGAGGGAACAAGAGAGGTAAAAAGAAAAGTAAAGTATTACAATTTAGATGCAGTAATTTCTGTTGGGTATAGAGTAAATACAGATAGAGCAATTCAATTTAGAAGATGGGCAACAAATGTATTAAAAGAGTTTTCAAAAAAAGGATATATTATAGATAAAAAAAGAATGGAAAACGGAACTTTTTTTGATGAGGATTATTTCGAATCATTACTAGCAGAAATCAGAGAAATAAGATTATCAGAAAGAAGATTTTATCAAAAAATAACAGATATATATGCAACATCTATTGATTATGATAATAAATCTCCTATAACAATTAAATTTTTTAAAAAAGTCCAAAATAAGATGCATTACGCAGTAACTCATCAAACAGCGGCAGAGATAATTTATAATAGAGCAAATCATACAAAAGAACATATGAACTTAACAAATTGGAAAAATTCACCAAATGGTAAAATATTAGAAACAGATGTAGTTATTGCAAAAAATTATTTAAAAAAAGAAGAATTAGAACAATTAGAACTTATTGTTTCAGCTTTCCTGGATTTAGCAGAAGCAAGAGCAAAAAGAAATATTCCAATGACTATGGAAGACTGGGCAAACAGAATAGATAAATATTTGTTATCAGATGATAGAGACGTATTAAAAGATGCGGGTAAAATATCACACGAGATAGCAAAAGAAAAAGCTTTAATAGAATTTAAAAAATATAGAATTATACAAGATAAATTATACAAATCTGATTTTGATAAATTAATAGAAAGTAGTGAAAATTAATAAGGTATTTTGAAATGATTTCATAAATACAATAAAAAATGAATATATGTACAAATGCGAGAAAAACAGCGGAGAATAAAGGAGGCAAGAGAAAGCAAGTAAAAAGACCAAAAAAGGCCCTAGGGAGAAATTCCTTAGGCCTTTTTCCATGAAAATGAAAAAAGTCACTGGATAGTCACTTTATCACCATATAATCTATACCA
>UMJJ01048531.1_pt1 | contig 10194 bp, 9 predicted proteins | sample 1966051 | NCBI WGS metagenome assembly UMJJ01 (sample SAMEA4836147, study PRJEB28245) | human gut metagenome | biome: gut microbiome; material: fecal sample | place: Denmark | collected 2008
TATCCGTCAATCGCCATCTTCCGCAGATATGCCCCATACCGCTTTGTGGGGAGCTGCGCCATCTTCTCGTCGATGAGCCGCTTCTCCTCCTCCGTCACCCAGAACTTCATCTGGATGTTCCGCTTTCTGTTTACCATTCCGCTTCGCCTCCGTTTCTTATAAGGGTCTGGGACTATCCCAGCAAGCAATTTTCGTGTTTAGGGGCAGGGGTCCCCCTAAACCGAAAATCCGCCAGTGGGTACTCGCTGGCTGTGCTTGCTATCGTAACCCCTTCCCTCGTTTTTCCCTCTATCAATACTACAATTTGAAACGGAGATTTTGGCTTATAAGCAAAAAGGACGGTGTCGATTTTTTGTCGCACCGTCCAGTAAAAAATAATTTGATGAATGATTACCACTACGAAAGATGTGCTCCCTGTACTCCACTTACAAAAAAATCACACAACTTCTTCACATAGAATTGTGCTTCCTCACGGTTCATGCCGTGCTGCAGCGGTTCAAATATTCCGGAGTAAAAAGTGTGCGTCAGTAAATGTAGAATCTTTAATGTGATCTCCTGATTTTCTGCACCGCGCATGGCAAAAAACTTGCTTAAATGCCTGCAGTTTATTTCGGTAAGGGTCTCCACCATCGCCTTATACCTTGTTCCTTCCAAGCACCGTATAGCCAAGCGGAACTCGTCGGCATGGTCAAAAATATGATCCATCATTTTAGAATAGATCTCAGTAGGGTCAGAAGAAAAGGAAGGTACTTCAAGGGTGGTTTGGTACTCCGCCCAATATGTGTCTCCATAATCACGGTAGAGTGCGATCAATTTCTCCGTAGCGGGACCAACGATGGCATCAAATAGTCCCTCTTTATTGGGAAACCGCGTATAGACTGCCCTGGAACTGGTATCGGCCTTTTTCGCAATCTCCCGGATGGATGCGTCCTGAAAACCTTTTTCAAGAAACTCTGATTTTGCACATTCCAACAGCCGAGCAGAAACGCCGCTGATGCGCTTTGGCATGATAATCCCTCCTCGTGTCAGAACATCTATGCATTCATTTTAAGGATAACTCCCGCTATATGTCAAGGCAAAATGAAGGGGTTGACATTTTGGATGTAGCAGATTAGAATATGTATTGAAACAGCGTTTCAATGAGGGCTGTTTTTTTTGAAGGTAGTCGTTAGCGAACGCTAACCAAAGGAGGAAGGTTCATATGAAAGAAAAGGGTGTTATATCGCGGTTGTTTCAGTACATGGGCATATTCAAGATCACAATGGCAATTTCTTTTGTACTGGCGGCTATTTCTGCCGTGGTCAATTTAAGCGCCTACACCTGTGTTTACAATGTGGCAAAAGAGATCGTTACATCTCACGGGAACTTTGCCTCATTGGATCAGGCATATCTGATTGAACTGGGGTGGAGGGCTGTGTTTCTGATCTCTGCGGCTTTTGGCCTTTACGGGATGGCGCTACTCTTTTCCCACATTACGGCCTTCAACACGGTTGCAAGACTGCGCATTCAGTTGATTCGGCATATTGGAAACCTCCCCTTGGGCTATCACTCCAACAATCCCAGCGGCAAGCAGAGAAAAATTATTGAGAAGAATACGGACAATCTGGAAACGATCATTGCGCACCAAATGCCGGACTTTGTTCAATCCGCCGCAATGCCCTTTGCGTTTTTGGTATTCATGTTCCTATATGATTGGCGACTCTCTCTGACCTGCCTGATACCTATTTTCCTTGGCTTTATGATTTTGGCTTGGATGCTTAAAGATGAAAGCGAGGGCTTTGCCAGGCAATACCAGAAATCAGCGGAGGATATCAACAATGCAGCTACGGAATATGTCCGGGGAATCTCCGTAGTAAAGGTATTTGGACAGACCGCAAATTCCTTCCGCCGCTACAAAACCGCAGTACAGGAATATAGCGACTATATGACGAAGTATGCGCTCTCTATGGAGAATACAGATAGCGCCTATAACGCCATCATCAACGGCATCTTCTTTTTCCTGCTGCCCGGCGGCATCATCCTGTTCAATGCCAGTCAAAGCGTGGAGAAAGTTATTTTAAGTTTTATTTTTTTCGCTGTGCTGATTCCCTCTGTGGTTACGATCTTGTCCCGTATTATGAAAAGTTCTTCAAATTTGATGATAGGGAAAGCATCGCTGGAAGCCATCGACAAGATTTTGGCAGAGCATCCCCTGCCTAAAACGGAGTCGCCCCGACAGCCACAAAGCTATGACATTCAACTGGAGCATGTCTCCTTTGCCTATGATGAAAACGCAGAGAAAGCCCTGGATGATGTTTCCCTTACCGTCAAGCAGGGAACTGTTACCGCTTTGGTAGGCGAGTCCGGCGGCGGCAAGAGTACGATTGCTAATTTGATCGCACGATTTTGGGACGTTCAGGAAGGAACCGTCAATATTGGCGGTGTGGATGTCTGCGATATGGACTACGGGGAGTGGATGAAACGGGTCAGCATCGTTTTTCAGGATACCAGCCTGTTCAAAATGTCCATCTTGGAAAATGTGGCGACCTTCTGCCCCGATGCCACAAGAGAAGAAATTCTGCGTGCTCTCCACCTGGCCCAGTGCGATGATATTTTGGAAAAACTGCCTGACGGTGTTGATACTGTGATTGGGACGAAGGGCATCTATCTCTCCGGTGGCGAGATGCAACGAATCGCCCTGGCACGGGCCATCCTCAAGGATGCTCCCGTGATTTTATTAGACGAAGCCACCGCCTTTGCGGATGCAGAGAACGAGTATCTGATCCAAAAGGCGCTGGATGAGTTGCTGCGCGGGAAGACCGTTTTAATGATTGCCCATCGCTTGTCTACTATCCTCCATGCGGATCAGATTTGCGTGCTGGAACACGGGAAAATTGTAGAGTGTGGAACGCACCCGGAACTCATGAACAGGGGCGGTGTCTATGCCAGGATGTTCCACGAGTATCAGAGTAGTATCTCCTGGAAGATTGGAGGGAAACAGTATGCTTAAAAAAATCTATCATCTCAGCGATGAGGGGAGCCGTCGGCTCGTAAAAGCCGGTCTTTGTATGTGCCTTTATAATCTTGCCTGCCTACTCCCGGTCATACTGCTGGCCATGGTCGCAGATGAAATGCTGGAACGCTACTTTGGTACAGTACAAGGGAGCATCCCGCTTTGGGGGTATTGGGGAACTGCTCTCATTTTGTTACTCCTGATTTTTTTAACCTATCGTATGACATATCGGAACAAGTACCTGACTTCCGGGCAGGAAAACAGGAAACTGAGGATGAATTTGGCCGACAAGATCCGCAAGCTCCCCTTGTCCTATCTAGGACGGCGAGATCTGAGTGACTTAACCACGGCTATCATGGACGATGTTTCCGCTGTGGAAGGGGCCTTGACCAACGGAGTAACAGAATTTATCGGAGGAGCTCTCTCCGGACTAATCTCCATTCTGCTTTTGCTTCTTTGTGACTGGCGCCTGGGTTTGAGCCTTGGACTCTGCCTTCCGGTGGTTGCTCTGGTGATGGCGTTGTGTCGGGGGATTTCGGAGGGGACCAATAAGAAAAACAAGCAAAAAAAGCTCAATATCAGTGATGGTCTGCAAGAATACTTGGAGAATATCAAGGTCCTGCGGACTTCAGAGAAAATGGGCCTCTACCAAAAGGGATTGACCGCAAAAATCAAGAAAGTTATCCCCGGTCTGGTGCTGTATGAGTTCCTCGCAGGCTTTTCCATCTCCATCTCGTACAATGTGATGCGGCTGGGGCTGGGCGCGGTGATCATCATTGGATCAGGCCTGCTGATCGCCGGAGAGATCAGTACCTTTTTATTCATCTTATTCTTGTTTGTGGCAGTGAGGATCTATGAGCCCTTTTCCAAGGCGTGTGAGATGCTGGGAGAACTGATCTTTTCTCTGGTCAGTGCCGGGCGAATCGGAACGATTCTGCACTACCCGGAGCAGACCGGCATGGCCGATTATCCTCTGGAACAGTTTGACATCACCTTCGACCATGTGAGTTTTGGCTACAACGAGGATGATGTAATACACGATGTGTCCTTTACTGCAAGACAGGGGGAGATTACGGCTCTGGTGGGGCCTTCCGGCTGCGGGAAAAGCACCCTGTGCAAATTGGCGGCCCGTTTTTGGGATGTGGAGCGGGGTAGCGTCAGAATCGGCGGGGTCAATGTCAATGAGATCGACCCGGAAACGCTTCTTCGGAATGTTTCCATCGTGTTCCAGGATGTAGTGTTGTTTAACGATACCATCTACAACAATATCAAAATTGGAAAAGAAAACGCCACCCAAGAGGAGATTATAGCAGCGGCGAAACTGGCGCAGTGCGACGAATTCATCCGACGCTTACCACAAGGGTATAACACTGTAATCGGAGAAAACGGCAAGACGCTTTCTGGCGGTGAACGCCAGCGGCTATCCATCGCACGGGCGTTTTTGAAAGATGCTCCCATCATCCTGTTGGATGAAAGTACAGCTTCCATTGACCCGGAGAATGAGACAAAGATCCAACAGGCCATCGGAACTCTCATTCAGAACAAGACAGTCCTGATTATAGCGCACAAGCTACGTTCCATCGTGGAGTGTGATCAAATCGTCGTGCTAAAAGAAGGACAGTTGGAGGAAAAGGGCACCCATGACGAGCTGATGAGCCACGAGGGGCTTTACCACACTCTATATTCTTTGCAGAATGAGAGTTTGAACTGGACGGTCAAATCATAGCGAGAGGAGGCTCAGAAAGCCTTGGGGCAAAAGAAATCTGCTTTATTGCAGACTGGAACACGAAATTTCATCTTACGCAAACTTTGCGAATGTATGTTGACGCTGTTTATCGTGACGGTCATCTCTTTCGTTCTTATGAAAATATCTCCTATCGACCCGGCTGTTGCCCAGGCGCAGCGTCTGATGAACGCCACGCCGGAATACATCGCACAACTGCGGGAGGAAATGGGGCTCAACGACCCGCTTCCGATGCAGTATATCAGATGGCTGAAAGACGCGGTGCATTTGGATTTCGGCACATCAATTGTCAATGGCCGGAATGTCTATTCTGAAGTGACACAGGCTTTTTTATTTACACTTACCACCGTACTGCTCGCAATGATCATTGAGGCGATTGGAAGTGTACTGGTAGCCTGTCCGCTCTATTGGAAACGGAAACGGCTCAGCGGCCGTTTCATGGAGATTATTTGCTTTATTATTTTTACCATACCCACCTTTTTTGTTGCGAGCTGGTTCTTGGATCTGTTTGCACTCAAACTGGGATGGATATCCATATCAGGAAATGTAGGGCTCAAGCGATATCTTCCGGCGGCGCTTTGCATTTCGCTTAATGGGATTGCTTTTTTCAGCCAGATGCTGGCAAAAGGATTAGAACGAGGGATGCAGGAGGAGAGTGCGTTTTATTGCCGGTGCCGCGGGCTGAGCGAACGGCGCATACTGATTTTTCACGCATTCCCGCAAGCCGTTTCTGAAGTTGTACCCAGCTTCATGCAGGTTATGGCGCTGAGTTTGGCCGGTTCCATCATCGTGGAGCGCATCTTCTCCCTGCCGGGCTTAGGATATTTGGTGATTGAAAGCGTACTGAACCGCGATGCGCCGATGATCCACGCCGCCATCGTGTATCTGGCATTTTCCATCGTTCTGTTTAATACGCTTTCGGATATTTTACAGCGTGTATTACCCGGTGGTGCCGCAAAGGAGGTGTGACATGCAGAAAAAACGAAAGTTGCCAATTTACGCTGTACTGTCTATTGCCTTTCTCATTTTTTGTTCTACGGGGTTCCTTCTGGCTCCCAATGATCCAAAAGCACTCACCCTGGAAGCCAAACTGCTTTCTCCATGTATGAGTTACCCCTTTGGAACAGACGAACTCGGGCGCTGCATTTTCTCCAGGATATTGATGGGCGGATATGTCACGCTTGGGATGGCGCTATGCAGCGCCGCCATCGTTGCGGTGGCAGGTACTGCGGCTGGACTGCTCCTTGGACACGCTGGCTCTGGCAAGCGGGTCGTTGTGGATAGTGCAATCAATGCGGCTACGGCAATTCCGCCAATCGCCTATCTTGTCATTTTTATCGGAATATGGGGCAATTCCATTCCGACGATGATGGTGGCGCTGACCGCCTCGCTGATCCTGCGCATGGTCAAGCTGGTCAAAACTCTGACGGAGATTGAAATGGGAAAAGCCTACATTATGTGTATGGTTTCCTCCGGTGCAACGAAAAATGGAATCCTGTTTGCTCATGTTCTCCCGAATATCGCAGGGGAGATTGTCCATTTTCTCTGTTTGTCCTGCGCAGAGATGATTGTTGGGATATCCGCCTTTTCCTTTATCGGTTTTACATTAGGAGACGAGGTAATCGATTGGGGCAGCATGCTGGCCTCTGCCCGTAAACTGATGGGCGTCAAACCGTCCTTGCTGTTTTACCCCAGCCTGTTTATTTTCTTGAGCACAGTTTCTTTCAATATGCTTGGCAGGCTGTTTCAAAAGGAGAACACCGATCATGCTTGAGATCAAAAACCTGTCGGTTTGCGGAAAACAGCAAATTCCCCTACTGCGCAATATTTCTTTTACCTTGGAGCAGGGGCAGTGTTTAGGCCTTACCGGAGCCAGCGGTTCCGGCAAGACAACACTGCTGAAATCGGTAATGGGGGTACTGGATGATACCTGCACCATAACCGGCGGTGAACTTCTATTAGATGGGGAAGATCTGTCGATGCTCAGTCCTTCCTGCAGGCGGGCTCTTTGTGGCACGACCCTGGGCTTTGTACCGCAGAATCCTATGACAGCATTTAACCGCAATATGAAGATGGGTACACAGCTTATGGAAACGATCACTGCCAGGTTGGGTGTATCACGCCATGAGGCCAAAGTGATTGCTGTAGAGAATTTAGAAAAGGTCAATCTCCCTGATAAAGAACGCATCTTAAATGCATATCCGCCAGAACTGTCAGGCGGGATGCTTCAACGGATCGCATTTTCCATTCTACTGGCATTAAACCCCTCTTATATCTTGGCTGATGAGCCAACCTCGGCCTTGGATGAAGCAAACCGTGATATTCTGCTGAGAATGTTCCAGAAACATACGAAGGAAACAGGGATATTATTCATTTCCCATGATGCGGCCGCGCTGCATTCCTTATGTGGGGAGATTATGGTCATGCAAAATGGTGTGATTATTGAGCGCGCAGAGGCGGACTCTCTTTTTCGGTATCCGCGCACCGAATGGACAACAGATTTTGTGCGTTATACCTCGGTACAGAAGGGAGGCGATTGGGAATGGAGCGTGTCATAGTAGCCGAGGTTTCTAAACGCTACCTTGATGCCAAAGGTAACCCGTTCCATGCGTTGGATCAAGTATCCTTTACCTGGGATCGAGGAACAAATCTCGCTGTAACTGGCGAGAGTGGGTCGGGCAAAAGTACGCTGGCCCGGCTGTTGATTGGAATTGAACCTCCGACCTTGGGTGAAATTACATTGGATGGCGAGAATATTGCGAGGTGGAACTTTCGGCGCTGGCGCAAGGCCCGCCGTCATATTCAAGCAGTCTTTCAGGATGCGGCTGGGACCATGGATCCCGCATATTCTGTATACCGTAATATGGAGGAAACGCTGAGAAATCTAACAACGCTCAACTCCGCGCAGCGGAAAAAAACGATTCTGGAACTGATGGAACTGACTCGGATGGATCAGCATCTGCTGGAGGTCCCTGTTAAACAGCTCTCTGGAGGTGAGCAGCGCAGGCTTTCCCTGCTACGGGCGTTATCCATCAAACCGGATTTTCTGGTTCTTGACGAAGTGACCAGCGGACTTGATGTGGTGTCAGCAGATGCGGTACTAACACTGCTGGAGAATTATCACACTCATTATGGGTGTTCTTATCTCCTGATTACCCATGACCGGCAAGCAGCTTATCGAATTTCTGACCATATTCTCGTTATGGAAAAGGGAAAGATCATACAACACGGAAGAAGGCGGGTCAAACCGCTTTCTGAATAAAACTACGATTAAACAAGAAAGGGGATCTTAAATGAACAAAAAAATCTGGACCGCCGTACTGGCTGTGTGCCTTTGCGCATTGCTACTACTATCCGCTTGCGGATCAAAAGAAGGCACGGAGACGGTCAGCGGGGACGAAGCAGAAACAAAGACCCTAACCCTGGCTGCGTCCGGTGAATCGGATGTGTTGGCCTCCATTTACATGGGGACGGACAACATGCCCACCATTAAACTGGTATATGATACTCTGGTGAAGTATGAGAACGGCGAATTTGTCCCAGGCTTAGCGGAGTCCTGGGAATTCAGTGATGACGGGAAAACGTTAACCTTCCAACTCCGAGCTGGAGTCAAATTTCATGATGGAACCGCCTGTGATGCCGAGGCTGTTAAAGCCAATTTGGAATATAAGCAGAACAACCCCGGCTTCATGTCCCTCAAGGCGATTACCGCAATTCAGAGCATAGAGGTGGTGGACGAAACGACCCTGATCATCCACTATCCCGCACCGTACTACGCTTATCTGGCAGATTTCTGCTGGCCGGATGTAATGATTATAGTGTCACCCACAGTCTTTATCGAAGGTGATTATATGAACTTTTCCGGCATTTCCGGCACTGGCCCCTATGCGTTTGACCATCGGGAATCGGGTCAGTACACCCGTTTTGTACGCAATGAGGACTACTGGGGAGATGCTCCGTATTACGATGAGATCATTGTGAAATACATCCCGGAGTCCACCTCTCGCATCCAGGCGCTACAAAATGGGGAGATTGACATGATCTTTGGTAGCGCCCTTTTGTCCTATGACGAATATGTGCAGGTCACAGCAATGGACGGCATGGCGGGTCAGATATCAGAATCCGATACCCGCGTCCGAGATTTGGTGGTCAACGCTAGCCGACCGTTACTCACAGACCTTAAGGTGCGGCAGGCCATCGCCTATGCCATTGATAAGGAATCACTCTCGGAAAACCTTACTTACGGCTATGAGAAAGCTGCAGAATTACCCTTCACCGAGGACTCTCCCTATATGGATATAGTTTTGGAACAGACTTATTCCTATGACCAGGAACAGGCGAATTTGCTTCTGGATGAAGCCGGCTGGGTTGTGAATGACTCCACCGGCATCCGTGAGAAGGATGGGCAGTCCCTGAGTTTGGTATTGACACTGGATTCCGCCTATGGCAGTTTCGATCACTCTGTTGCAACTGTAATCAAAGACCAGTTATCCAAGGTTGGCATTGAGGTAAGCATCAATGGAATGGAAAAGATGGATTGGATGAACGGCTATATGGCGGGAGAATTTGATTTGACCCTTTGGCCGGGAAACTATGCTTTTGCAAATCCAAACTGCTGGTTCAACCCCATGTCCAGCATGACGCCGCAGACTCCGGCGCTGATGGGCTTGTCTGACTCGCAGGAATTTTTGGACGCCATTGCGGAAACGACTGTGACTGATGATGAGGAGCGGCTGACAGAACTCTTTACCTACCTTTACAACTACGACATCGGCAATGTGATCGATATTCCTCTGAACTACTACAAGGATGTCATTGTTTACAACAGCGAAAAAATTGCTGGATACGAATTTGACAGTGCACCCTGCTTCTTTGATGTGGCACGATTGGCACCGCAGTAACCAAAGGTTGCGAGGATCAGGTGCGGAAATGGATAAAGCAACCCTTCATGCGTCCAGGGAGGACTATCTGGAGGCTATCCTTGTTCTCCAAAAACAAAAGGGTATGGTGCGCTCCGTGGATATCGCCCGGCACATGGAGGTGTCAAAACCAAGCGTGAGCCATGCCGTGACCACTCTAAAAGAAGGTGGGTTCCTTACAATGGATGATGATTTCTTTCTTCATCTGACTGACTTGGGGCGGCAGGTAGCCGAGCAGACCTATGAGAAGCACCGCTTTTTCACGGATCTGCTCACCGAGGCCGGCGTTGATCCGGCATTGGCGGAGCGGGATGCCTGCCGGATGGAGCATGTCATCAGCCAGGAGTCCTTCGAGCATCCGAAAAATGCTTACAAAACAAAAGAATAATAAACTGCCCGCATAGCAAACGGGTGAAACAGTAACGCGGCCGGGCACATCGAACCCGACCGCGTTACTCGTCTTTCTGGAAGGCTTCCGCCTGTTTGCAGAGCGCGATATATTTTTCAATCTCTGCTTCGCTTTTCCCGGCAAAGAAGTC
>UMJJ01066540.1_pt1 | contig 10032 bp, 9 predicted proteins | sample 1966051 | NCBI WGS metagenome assembly UMJJ01 (sample SAMEA4836147, study PRJEB28245) | human gut metagenome | biome: gut microbiome; material: fecal sample | place: Denmark | collected 2008
GTTCCTGTGAAAACAGTGGATATCGGTCTGGCACAGCTTGCCATGCACTCTGTATATGAAACAACAGGTGCGAAAGATACAGAGAGCCTGGTTAAGGCAGCGACAGTATTTTTTGCATAGCTTGTCGGCACACTGGAAGATAAACGTAAATATAAAAATCAGGAGATAAGAAAGTGAACAGAAAAGCAGTGTTTTTTGATGCAGACGGAACACTCTGCGATATGGAAAAGGGTGTACCCCAGAGCACAAAGGAGGCATTGAAGAAATTAAGAGAAAACGGTCATGACGCATGGCTTTGCACAGGCAGGAGCAGGGCCTTTGTTTCTCGGTATCTGGAAGAGCTTCCGTTTACCGGTATGATCAGTGCCTGCGGGGCTACCATTGAAAAGGATGGAGAACGTCTTTTTAATAAAGAGATGCCCCTGGAAGTTGCAAAAAAGTCAGTGGAAATCCTGCGCAGATATGGTCTGGTCCCGGTTATGGAAGGTGCAGATTTCATGTATTATGATAAGGATGAATATAATACAGATGTGAACTGGTATACGGATCTGATCACAGAATCTTTAGGATCTAAATGGCGTCCCATCAGGGGAAATGAAGACTGTATGCGCATTAATAAGATCAGTGCCAAAATGATAAAGGGCTGTGATGCAGAAGCTGCCTGCAGGGAACTGAGTGAGTATTATGACATTATCCGTCATGAGAGTGGTTCAGGGATTGCGGGAACCACCATTGAACTTGTCCCAAAGGGCTTTAACAAGGCAGTGGGGATCTCGGCAGTGTGCAGACTCTTTGATGTTCCGTGGGAGGATACGATCGTGTTTGGAGACAGCAATAATGATCTCGCCATGTTTGAATATGCGGCAGTGAAGGTTGCCATGGGAAATGGTTCGGAGAAAATAAAAGCTCTGGCTGATCATATTACACAGGATATGTTCCATTATGGAATCAGAAACGGACTGGAATATCTGAAGCTGATATAAACATAAAAAGCCTGGGCTCAGATCAGTCCCAGGCTTTTGCATATATAGAGCCAGATTGTCATGGTAAAGGAGCTTAACAGAGTGGTAGTCATAACCACACCGGAAGTAAAATCGCCGTCATAATCCATGTTTTTGGCCATGATATAACAGCTTACAGTAGTGGCAGAGCCAAGCATGATAATGATCGCAACCAGCATATCATGGGAAAATCCCAGAAGCACAGCCAGTGGAAGAAATACAGCTTCATATCCCACAAGCTTCAGAAAACTACATGCGATCAGTGGTTTCGGCCTTGCGAATGCCTTGCCGAATTTCAGTGCGCCACCCATGGCCATCAGCCCAAGAGGAGTCGCTGTTTTTCCGAGATTATCTACGGCAGTATTCAGAATTGTTGGCATTGGCAGATGAAGCAGCGACCATACCATACCTGTCAGGATACCAAGGATAATAGGGTTCGTGGCGATTCCTTTCAGGGTTCGGATAAGCTTTGCGGTATCAAGTTTACCGCCGCCGGGAGCGAACAGTGACAGTGTTATAACTGCCATCACATTATAAAGCGGCACACTTCCGATGATCATAAGCGGTGCCATTCCTGCGTTTCCGTAAAGATTCTGGATAATTGCAATTCCAAGGATCGCAGCGCTGCTCCGGTAAGAAGCCTGGATAAATTCGCCCTGGATATTTCGCGGTTTCAGCAGATAGGAAAGTCCTGTGGAAATTCCGATACTGATCAGTGTGACAAAGAAGCAGAACAATACAAATTTCGTATTCCATACACTGTAGAAATCTGAGTTTGCAATATCCAGAAACAAAAGCGCAGGCAGAGCTGCATTAAATACGAACTTATTCAGACGGCTGACAAAGGTGTCATCAAAGAGTCCGATCTTCCGAAAAAAGAGCCCGAGCATCAGGGTGAGAAAAATCGGGATTGTAGCATTAAGACAGAAAATAAGATTCTCCATTTTCATAAATCCTTTCAAAAAAATGATTTCTGTACAAAAAGTACGGTTCATAAGGTGACTGCTATATCACAAGTTACTGTTCACTCCGTTCACAGTAACGTAGCCAAAATTCATTCCAGATTGCCTGCGGCAATGGAATTTTGGCTTGTATGTCTCGGGATTTTGGCATATTCATGCCAAAACACCTCGCGGGACAGTGGTGTGTGAACAGTAACTATCACAATAACACCATGATTATAAACGTTTGACAGGAATTGTCAAATTCCGATTTCTGTGTTATTCTGAAAAAAATGGTTGCTGTTCAGTATGCCTTGCAGATTGCGGGAATGATTTTTCAGACACGCTCTAAGAGCAGAGTGAACAGTAATAAAATTGCAGACAGTGGAGTGGTGGATCATGAAGTATGGAAAGATAAGAATAGAAGATGGATTTCTGGTTTTTACCAGACATATGATGATAAACAATCTTCCATGTAAAGACATTGTATGGGCATATATGCGAAAAGAGGGAGCAGATGAAGGTGATGACAGACAGCTGAGTGTAAATTATCTTGTAATTGTTACCAGACGTAAGAAGAGATACAAGTTCGATATGACAGAAAAAGAGATTCATGAGTGTATCCGCATTCTTAAGATATTAAACCCGGATATGGCAACAGGTTTCCCGAAGGGCGGCAGGATATCTCTTCATAGTCTGCCGAATACCAGAGATCTGGGTGCGATCGTTACAGCTAATGACAGACACATCCTGCCGAGGAGGCTTCTGAGAAGCGGGGAACTTTATCACATTTCAGAGAGCGATAAGAACAGACTCAGAGAAGAATACAATCTGAAGACGGTGATCGACCTGCGTTCGGCAGAAGAGAGAAAATGTAAACCGGATACTATTATAGCAGAAGTAGAATACTACCATGTACCGGTTGTGGATGAGGATGTGCAGGTTATCAGCAACAGAGAACAGTTTGTGAAAATGCTTGCAGGACTCCCGGATGATATGGAAGAATATATGATCAGACAGTACAGGAATTTATGCATGGATCAGCTGGTGTTGAAACAGTATGCGAAGTTTATCGATATTCTTTTCAGGCAGGAAAAAGGTGCTGTTTTGTGGCATTGCGGAACTGGAAAGGACCGTACAGGGATCGGGACTGCTTTTCTGCTCAGTCTGCTGGGGGTGGAGGAAGATGTGATATATGAAGACTATCTGCGCACAAACCGTTATATGGAGCCCAAACTGGTATATATGCAGAGACTTGTACAGACCTGGCCGGAGGCAGATGAGAAAATGACCGAGAAGCTTCCAATTATATATAATGTAAAAGAGGAGTATCTGGCTGCTGTTTTTGAAACAGTGAAAAAGACTTATGGTTCTATGGAAAAGTTTTTCCAGACCGTATTTTATCTGAAACCGAAAATGATCGAAGAGTTCAGAAATAAATATCTGATATAGGCAGTTAATTTGATGTTTTTACAAAAGTTATTATAGAGTTACTGTTCACTGGTAATATCCCGCGAAGCGTGTTGCTGGGAACGAAGTGAACAGTAACGTCACAGAAAGACATTTGTTTTTGTGCGAAAAATTTATTGACAAAATCACGATTATTGATATAATGGTAACCATACGAGCTATTTATTATATTAACGTGGTGAAAATGTACACGTTGAAAGCAGGTGGGACATGCAGAAGAGAGTATTATCCCTGTTAGTAGATAATACTGCAGGTGTAACAACCAGAGTATCTGGATTATTCAGCCGCAGAGGCTATAACATCGACAGCATTACCGGAGGTGTAACAGCGGACGAGCGTTTTTCCAGAATTACCGTTGTGTGCAGCGGGGATGAACTGATTCTGGAGCAGATCACGAATCAGCTTGCCAAGCTTGTAGATGTAAGAGATATTAAGATCCTGGAGCCGGACAACAGCGTATGCCATGAATTAATGATGATCAAGGTGGCTGCGAAACCGGAGCAGAGACAGGGACTCATTTCCATAGCGGATGTTTTCCATGCGAAAGTTGCAGACGTAAGTGTGGATTCCATGATATTGGAGATGACAGGCAACCATAATAAATTGGAAGCATTTCTTGAGCTGATGGGTGATTACGAGATTCTCGAACTTGCACGTACAGGAATGACCGGTTTATCAAGAGGTTCGCAGGATGTAACCTATTTCTGATGAAAAGACCGGAAGGCTTTTCGGAATGCAGGAAATGGAAGAATATCTCAGAAACAGTACATATATAGTTTGCTAGGGGAGCATCCCTTAACGATAAATTTTTTTACGATTAGCAGGAGGAAAATAAAATGGCTAACAAGATTTTTTATCAGGAAGATTGTAATTTAAGCTTACTGGATGGTAAAAAAATTGCAATTATTGGATACGGAAGCCAGGGACATGCACATGCTCTGAACTTAAAGGATTCCGGATGTGATGTCATTATCGGTCTTTATGAAGGCAGCAAATCCTGGAAGAGAGCTGAAGAGCAGGGCTTTAAGGTATATACAGCAGCTGAAGCAGCTAAACAGGCAGATATCATCATGATTCTTATCAATGATGAATTACAGGCTAAACTTTACAAAGAATCCATCGAGCCAAACCTTGAAGAAGGCAACATGTTAATGTTTGCTCATGGTTTCAATATCCATTTCGGATGCATCAAACCACCAAAGAATGTTGACGTTACAATGATCGCTCCTAAAGCACCTGGTCATACAGTAAGAAGTGAGTATCAGGCTGGAAAAGGAACACCTTGTCTTATCGCTGTAGAGCAGGATTACACAGGAAAAGCTCAGGATCTTGCACTGGCATATGGTCTTGGAATCGGCGGAGCAAGAGCTGGTCTTCTTGAAACTACATTCCGTGTAGAGACAGAGACAGACCTCTTTGGTGAGCAGGCTGTACTTTGCGGTGGTGTTTGCGCACTTATGCAGGCAGGTTTCGAAACACTTGTTGAAGCTGGTTATGATCCAAGAAATGCATACTTTGAATGTATTCATGAAATGAAGCTGATCGTAGACCTGATTTATCAGTCAGGATTCGCAGGAATGAGATATTCTATCTCCAACACTGCTGAATATGGTGATTACATCACAGGACCTAAGATCATCACAGAAGATACAAAGAAAGCTATGAAGAAAATTCTTTCTGATATCCAGGATGGTACATTTGCAAAAGACTTCTTACTTGATATGTCTGATGCAGGTGCACAGGTTCACTTCAAAGCTATGAGAAAGAAAGCTTCTGAGCATCAGTCTGAGAAAGTTGGCGAAGAAATCCGTAAACTTTACAGCTGGAATGGCGAAGACAAACTTATCAACAACTAATCTGAATATGATTAAATTAAAATCCCCTGCTGAATGGCAGGGGATTTTTTATGTCGGGCAGGATCGCACTGCGACGGAGAGGAATTATGTCGCTGAAGCGACCCGCCACAGGCGGAGAATCCTGCAAGCAGGATTCTTTCTTGTATGTACTGACTCAATGATTGTTGTTTGTTCTGTATTATGCAATTCTTAAGATTATGCATAATATAACAAGATGCAAATCAATCTCAGCATTTTATAATTCGACAATCTGTCCTTTTTTTACGTCATATCTGCAGTACTTACCATTTCCGGAAATAAATGGCTGATATGTATCTGTCCTGTTATCTTTAAGATATACAATTCCGGTAGCGATCATCTCCACTAATGAAAAGCGTTCGCTGAGACTGGAAATCCACTTATATGTTTTGTTCTTTGATGAACTTGCCATAACCATATTGTAGGCATGTCCGTCTTCGGTGGCTTCCAGAGAAAAATATACTTTCTCTGCCTTATCAGGAGCATCAAAGACCTGACTTGTAATATAGGAAGAAAAATTGGTGCTTACAAAATTTCGGAAAGATTTTATATCATAAGTAATTCCGGATACTTCGTCTGTGATTTTATCTCCGCGTTCCAGACGTGTTTTAATAATCTTTAGTACCTCTACAGTCCAGTTGATAAAAGAGATACTACTGTAATTCATACTTTCCATCAACTGTTCGATCAGTTTGCGTGACAGGATATTGGAGCGTATTGCCTCATCATAAAGTTCTTTGTTCATGACATTTTCCCTCTTTTTTGATTATTTGTAACTATTCAGCAGTCTACTATCCCGCGAGGTGTTTTGGCATGAACATGCCAAAATCCCGAGACATACAAGTCAAAATCCCATCGCCGAAGGCGATTTTTAATGGATTTTGACTCGTAACTGTGAAGGTACTGAACAGTTACGATTATTTTATGTTTGTTATAGTGTTTCCGCACATTTCTATGTTATACTGATTATAAATCTGTTTGTTGTAAAATGCAACAAAAAACGGACGAATAAATAAAAATATTTGTGAACAGTAACGAATATATTGTTGCCTGTATTTTTGTTTCTCGGAAGGATAATGAGATATAAGGAAAATTGAGGAGGAATAAAATGGAGATAGAAGAAGAGTTTATTTCGGGATTTTGCAGAACATGTAATGGAGGGCAGACTGTCTGTTGCGAATATACGATGGAAGGAGATAAAAGAACCCTCACATTTATGGATTGTGCACATGACAGATGTGTGAATCATGCTGCCTGTGCAATCTACAAACAGGCACATGAAATGGAACGATAAGAATATGTGAGGGTGTACGAAAAGCAGTGAACTGCGAAATGTATTGCTGAGAACGGAGGGGACAGTAACCCGCAAATGCTATAATTATCGGATTAACCGGAGTTAGAATCAAACATATATGAAAAATAGGCATCTTTGAATGCAGAATAGTTATTTCTGGAAATAGGGACAGAGGAAATGCCGGTAGTGACTAGAGTCCTTGTAAACTGTTTTATGTGTGACAGGTTTACAATATAGCTTCGGTGACATTTAAAGAATCCTTTTTCCGGAGTAAAGATCCCTTCACACTTTGCAAATAATTCGCGGATTTTTAAAGTAGTTCCATTTGAAAGGCAGACCAGAACCTGTTTATTCTGAGCTTCCAGATAATCTACATCATTGAGTGTAATTGAGCAGAATCCGTCTGCAGTATGTGCGACGAAAGTTTCCGCCGAAACATGATAAGTTTTAAAAAAATCATCCATAACAGAAAAAAGTTTCAGAGTATTTACTGGCTTTAAAAGATAATGAAAAGCTTTTACATCATAGGAATCCAGGGCAAATTCTCTGGAAGAAGTCAGAAAAATCACAGGAACAGTCAGTCCCATGCTGCGTATTTCTTTTGCTGTATCTATGCCATTTAATAGTGGCATGATGATGTCGAGAAAGATCAGATCTACCGGAATTGTCCGGAGAGCTGTTAACAGATCATCACCGTTGGAATATGGATACAGGGTAAGTGAAAAATCATTTTTTTCCGCCCAGTGAGTCAGAAGTGAACTTAATTCCCGGGTAAAGAGTATTTCATCATCACAAATTGCAATATTCATAATTTTTATCAAAACCTTTCTGTGAGTGAATAAATGTTATGTATTGTATCCGGCAGTGGAAATCCTGTGTCAGATGATAATTCGCAGGACAAAGCAATGGTCCACGATAGAAAAATGACATTGTCCATGCAATTGTTCCACATAATAAATAATACTCCTGACACCGATTCCATGCCCGTTTCTGGTAGAAACCGGAACTCCATCTACAAATGCCGGAATTTTTTCTACGGGATTTTCCAGTTGGAACAGAATGTGATTCTTTTTCTGTGAAAGAGTAAGCCGGGCCCATTTTGAAGGTGATTCCAGCTGCTCCAGTGCATGCATGGAGTTTTCCAGCGCATTGGACAGGATTGTACAGAGGGACAGATCGGAGCATGGAAGTTCTTTTCCTGTAGAAACATTGCATATAAGAGACAATCCTCTGTCTGTGAAACGGGAATGATAAATGGAAAGCACAGAGTTCAGCATTTCATTTCCGGAATAGGCGGCGATGATCGTATCGTCATATGCAGAATTAATTTCATGGATGTATTCCTGTGCTTTATCCGGATGTCCGTTTTGCAGCTGGGTCAGAATAATACTCAGATGGTGGCGCATATCATGCCGCAGGATCGCCAGTCTCTGGCTGCTGATCTTTACCTGTTCAATTTCGTTTTGCATGGATTGAAGCTGCATTTCACGAAGATTGCTGTATTGCGTTATCTCCTGTTTATTCTCATATTCCTGAAAGTAGATGATGAGAAATACCAGGTAGGCAATGCAGAATGCAAATCCCATGAACTCAACAACTGCTTTATTTCCGGAATAAAGTAAAGTTGAAAATTTGGTGGAAGCATAATCAAAAACGTAATATACAAATGGCAGGAAACCGATGATGGAAAGCTCACGTGCATTTTTTGTAAAAATTGTTTTTGTAGATCGAAATACATATCGATAAAGAAGGACAAAAGTTAAGGTTGTTGTTAAGATCCGCACAGAATAATAACACCACTGTAATCCTGTTATTGCCAAAGCGAATAATCCGGTCCAGTTGCTTATCTGGCAACACAGATAGGCAGAAAAGACAGAAACAGCGGAAGAAATCAGAGGATACTTATAATGAACGGAGAGGAATAAAACCAATGGAAAATGTACGATCAGAGGATAGGACATATTTGCAAGAGTTTCCCCAAATAATGCCAGATCAATTACATATAACAGTCCCTGCCCTGAAAATAACAGAAACATAGTCAGGATATTTTTTCTGATCGGTTTGATCCCAAGAAAAAATGCAGAACAGTAAATTCCAAAGAGCATGGTAGTGACACCATGAACAGCAGATAAAATCTGTTCAGACATAACAGCACCTCCGTCTGATAAGGATTAATAAAATTTATCATCAAAATGTTGTATATATATCAAGTATAAAAGATTTCAAATTTAAAGACAACCTTTTTCCATACCATTCACGCCATATAATTACTGTTCGCGTGAAAGAGAAAAAATGCTGTTGTTCTGTGTTATAATCAGTCTATAAAGGAATATCGAAAAAACATACGAGGAAGGAGATGAAAGAGAGAACATATTTAACGATATACCGGCGCTAGATGAAAAAAGAAAAACAGAAGAAAAACAGACCTGATGGAAAAGTACCATGCAGGTCTGTTTTTATATCATTCTTTCCTGTTTTTACTTATTTACATCAATATAACTGTACAATGTATATTTGGAGATTCCGAAATAATTTGCAACCTTATCTCCGGATTTGGTAATAAGGAAAGCACCTGCATCATTTAAGAACTGAATAGCAGTAACCTTATCCTCCTTATTCATTAAAGGAACAGGTTTGCCTACCAGAGCTACAGATTCTTCGATCAGATGATCAAGAAGATCATTGACATTATGAGTGATCTCTTTGGGCTTCTCTTCCTTATTTTCCGGAGTGACAAGAGAATGAAGGGCAGATTCGATCATAGTAAGCTTGGTAATGTCATAATTGATTCCGAAAACATAATGAAGGGTACCATCGTCATCATGAATGTAGGAAGTGCTGCACTTCAGGATCTTGCCGTCTGCTGTTTTCATCAGATAACCGGTATGGTCTTCGGGGGTTGCTCCTTTTTCCTGATTGCGGATCGCATCAAAAACAGCATTGGATGGTCCGTCTCCGATATCTCTGTTTGTAACATGACCATTTACGATGTAGACGATGGAATGTTCCGGCTCCGAAGTTTTCAGATCATGGATTACTACTTCACAGTCAGGTCCGAACTGGGAAGCAAGATCAGCAGCGATTTGTTTTAACACAGTAAGTCGTCCCATTTGATTTCCTCCTATTAATATAACTTTTAAACGGATCATAACCGAATCAGGCAGGGGCTTCTATAGTCTGAGCAGTAACAGTCATTCGATTATGAGCATGTAGTAAAGCGGATAAATTTATCCGTCAAAACGTTCAGTGCAGATACATGGAAACTGCACATTTTTTATATTCTATCATAAAAAAAAGGAAATAAAAAGAGCCTAAAAAAAATAAATGTGAATACCTTAAAAAATTTGTGATTATAATCATAAATCATTGAAGTGATATAGGAATCGTGGTATATTTTAAACATGAGAATTGCGATAAGTTAGAGCGTGTCTGAAAAAGGCTTTCTGCAAGAT